>Ga0256901_1000715_pt1 | contig 17974 bp, 9 predicted proteins | sample MC6MC0689MT_FD_190200 | JGI IMG/M metagenome (GOLD analysis project Ga0256901, IMG submission 190200) | Metatranscriptome of enriched soil aggregate microbial communities from Iowa State University, Ames, United States - MC6-MC0689-MT... | ecosystem: Environmental > Terrestrial > Soil >... | reverse complement strand
CTCGATCAAAACATAATCCAAATTAAGCTTGTCATCGGATACTATAGTATGGGAGAGGAAGTGGGTTATGTAAACCAAAAACTCAACGAAATCATATTGGATCAAAAGAAAGACAATATTATGATTCAAATCATCAGTTTGGAGGATTAATTCGATGAGAGTTTCATAAGGGATGGTAAATTGAGGGATTTCAACCCGGAATGTGATCGGAGTTGATTGGAGATCATTCACAATAGTAATTCCCTGAGTGTTATCCATTAATGGAAGATATTCATCTACATTGATATCATCAGCAAGTCTTAACTCAAAACTATTTGGTCGAGAGGAGGGAGAAAAGATGTATAACATTAATAACGTTAAATAGGATAATTTGGGAAGGGGTTCATTTTGATATTTTTGGCGCTTTTTTTTGAAATTGTCATCAAAATCTGTCTTCAAAAACCCCTCCGAAATACAAAAATCCCAATCTAATTCATGTTTAAAGTACCCAAATGAATGTGAAAACATGATAATAATGTGCAATAATGGGATACCTTCACATGTAATGGTCAAATCAGCACCAAATGCAATTAACATCATTACAGTTCTAATTCTACCATTTACAATGGCAATATGTAATGGAGTCATACTATGTGGGTCTAACCTATTAATGACTTCGTTTAGCTGGTCCGGAAGAGAACGAAGCCGAGATAGGTACTCAAACACACCCAAGATATTACCCAGCTCACACAAATTGTGTAATATAAAGGGATGCTCCGATGATGGAGCAGAAGGGGGATCTAGAGCTTCTGAAATAGACATCTAAATCGTAATTCAAGAATGGGCCAAAGTGGGGGAGGCGAGATAGCTTTTTTGTTGTTGCAAAGTTGGGAGAAGTTGTTTTATGATGGGTTTTGTGATAGAATGAGTAGTTGAGTCGGTTATACCAGGTAATTAAACTGATAATCCAATTTATCACGAGATTGGGTCTATACACTCCCATCTTATCCCAATATTCACTTTGGGTTTTTTTTAAAACCGACAATACAAAAAGTTTCTTTCACGAAAAACACCGAAACAGAAAGAAGTCCAGGTTCCAATTAAAAGTTTATTGGAAAAAAGCGACGAATAAGAAGGTTGACATGGTGTAATTTTGATTATTTTTATTCTCATTTTGGACTCGTGATGGGAAGAGAAAAAATTGCCAAAAATAACGAAAAATAAATCAAAAAATAAATCAAAATTGAGAACCAAAATTTAAAATTTAAAATTGAGAAAAAGAAAACTGAAATGTGGATAAAGATGAAAAATAAGGGTATTAAATAATGAATATAATATACAAAAGTCGTTTAAATAATAGAATAATTGATCGTGAACAATTATAAACTATCTCAATAGACATAATAATACAAAGAGAAATACAAAGAACTGAAAACGGAAACAAACGAAAAAAATCGAATTTTAAAATTACTATAAAAGTAATTTTTCTGCAATTTTGCCCTTATGCGGGAGAAACACGTTGGTAGTTTTGTTAATGATGTTTTGGAAGCGTGTCCATAAAATAAGTCCCAGGGGAATACATTTGATTAATAAGAGATTGACGTTGTAATAATTTGAGGTCTTTTTTTGCACTTTCGATTAATTCATGTTGTTTTGCGGCATCAGTAACACCACGGTTTTCTTCGAACTGTTTTGGGGGTTTTGGGGGGTTTATTATGATTATTATGATTTTTGTTGGGGAATTTTGTTTATGATTAGGTTTTGTTAGGGGGGATGATAGAAAGGTATTGAGTCAAAGCACACGGCATAGAGAAAAATGAAGAGATGTATGAGATGGGTACGAGCAAGGAAATGGGCAAAATAAAACAAGAAAAAAAAACAACGGAACATACACCAGCGCGAACACGTCTTTGTGCGTAAGATTTAAAGCCATAATCTTGGAAACTAAACAAAATGGGGATATGTAAAGGTAATGATAGTGAGAATATAGTCAATTGGGATGATTATTAAAGTTGGGGGACAAAAACTGACAAAGAAATGCAGCAATAAAAAAAAAAAAAAAAAGTTCAAAATGGACTTTGTAAAAAAATGATTTAGAACATACCCATGGCTAGCCTTTAACATTTGGCGATAAAGACCTAAGACTTTAGTACGCGGAACAAGTGCGGACATCTATATTTAACACAAATTTGTTGTTATTTTTAAATTTGTAAATTGAAATTAACAAGAGTGGAGTTTCGAATTTGGATAACAATGGGAGTAATTTGAGGTATTGTGGAGGTAGATGAGTGATTATTGAGAAGTAGCCGTGATACCGGTTGGAGAATTTGAAATACCACTATTTTGGGCAGTGATTATGATTTAGATGGAGAGGGGAGTTTGTGTGTGTGTGTTTTTTTTTATTTTGATGAAAAATGTTGCGTTTTTTTATTTTCCGAAACGAATAAAAAATGAAATTTTGACTTCTTTTTACCAAACTAGCCGACTGATCTAATTTAACCCGACCAAATCATTAATGGTTCAGTATAAAAAATATATCTCTCCTCTTCTCACTCCTTGTTCAGTATTCCTCAGGAATAATAAAATTGTATTTATATTTCTTAATTTTCTCAAATTTGGAGCTTTGGAGCTTTGGAACTCGGAACAAACAAAAAATGCCCCTCCCCCTCTCCCCCTCACTCCCTCACTCCCCATTTGTGTCAACTTTTGTTCCCCAAACCACCTCACCCTCTATTCCTATGACCTCATCACATAGCCATACCATTCTTATTCATTAATATCCAATTTGGATGTTTAATTCACCCTATTTAGATGCATTTGGCTCCGCTTTTTCCTTAATTGTGGTCTCCGAAATTGGCGACAAGACTTTTTTCATAGCATCTTTACTCGCAATGCAAAATTCTACCCGTCTTGGCGAAGTCTTTCTTGGCGCTACTGTTGCACTTATGGTTATGACGATTTTGAGCACTTTTATTGGTATGATTGTTTTTCAAATTTTGTCTCCACAAATTGCAACACTATTGTCTTCAATTGGGTTAATTTATTTTTCAATTTCATTAGCGCTTACATTATATCGCAATGAACCTGAAGAAGAAAGTGAGTTGGAAGAAGTTGAAAAGGAATTACAGGCTATTGATTTAGAATCACAAAGAATTGTACAAAATAATCAAAACGTGAATTCAGCAAATAATTCTTCACAACCTGACGATGGTCAAAATGAAAATCAAAATGAAAATCAAAATGCAAATCGAAACGAAAACTCACATCTTCAACGTACAACAGCAGTTTCCAAAAATTCAAAAAAAAAATCACAAAATGTACCAAAAATTGAAACCAAGCCAGTTTTAGAATGGTCTCTTGCAGTTAACGATTTTGATGCATTTAAAACACAATTTATTATCTATCTCTCCCGTACATTTACTTTAATGTCACCACTTTTTATCCAATGTTGTATTTTAACATTTATTGCAGAATGGGGCGACCGTTCACAAGTCGCTACTATTTTATTAGCAACGTCAAAATCCCCAGTTTTGGTTACTTTGGGATGTATTTTTGGACACATGCTCTGTACTAGTATTGCAATTTTTTTTGGCAAAATTTTATCATCACAACTTAATGATAGACATTTACAATTTGTTGCAATGATATTATTTATGGTTTTTGGGGTCATTGGGTTATGGTCTGTTGTTACGGGTACTGTTGAAGAACGTAGATTGTTTTGAAAGGTTATTATTTATTTATTTTTATTTTTTTTCTCTTTTCCCATTTCAATAAACACCGCTCAAAATATCATCAAATTTATATCATATACTACAAATAAACACACTTCCATCATTAACGAGGTAAATAACACAATAAAAAAATAAAAGTAAAAACCCCAAACAAATAAGAACAGAGAATTGGCCATTTAAAACGATATAAATTCGACTGGGAGTCGACATAAAAGTCAATATCTGGCAAGCCATAAGAGTTACAAATAGAATGACAAATGATAGCGGCAGTTAAAGAAAATTGCGGGGCGGAATGATTAGCAACTGTGAACGTTTTGGGATTAGTTAATAAAGGTAAGGCATAGATAAAACCACAAAACATGGCGAATAAAAAACAATAAATAAATTGCACAAAAACAATCAAAAATGCTTTTGGAATTGAACCAGAATCTCTATAATGTCTAACAAAATGGTGCAAATGAGAAGCTGCAAATAATATACCGCTATACATAATAGTATAGAATAAATATGATTCAGCAGGCGGGGAGGTAAGGGATGGTGATATCATGTAGTGGAGTAAAAATGGGTATAAAGTACCACGATACAGAACTTCTTCCGCGATCGGGACTACTATGAGGGAGCGAAGGGTTACCAATCTATCAAGTTCATAAACCCTATCGATCTGTTTTAAGGAAGTAATATTTAAAGATTCTTTAAACGTTTCAATACCTTTTTTAACATCACACAAATAAAGGTTAAAAGTGTTGAGAATTTGAGTCAAAATTGGAGTTTTTGTATCAATTTGTGAATTTTGATCAAGAATATCACCAAAGTTTACGATTTCATACCAAATAACTTCATAAATCGGGTGAACTAAGTATTTGGGGAATTCAGCTTGTTCTAATTGTTCAGTTATTGGTATTGATGTTGAATTTAATTGACGTTGTCTGTATTTCATTATTGAAATAATACTACTACGTTTAACATTTCGTAAAATGCAAAATTCTAACAAATTTTGAACCAAACTACCAAAAAATAATGAATTTACAATAATAATTCCCAAAATTGAAAATTTTATTTCATCAATCAATACATTGAAAAATTCAACCATAACATTACTTCCCTTTTGGGGTAGTAGGAATGGTAACGGTAAATTAACGCCGGTGTAACGACATAATGTACCAATATGGTCTAAAATCCCAAAATTGCGTTCAAGACCATCCCCAAGATGAATGGCAAAGGCCAAAACAACAATCGCATTGGTAATAACTAACAATACAGATAGAGTATTCCTAACCACAACACGAACATCGTTACGTTCTACAGAACTCCACATCCCCCAAAGGTAAAGGGACGCCGGGAACGAAGCGGATAATAAGATAGGAATGAGAATATCAAAAAAGCGATTTGTGACGAGGGAGATCATGCTCAAATCGCGATTCCGATACTACAGGATGGAAATAATGGGTGTGAATGGAGGTGTATGGTGATGGGATTTGAGGGCAAAACAGAGGCGTTTTTTAGGGTTAAAGAAATAAATAAATAATAAATTTGGCCTTTGATTTTTCATAGACCAAATCCAAGTTGATAGGTCGGGGGTTCTCATGTAATGAGTGAGTGAATAGACAGAAAAAACCTATTGTCCAAAGTGACACCAAGTTCATCAGGAAACAACACCATCATTCCGCCTAATTTATTTTTTTCCTTGTTGAGAAAAAAGGAAAAAAACAAGCAGAAACAAAATTCTTCAACAATTTATTCCCAATCTCAACTAACCCCCCCTCCCCAATAGTTTTAGCAGGGCGCCTCCGAGGAAATAAACTATTTACATTCTTAAACACAAAGTAATGAGAGTTAATTTATTGACAAATTTCTGAATCAAACATGGGAAGAAGTAAAAAAATAATTTAGAAAAAGTGGGTAATAAAGACCGACTTTAGTGTCTTTTTCTCCCCTTCTGAACCCCACTTTTGGGTACAGACCCAGGATTACTCGGCATAGAACCTAACCCTAACCCCGGGGTGAAATTCCCGGCTTGCGGGACAGAAGGTGAAAACGCCAATTGTTGTCCAGTTTGTGATCCGGGTCTCTGACCCTTTTGGGCTGAAGATGGCCTACTCCCAGTCCCAGTATTATTCCCATACACATTTTGTCCCATAGCAGCCTGAAAAGAAGTCGATTGTGGGATTTGTTGTGGTTGGGCAAATTGGCCTTGGTTTTGTCGAGCTTGATGTTGATTAAATGGTTGGAATGGACTAGCAAAATTATTTGGAGGGGCTGGGAAACCCAATGATGAAGCCTGTACAGGTTGTGACGAAACTATCTTTCCGGAATTTGTTCTCACAAACGCGGATTGGTTCGCTTGGATAGCACGCGGTGAGGCTATTTGCTGTGGTGGAGGAGGTTGAGGGGAGATGGCTTGAGGGATTGGTTGAGGAGAAGCAAAAGTTTGGGAATTTTGGCGTTGTGTGAGGGTTGGTGTCGTTATTGGTTGGCCGGAGGTTATATTATGTGGCTGGTTAGGTAAGCTGGATTGGTGTTGGTTATATAATGAAAATGCATTAGTGACGGTAGTGGTGGGAGGATTGTTAAGACTATTTGGATGGTTCGGGATATTTGGGTTTTTGTCGAAGCTGGTGTTGCTTTTCTCATGATTTTGAATTGGTGGTGATTGTGGGATATTAAAACCGTCACTGCCATCAGTAGGGTTTGATATTGTGCCAGTATTTGGAGATGATGGGACAAAAGAAGGTGTGCTTTTTTGAAGAGAGGTCCCAAAACTGCTTCCCTGTGAGATTCGAAGAGAACTACCTTGTTGTGAAGCCAAGTATGATTCAACTAATGATGCCCCAACACCCATCGGTGATTGCCCGGGAAGAAGAGAAGCACGATTCGGGTTGTTTTTTTGCATTGTTGTGTATGCCCCACCAGGTACATTCATTGCAATGGATTGGGTTCCAGCTAAGTGTTGCAGGTGAGGTGGATGTGTTGTGGGAGTTGTCGGGATTGGGATTCCATTGGGGGCATTGTAAGATCCAAATTGTTGCTGTTGTTGCTGTTGTTGTTGCTGCTGTCGTTGCTGTTGCAATAATAATTGCTGTTGTCTTTGATCATGACGTTGTTGGTCTAAAACAGATTGTGTTGCAGCTTGTAAGGCAGAGGTTGCATTTTCAAAACGTTCAGGTTCATTACGTGGGTTTTGATAAGTTCCGGTTGGAAATGATAGATCATAAATACCATCATCTCTATTAATAAGAGCACCATCTTTACTATAATTATGACTACGATTGTCCTCTTCATATTCTACAGGATTGCTTTGTGTGGGGTCCAATAAAAGCGTTTTTTCTGGCTGGTAAAAAAAAAGTAGGGTAATATAACTACAGTGAGAAATTAAATAAACAAATCTCCCATACTGGTAGATACCTAACCCAATCCCAGCCAAATAAATAGCAAATACGAGCGCATATATCCAACCTATGCGAGAGATTTGACGCAAAATAGCAACTCTGGCAAGGTTAATGGGTTCCGAGGTGACATTTTCATGATTTGAAAGGTTTGATTGTCGAAGTTCAGCAGCCCCACCAAGTAATTCATGTGTTGGTTGACGCTGATTTGGGGAATGATGACCAAACATACTCATATCACTGTCCAATTTCATAAATGGCGATAATGAACTTGAAGAACCAACCATGAAGAATGAAGAGGCATGTTTAAATGTTGGTGATGGTGGTTGATGTGAGTGCGTTGACGAAAATGGATCATCTCCTGGACTTTGGGCGGTTTGATCTGAAATTGTTGTGGATAACATAAAGCGAAGCTTGCGTAAAGTAAACCAGAATACAATACTTGGTATGGTTAACGTAGCGGCGAGAATAATTTGCGGGATTAACCAATGGAGGAGGGATGAAGATGATAGGGAGAAACGGAGAATGCCATAAGCAACAAGGGGAGTAAAAAGAAAAAAGCACCATAGAATTCGTTTAAATTTCATCCACCAAACATGAAACGTCATGTATGAAATGCGATGAGTTGTAGAAGTCCATGAATAAAAGATGATATTATAGATTATCATTTGAACGATGCAAGAAATCGTGTCTGAAATTTTGTATAAAAATTGATCATCCTTTTCAGAGTTATTTATTTTAAAAATTGCACAAATAAATGTCCCCAGACGTACAATACATAATAAAATATACAAAATGTATAAAAATTGTTGATTAATTTTGGGTGTAATTGCATCCTTTGGTACTTTGAATGTGTGCGAGAATAGTATAATACCAATTACGAGCAATACCAGCCATGCAATAATAGACGCTATGATGTAACCCCGTTGTAAGCCCTCTTCACATTGGGGGTGAAATGTACCCAAAATGCACACAAAGTAGTCGAGATTAATTGGGTTAGCCATTTTATAATTCATCCGGGGTGATATTAACAGTATGATTTCGGAACAGGGTGGGTTTGAGGGACAAGAGGGCTGTATGGGAGGATGATTGGGGATTTTGCTTGGGGGGGATTTTGGTTCGATTTTTTTGGGGTAAAAATAAAATTAAAAAAAGTGGTTATTTCGCCAAATTAGGCACTATAGCGGGAGAACGGATGGAATAAAGTGTAAATTATTTAAATGAGCAATGTATGGGTAAATTAGACCGAGTGAATGAAACAGTTACTTTATTCTGGACTAGTTTTTTTTTCCACTCAAACAGATTACAGATTTTGAAAAAAACCCAACCGTTTTTTGTTTTTGTTTCAAATTGCCCCCGAAATTTAAATCTCTACTACATTGTATTGTTGAACAAATCACGACTCGCAACACGATGTAAAAAATTCTCCTGTCTTGTTTTTTATATTTATTTCTGCTTAATACTAAACACCACCTCAAACGGTCTCATTCAGTACGGATTTTGAGTTGATGAAAAAATTTTCCCCTTCATGGCTATCCTCCCATCAATGGAGGGATCCTCGTCGATCAACACTTTCCATACATACCTTTAATACCCCTGGATTATTCCCAGTCTACATACTTTTTCAGCTTTTTTTCATTAGCTATTCAATTTCGTTGAATAATAACACCACCTTGCTCCTACCCCTCTTTTTCCAGCATCAAACCATTAACACATTTCCCCAAACTCACCCTCACCATCATCCTCGTTTAACCAATTTAACCATCCGCACATACATCAGATGCAATTTCTCTCTGGTCTGACCTGGAATGCCCAAACACTTGGGGCATTATCCGCAGCATCATCGGTCCTATTAGGTGCTTTTGGTTCACATGGGCTTAAAAATAACCTTTCGGATTTACCAAAAGATGATCAATCTTATTATTTAGATATTTGGAAAACTGCTGCACAATATCAAATGTACCATTCTATTGGTATGATTATCGCACCAATGATTTGTAAACATGTCGGTATGCCAAGTATGAAGGCTTGGCCCCATTCTGCTAAACTTTTTGCATCTGGGATTGCATTTTTTTCTGGTTCTTTGTATACTTTGGTATTAACTCGCACGAAATTTTTAGGAGCTATTACACCTATCGGCGGGGTTCTTTTTGCGGCTGGATGGGTTGCTATGGCTTGTAGAGAGTAAATTGTTTGGGTTGTTTTTCATATATATATTTTTTTTTTTTCAATATTTGGTTAATTCATCTTTTCTCAGCTATTATTTCCTTTATTCATTTTGTATCTTTCTGTTGGCACGATAAATTCACCTTACGGCCACAATTCTTTGCGATTTGTCCTTTCCTCCCTTTTTTCTTCGCGTCTCTACATTATGGGCTTCTATTAGGCATGAGATGGTTGAGACTTCTGTTATCGGTGGATATTAACCCCATTTGGAGAATTGAGTGCGGGTTGATATTTTGTATCTTCCAACAAATAGACAAACAAACCCATGAACAAAAAACAAAAAAAACAAAAAAAACAAAAAAAACAAAAAAAAAAACAAAAAAAACAAAAAAAACAAAAAAAACAAAAAAAACAACCACGCACTTGTGTTTGGGTTAACTTCCAGTCTGACCTGGTCAACCCGATCGTATATAAACACCATTGACCCTATAAACCTCTCTTACTTTTTAACCACCATCTACCCGTTTTTCTCATCCCGCTCAAAAAATTCCCAAAGCGCCAAAAATCTCCCAAACAAAACACACACTTCAAAAAGACCCAACGCGCCTCCAAAAAGTCCCAAATCTACCCCACGACCTCCCACCTGGACTAATGTCAGTGACAGAAATCAACGAGACCAACTTTGATGTTGTTATTGTCGGCTCTACCTTGTCAAACTGCGTCCTTTTCGCATCTCTGGCCCGTGCAGGAAAAAAAGTCGCTCTTTTTGAGCCTCAACAATGGCATGGTTTTACCAATGCATCATTAGCACTTGCTGATTACCATCGCCTTGTTGGTAATATTCAAGATAATCAACAAGATGGGTATTATTTTTGTAAAGTTGTTGATGATCGGGCCCCAAAGGGAAAAAGTGGCCAAAACGGGCCCGAAATTGATGATTCGATCAAAATTGGTCTTGATAATGTTATCAAGGCTCATTTTGACCGGGCTACTCAACAAAAGGAAAGAATTGAGGAACTTAGTAAGGAATTTAATAGAAAATTGGGAATTGTTAGGGAAATGATTGAAAAAGCTAAAGAAGAGGAAAGTGAAGAAAAGATCAAAGAAGAAGTAAAAGAAGAACAAACTGAAGAAGTAAATGAAGAAATTAAGGAAGAAAATCAAGACGAAGAAAACAACCCAAAGAAAGCTCTCCCTTCAACTTGCCCTGATTTGAAAAATCTATGGCTTGTTGATTTGGATGATATTTTATCCGAAATTTTATCAGGTAAGATTCTTAATGATGATGATGTGATTAAAAAAAAGGTCTTTGATTGTCTTGTTCGTTCTACAACTCACAAAACGCTTACTGGCTCATTACCTGATCAAACAACCCGATCTGAACATATCTTTGTCCCATTTCCTTCCTATTTACCACTGTTGAAAGGAGAAAAGGAGGAAAAAAGGGATTTCTTTTATAATGTTGAAAAAAGCAATGAAAAAAGCAATGAAAAGAGCGAAAATGAAGAACAAAGTGGTTCAAACATCCCCCTCCATATTAAAAATGATGTATTAAACAATACTTTCAATTTCCCTCTTCACAATGCTTATGAATATGTTGCCGATTCTAATCTCCCATTATCTCTTCTCTTGCAATTAAATAATGACCAAAATGACACCAAAAATACTGAAACCAACAAAATCGAAAAAAATACCGAACATAATGAAGAAAGCGTCGAGAAAACTGAAGAAAATACTGAACCCCCAACTCCTCCCCCAAAATCCCCTGCCCAACTCCAACGTGAATTAATCCAATTAAAATATCTTCAATTTCAATCATTATTAAAGCGCAATGGGTATCGTTACATGGTTGATTTAGCCCACCAGGAAATTTATGCTTCTTCCCTCGCGATTAAATCAATTGTTGAAGCGAAATTACACGAATATCATGAATTCCGCGCTGTAAATAAAACTTCTTTACTATTCACACAATCTCAACTGGATGGATATCAATCTACCAACAGTTTTCCTGGGTTTTCAAATTTTCCTGGTTTAGGTAGTTCGAGTTTGGGTATTGGATCAATTGGTGGGATGAATTTAACTGGTGGGGTAAGTGCAGAGGGGATTGTGGTTCCTACTGGCGGGAACCCAGGCTCTCAAAAGAAATATATCTCGTGGGAAGTACCATATTCCCAAAAAGACATCATGGTTGATACCAGACTCTCATTAAGAGCAAAGAATCGATTAACTGTTGTGATGACTACATTATTATTATCAGAAAAGGCTAGTCAATATGATAAGGATATGTTTAATGCGTATAAAAAATTACCGTTTCTTAATATGGTTTTTCATATTTGTAATCCGGATTTTGTCTCAAAGGAATTGGGGCAAAATGATGACAAACGTGAACAACAATGTCATACTTGTCAATCTTCCCAAATTAATACCGATTCATCCTCATCGAATTCTTCAGCTCTTGGATCAATGTATTCACTTGGTTCTTCATTATTCTCAACAACTAATGCAGTTGTGAGTTCCCTTGGTTATACCACTGCCTCTAACAACAACTTAATTAACCCTTTGACTACCCTTACCATTTCTGATCTCAAAACTGACCCCGAATGCCTTCTCATTGCTTCCCTTCTTAGCTCTGGTATCTCTCAACATTTGCCTCCATGTGTAAGAAATGGCGGGCTTAGACAAGTTGATGTTGAAACTGTTAGCTGGGCTTTAAGAAAACATTTGGCAAGCGTTGGTCGCTATTCAAATTCCGCCTTTTTATATCCTATGTATGGTATTGGTGAAATATCACAAGCATGGATTTATAATGCGTGTGTTTGGGGTGGGTTGGGTGTTATTAGAATGGGTTTAGCCGGGATTATTATTCCAAAAAATTATCACAAAAGTTTTTGGGGAGAAAGAAGTGAAAATGGTGGGGGGCAAATTGGTGAGGGACAAATTGGTGAACAAGTTGGCGAGAATACCTCACCAATTTCACTCTTTTTACAATCTGGTCAATTAATTAATACCAAGGCGCTCATTTGTGATCGTATTCTTTCCCCATTTGATTTAAATACCTTATCTACTATTCAACACCATGGGTTACGCGATGATAGTAATATTTCAGATGAAGATGATGGCGTTATCAAAATTGAATCCAAAGATGATAATTTAGTTCAACCAATTCATGTTACAACTGCATTAAAATTCCAAAAACGTATTGTTCAAAATGTAAATTATCGTGTTTTTACCTCACAACGAATTGTGTTAATTGTAGATTCATTACCACGTCATTTTAATCAAAGTAATTTACCCCTCCATGAAGTTTCAATTCAAACCTTTATTATTCCGCGAAACAATATTGAAAAATCTGTCCCTGAAGATGCTGGGTTTATCAAAAATGGTGCAGACGGTGAAAACGGTGAAGACAGTGAAGACAGTGAAGACGTCAAAAACTGTACAAATTGTGAAAAAAAATTAACTCCATTTGATCTTAACAATGCAAGTTCAAAGGTTTTTATTGCTGAAGAAAGTGTTGGTTTAAGTACTAATGACCAATATATGATCTTTATTACAACTACATTGTTCGATACTATTGTTAATGATGTTAATGATGTCCATACAGAGTATCAATCACAACTCTCCAAAACTAACTCTCACTATAATGTTGTACATGATCCAAGTACTGCATTTGAAGACAAAGGCGGACCCAGTTCTAATTACTCTCCTCACATCTTGAAAACTCTCCCACAGTTACAACCATTTTTTAACTTTGATCAGAAAAATCAAGACCAAAAAGTTGATACTGATCATATTCATTACATTTCAAGCTATTGTTATACTACTGTGACTCCAAAATATCCAGAACCACTTACACCAGCTAGCGCTATTACTTTTACCTCTGTTCAACCCCGCCAGTGCTTTGATATTGAAAATAAAGATAATAACGGTGCAATCTATCCGAACATTTTTATTACCTCAGACATGAACCAATCCCAGCCAACTGTAGAAGATTCCTTTATTCAAGCATCTCATCTTTATTACGCTTATATGAATTATGGGACTTCGAGAGTACTTGCAAAGAATGGTAAAATTAAAGTGCCAATTCTGCCATTTTTAATGACAAACAAAGAAGCTGTTATCGATGATGAAGTCGGTGAAGTATTGCAACGTCTTGAGGATAGAAACCCGCAACTGGCTCATGTTGGAGACGTTTTTGATAAATTGGAACAGGACTTGGCAAATATGGAAGAAACTATTGAAGAAACTATTGATGAAAATGTCACAAACCAAGGAAATGAAGAACTTTTGAACAGTCCTGAATCACTTATAGCGACTGATGTCGGAGTAGGGGTTGAGGAGGTTGAACAAATTTCTTTATTTAGCGCTGCTGATGATGATGCATTATTTGATGCGTTGGGTGATCTTGATTTTTAAAATGCAATTTGAAGAGAAAAACGAAGAAAACGAAGAAAACAAAGAAAACGGAAACAAAATTTATTACCACAGAGAACTACGAATGGAACTTTTTACAGCTCACTATAAATCAAAGCAACAATAATTTTGTAATCTTTTGAGATGGTCTGTCTATATCTCTTTCATATTTGCTTTCTGAATAAACGACTTTGAAGTTAATATTAACACCCACATCACATGTGATAAGATTCCTACAGTTCAATTAATTTATAAAAATGTATTGATGGGAAGAGCAGAAATGATGCAATTTTAGAGAAGATAAAATAAATAAGGGATAAAGCTAAAAAAGTGTCAGTTGGATCTAATATATAAGAACTAAAAGTGACTGTGTTAAATTGTTAAATTAACATGGGTGGCTAGATGTTGAGCGGGGTCTAGTATGACAATACTAAGAATGTAAACCTAGAAAAAAAGAGAAAAGAAAACAAATAAATTATAATTCAGGATCGATAAAGAAGCCGTAAAATTAAGGAACTGGGAATATTTAACCACGTAAATGTGATTAAAGCGACAAAACAATGAAAAAAAGGAAAATGGTGGAGGAGAGGAGGAGAAAAAAAAATGTCAGTGGAAATGAAACATAGAAAAAAGAGTAATAAGGTTATTCCATTTTGTACAAATGGCAATAATGATCATAACAACAAATATATGTCAGATACTAAAGAAATGGGCTGGGCGAAGCATGCATTGCCGAGGGGAGAGAAAAAAAATGGAATTGGTTATGGGGTGAGATGACGCAGCAGGAAAAACTGACCAAAGAAGAGAATTCCGGGGGCGGAGGCTAAAACACAACTGGATGGAGTCAATGAAGTGCTAAAGTTGGGGGGGGGGAGGGGGGAGGGAAGTCCCAATTATTTGTATCAAATAAAAAAGGAACTATTATGTAGATCTTATTCAGGTTGACGATGATTGATATTATGTTTATAACGGCGTTGATCATTATTATGACCACTTCTAGATTGAGATCTATCATTATTATCATGATGCTGTTGTTGTGAAGTCGTTTGGGTTGATTGATTTCCAAATGGTGGATAAGAATTATTAGTATGTTTATTGGCTGGTTTACGTTCAGCAGAATTATATTGTGGGTTGGTATGACGATGTTGTTGCTGTTGTTGTTGTTGCTGTTGTTGGGGAGGTTGATTATTATCATATCCATACCCAGTGACCAAGTTACGAGTATTATGTCTGCTTCGATTAACCTCATAAGAACTAGCTTTGCCAGGAGCAATCGATGATGATGATGATGATGTTGAGGCGGTAAGCGATGTAGAATGAGCTGGATGAGTTGATGGTTGTGATTTTTTGTCCGATAAAATATTATCCGGGATTGGTGGTGGTGGGAATAATGTATACTGTTTCTGAGTTGAAGTATTACCACCAGCATCATGATTAGGTAGTGCAATATTAACTGATTGATTTTGTTGTTGTGATGTACGTGATGCAGATTGATTAAACATATCAGTATTTAGTAAAAAATCAATACTTTGTTGATCAATTACATTATTATTATTGTCATAATATTGATGTGATTGAGATTGTTGATTCATATTGTTCCGATTAGTGCCACCGCCAACGGATTTATTGTGCGGTTGCTGTTGTTGTTGTTGCTGATCATCGCCCTTTCTAGCACGTTGTTGGCGATGTTGTTGACCAGCAGGTGGAGCACCTTTATGACTAGTAGCTTGAGCTAAAACGCTTTTGATTTGATCTTTGTGACGGAAATATTTATGTAATTGAGCCGGGTCATCAGGCTGGGGGATAAGGCAAACTAAACGATTAACAACAGATCTCCCGCATGGTTCAGCAACAACTTTTGGTGAGACACCAGAATCGCATATATATCTCCATAAATTATGTGTAACAGAGGTATATAGTTTCGATGCAGATGTAAATAAATGATGAAAAATACAAGCAACAGCTTTTGAATAACAAAGATTGATCATTGGACCATCAAATTGATCAACCAGTGCTAATGCAATAGCATAATAAGAATGTGCTTTAATACAACCCGGACATTCTTTAGTATTTGCAGCAGGTAATGGCATTTGTAAAAAATTCGAAAACCTATAACAAGTTTCGATATTACCCATACGTGGTACTAATAAATGCGGTGCTTCATGTTCAACCCAATGAGCATTAGTTAATGTTGCGGTTGAACTATTTGGTGCAGTACCGGGATTATCATGATGATCTTGAGTTAATACTTTATTATCAATTGTATTTGCATTTGCGGCGGCAATTGCTTCAATTTCTTTTTCATATTGATATTCAATCCCATCAATAATACCAGTTGAAGTTAAAATTTGTAATAATGTCTGTAATACATTCATATTTGATGGGCGTAGTTCAGTTTGACTATCTGGTTGAATCCCCTGCAATGCAGTTGGACAAGTATGTAAATGTTGAAATCGTTGACGTAGATTAAACTCTTCAACAGTTGATGGAGAAACATTATATTGTAATTTCCGATCAACAAAAATATCAGTATCATATTTTGATAAAGTTCTGTCAATTAATTGTTGAATAATAAAATTACCTAATGGGTCAAATGCAATTAAACTAGTATGGGGTGAAACAACTGTAAAAAAGAATGCGGCAAGATGTTTTGGATGTAAAACTGTTAAAAAACGTTTGGTAACGTTTACACCATTTGCGGTTGTATATAGTAATGCTGGTTCAGTCGAGAATAAATTAACAAAACCGGATAATGTTAATAACCACAATGGGCAACGTAATAATAATGGGACTAAAACATGCCATGCAAGTTCAGATTGAATATGACTAATCCATTTCGCGCGTAAAAATTGATTAAATTCACGACAATAACAATTCGTATGGGTTGAGATTGGTGTTCTGTTTGTAACATTTTGGTTATTATTGTTTAATATAATGTTGTTAGCATAACTATCATCATGACTAACGCTATTATCATACAATGTTTTTGATTGCTGATCTTGGGGGATGAATTGAGGTGTGCCATTAAGATCAGAAGGTTTGAACATTTGAGTCGGTTTTTGGAGATCAAGTTGACTAATGGTTTGAGTAAGACCAGGTGGTTGCTGTTGTTGTTGCTGTTGTTGTAGTTGCTGCTGCATGGGTACAGACGACGCGTGTTGATAATTTGTTGTTTGTTCACCTTTATATGGTTGATGTTGACTCATCTGATATTGTTGCTGAACTTGATACCAAGACCAATTATTTTTTGGAAAAATATGCTTACAATAACATTGTTTTGGGTCACCACGAATAATTGGGAATTCATGATAAAGATTAGTATGTTCATCATATTCTAATCTAGTTTGATGTGGGAACCAAATATTATTATTTAAATTGGCATCATTATTAATCACAACAGCATAGTTTGAATACAAAATTGTATTTGGCACCGTTGGATTTAATGGTGCACCACCATGATGAATATCTTCAACTGTGTATAATTGAATTGGTTGGTCATGTTGAGTAGATTTGGAAATGATAATATTAATAGTATTGGTATTATTGGTATTATTGGCATGATTATTAGTATTATTAAGGAAGCCACGTGGAGATTGGTCAAAATCAGTTGATTGATAATAATCCAAAACTGACTTTTCTTTCAAATTGCGTAACCCAGTGGAATCAAAATCAAAATTACAAAATTTGGTCTTATTGACTTGATCAATATTATTAAAATTAATATATAATGACCCGCCACAAAGACATTCTTTTTGATCATCAGATAATTTCGGAAGGGTATTTAATGGCGCTTTAGAAACAAGGGCTAATCTATGTTGACAAAATTGACAAAAAACAGTTCTATGGTTATGGGTGGCTATTTCAGCTTCTTTTCCATACCATTTTAATGTTTGATCAACATAATAACTAAAAATACCATTCATTTTAAGTAACCCGTCCATATACAATGCAATAGTCGAGACATAGGTAATATTGTATAATAATGCTTGAATAACACGAGTTGATTGTGAATGCTGGGCCAATTCATGCAATTTTGGTCCAATTAATACACCAATAACATGGTACTGTTCTTGAGTCCAAAATGGGATTAATGTTTGTACAATATAATTACCACAAACATCAATACAAACATCTAAAAAATTTGATTTAATATGAGCATAAAGATAATACGCGAATGATTGTAATAATAATTTACTATGTAATAATGATTGATGTGAATGACAATCCTCAAAAACGCCAATTAAACATTCATACAATGCTTGTGAACAAGCAGCGGTAGTTTGTTGAAGCTGTTGTGAGTTT
>Ga0256901_1000713_pt1 | contig 17991 bp, 13 predicted proteins | sample MC6MC0689MT_FD_190200 | JGI IMG/M metagenome (GOLD analysis project Ga0256901, IMG submission 190200) | Metatranscriptome of enriched soil aggregate microbial communities from Iowa State University, Ames, United States - MC6-MC0689-MT... | ecosystem: Environmental > Terrestrial > Soil >... | reverse complement strand
TTTTTACCGAAGGTAATCGCGTGGCGGCTGTCCATCAGCGACATCAGCAGCACCGGACGATCGGCCCACGGCCTGAGGCGTTCACGCGCCGCCGCCAGCTGCTCATCCACATACTGCAGATGCTGCACGGCCTGCGCTTCACGGCCAAGACGCGCGCCGAGCGCCTGTAATGAGTGACGCGCGGTGCTGAGCGGTTTGCCGTCGCCGCTGTTGAGGTCAAAACCCATGGTTGGCGCGATGCGCTGCAGCTTATCCAGCGCCGGACCATAACCATTGGAGTGCAGGATGAGTGAAGGTTCGAGCTGCGTCATCAGCTCCAGATTGGGTTCGGTGCGTAAGCCAAGATCGATAACGCTGGACGGCAGCTGCGGATCGCCAACCCAAATGTTGTAGTTGTGCATGTCGGCCACCCCGAGTGGCGTCACGCCGAGCGCCATCAGCAGCTCCACCGGCAGCCACTCCAGCGCCAGAATGCGCTGCGCATCCGGTATGGCGGCACGCAGCGGCAACGCGGACATCAACGGGGAAAGTGCCAGCGCCGTCAGCAGGCGGCGGCGAGAAATGTCGAACATGGCGAGGCCTTAATAAACGAAACTGACGGGCGCGCCGCCAAGCGGATGCGGCAAAATGCCCATCGGAATACCGTAAATGTTGCCCAGCACATCGGCCTGCATGATCACCTCGGGGCCTCCTTCGGCAATCACTTCGCCACCGCGCAGCGCCACCAGACGATCGCAATAGCGTGCTGCCATGTTGAGATCGTGCAGCACCGCAATCACCGTCAGCCCACGTTCGCGGCTGAGACGCTGAATCAGCGCCAGCACATCAACCTGATGGGCGATATCCAGCGCCGAGGTCGGTTCATCCAGCAACAGGCAGCGACTGTTCTGCGCCACCAGCATCGCCAGCCAGGCACGCTGGCGCTCGCCGCCAGAAAGGCTATCCACCAGACGCCCGGCAAAAGGCTTTAATCCCACCAGCGTAATCGCCTCTTCCACCCGATCGCGATCTTCCTGACCATAGCGGCCCAGCGCGCCGTGCCACGGATAGCGGCCAATCGCCACCAGCTCGCGCACCGTCATGCCTTCCGCCGCGGGCAGTTGCTGCGGCAGATACGCCACCTGACGCGCAAAATCTTTGCTGCCCCAGTTATCTACCGCGTCCTCATTCAGCAACACGCGCCCTTCACTCGCCGCATGGTGACGACCGAGCATTTTCAGCAGCGTGGATTTGCCAGAACCATTGTGACCAATCAGCGCGGTGACTTTGCCCGGTGCAAAGGTAAGAGACAGCGGATGCAGAAGCGTGCGGCCTGGCACACGAAAACTGACGTTATCCAGCCTGAAGGTGGTTTCTGCGTGGTGCGGATGCTGCATGATAATCCCTGGTTAATCTGTAGGTCGCCATTGATGGCGACCTGCGTAACACGATTAGAAACGGAAAGTCGCAGTACCGACAATCTGACGCTCAGCGCCCCAGTAGCAGGCGTAGTCGCGGTAGCAGCTGGCGACGTATTCACGATCAAAGAGGTTATTGACGTTAACGCCGATGGTGGAGCCCGGCATGCCAAAGCGTGCGAGGTCGTATTTCAGCGCGGCATCAACGGTGGTGTAACCGGCTACGTCGAAGTTTTGGTTCACATCGTCGCCGCTGGCGTACAACCCTTTGCTCTCGCCGACATAACGTACACCTGCACCCACGGTCACGCCCGACAGCGCCGTTTCATGGAAGGTGTAATCACTCCACAGCGATGCCATATGCTTCGGCACCTGCACCGGCGTTTTGCCTTTCAGGTTAGTGTCTTCGGTGTATTCCGCATCAGTGTAGGTATAAGACGCGGTCATATTGATGTTGGCATTCAGCGCGGCTTTGGCTTCCAGCTCCACGCCACGCGAGCGGATTTCACCACTCTGAATGCTGGCATTTGGGTGGTTAAGGGTATCCGGATCGGCCGTCAGGTTTTTGGTTTTGGTCAGCTGATACACCGCCGCCGTCAACACCACCGGACGATCTTTAGGAACGTATTTCACACCGGCTTCATACTGCTTCGCGCGGGAAGGATCAAAGGCTTGACCATCATAAGTTGAACCTGAGTTCGGAATGAAGGCTTCGCTGTAGCTGAAGTAAGGTGCGATACCGTTATCAAACACATAGTTCAGCCCGCCACGCCAGGTGAAAGCCTGATCGTTCTGGCGATCAACGCTATTGGCTACGCGATCATAGACCGAGTTCATCGCGTAATCATAACGACCGCCGAGGGTTAACACCCAGCGGTTCCACTCCATCTGATCCTGCGCGTATAAACCGGTTTGGCGCTGCTTATTGAGGTGCTGATAAGGATTAGGGAACGGCGTCACGCTGTCGTCGCCATATTGTGGATTAAAGGCATTCAGCGGTGATGCGGTACCAAATTGCGCATCAATATCATTACGCGTGCGCTGGAAATCGACACCCAGCAACAGTGTGTGATCAATTTGACTGGTGGTGAATTTGGCCTGCGCCTGGTTATCGACTGCAAACTGGTTGAGCTTTTCATCAGAAACCGCTGAACCGCGGGTGATTTGCTGTGTTGCGGCATTAAAACCATTGCCATAAATGCTGCGATAATCCGTTCTCAGATCCGCATAGCGCAAATTCTGCCGCACCGTCCAGGTGTCATTGAAACTGTGCTCGAAGTTGTAGCCCACCATCCTGGTGTTGCGCGAAATTTTGTTGCTGTCTTCGCCTTCATCAAAGTTAGTTGGCAGCTTGTAACTGCTGCCATCAGGACGCGTGATGCCCACCACAGTGCCCTGACGCGGCAACCAGCCGTAATAGCCGGTTTCCGGTTCGTTCTGGAAGTAGGTTAGCAAATCGAAACGCGTATTCTCATCCGGACGCCAGCTGAATGATGGCGCAATGGTGTAGCGCTTCTCTTTGTTCATATCCTGCTGCGCATCGGCGCTACGCGCGAGACCGGTCAGGCGATAGCTGTAAACGCCGTCATCATCCAGCGAGCCGCCGAAATCGAAACCCGTGGAGAACTGATTGTTTGTGCCCATCTGGAACTGCACTTCACGCAGCGTCTCCTGCGTCGGACGCTTACTCACCAGCGACACCACGCCGCCCGGATTGCTCTTGCCGTACAGCACCGAAACCGGACCGCGCAACAGTTCGGCGCGTTCAAGGAAATAGGGATCGATAGCAAACTCAGAGTAGTTATCACCCTGCAGTTTCAGGCCATCAAGATATTGGTTGGTGTTGGTTTCGCTGAAGCCGCGAATAGAGAGCGCATCGATAACATTGGAGCTACCGCGGTTACCGGTCAACACGCCTGGCGTGTAGTTGAAAGCCCCTTTCACGCTGGTGACGTTTTTCATCGCCATCTCTTCCTGCGTGACTACCGAGATTGACTGCGGGTTCTTCTCAATCGGCGTATCGGTTTTGGTGCCGGTGGCGCTGCGTTTGGCCGCAATGGTTGGCGACGGGCCCCACGCTCTCTCTTGCTCGACACCGCTGCCGCCATCGGCGCTAACCACCACGGTATCTTCTGCCAACGCCTGCACGCTGAACGTACCCATAGTCAGTGAAATAAACCAAGCCAGCGAACGCGGGCGTAAGAAACAAGGATTAGTGTTTCGCGTATTCATAAGTGAGGTCTCTCGAAAAAAGTCGATGCAGGCGAATACAAACGAGAATGATTATTATGACGCACGGATTTTAGGCGAAATAGCGTCATATTCGCAACGATTAATGCCTGTAAGCGCGGCGTTTACAGCCAGATCGCGCATATTCATGATCGCAAATAATAAATGAGCAATAAAAGGAGCGGAGGCCGGCAATCGGGAAATTGCATTGCCGCACAGAGGAAGTTTATTTCATCCCGACAGAGCATCAAACCAACGATAACGAGTAAAATCATAAATTTAAAAAAATGGCCCGCTAATTGCTTATCTCCTGCATTCTCCTTCCTGCAGACACAGTCATGACCGCTATAAACTGGAACATTGTTGATCGCGTTATCTTTATCAATTTGAAGAAACGCAAAGACCGATTAACCCGCATCACTAAACAACTTAAAAAGCTGGGTTTAACCGCTGAAAAAGTCATTCGCCTGGACGCGATCAAGCATGAAAAGGGCTACATCGGCTGCACGCAATCGCATATCGCCGCGCTGGAGATGGCACGCGATAACGGCTGGGAGCGCGTGCTGATTCTGGAGGATGATTTTAGCTTCAATGAAAGCCAGAAGAACTTCGACAATCTCAACCGCTACTTTGCCGCCCTGCCGCAAATCAACTGGCAAGTGGCTTTTCTGGCGGCCAATTATCGCCGCGTCACGCCGTTAAAAAGTGTGGACTATATCGTGCGCGCTAACTTCGCGTGGTGTGCATGCGCCTATATCGTGAATCACCGCTATTACACCAGGCTGATTGAAAACTATCGCGAGGCGCTGCAGGCGCAATTGCAAGGTGGTGCGCAGGCACAATATGCCCTTGATGTGCACTGGAATAGCCTGATGCAGCAGGATCTTTGGCTGGGCGTATTCCCCAACGCCGGTGTACAACGGCTCGATAAAAGCGATATCGAAAATAGAACGGTAGATTACCGCGCACTCTTCAGAAAACCGTTGAGTCAAATCGTTGCGCCCGCCAAATTCACACCCTCCACTTCAGGCCCCATTAAAGTCGACTTTTACTTCCAGTGGCCACCGGGTTGGACGAACTTTGAATCGGTGATTGAGGCGATGCAGGCCAATCCCGCGTTCGATTGCCGCATCGTGGTGGTGCCTTACCTGAACTGGAAGGCGAGCGATGTTAATGGCGATATTCAGCGTGAGATTCTGCGTGAAAGAGGGCTGGATTACACAGGATTTGAAGACTATCAGTTGGAGCAGCGTCAGCCCGATGTGGTGTTCTTGCAAAACCCTTACGACGAAGCACGCCCCGAAGCCTTTCGCAGCGACTACCTGCATGAGCGCGGCGTGAAAATTGCTTACATCCCTTATGCGCTCGATAGCGGCATCAGTGAAGAGGTCCAACTCTATCAATTTAATTTGCTGTGCCAAAATCTGGCGACGTGGATTTTTTCTCGCTCGGAGCGACATAAAGCGGAGTTTGGTATTCAGTGCGACGCGGGCAACAACCACGTCTATGTTACGGGTCACCCCAAGTTTGACCACTATCAGCGCCGCTTTCATCTGCCCGACGAAAAGCCACCCACAAAGATCAAAACGTTGCTTTGGACGCCGCATTTTGTGCTGCCTGACGGTCGCAAAATGTCTACCACTTTTACGCTCTACGGCGCCGCTTTTTTAAAGCTGATTGAGCGTGCGGATATCCATTTGATCATTCGCCCTCACCCGCTACTGAGTCAGTGGATAGGGGAAGCCAGCGCAACCGCGCGCAGCCTGTATCAGCAACTGTTTGATGCCGCAAAACATCGTTCAAATGTGGAGTGGGATAGCGGACATGATTACAAACAGACGTTTGCTCGTTCGGATGCGCTGCTCGCTGACGCGGGTTCATTCTTATTCGAATATTTGCCGTCGAAAAAACCGATTCTCTACCTGACTCATGAAAGCTGTTATGGCCTGAATCGCACCGCTGACTTCATCTATAACGCCTACGACGTGGCCTGGCAGGAGGAGGATATTTTTACTTTTGTCGACAATATCGTCGCCGGACGCGATCCGATGAAAGCCACTCGGGAACGGGTTCTGAGGGAAGAACTGCAAATTGAGGAGAGAACAGCAGGCGAAAAAATCGCTGAAATTATTTGTGCCTCGCTAAGACCCCTCAACCAATCCTAAGCATGAAAAAGGGCGCCGCAGCGCCCTGTGTTTTCTCAGCAACTTATTTGCTGCCGAACATATCTTTAATCCAACCCGCCACGCCGTCAGAATCTTTCTGCTCATTCTGTGGCTGCTGCTGCTGCTGTTGTTGCTGCTGTTGCTGCTCTTGTTGCTGCTGCAACTGCTGCTGTTGTTGCTGAACCTGCTCTTGCTGCTGCTGACACAGCGCGTTCGGATCCAGCGACCACACCGGCAGCGAACGCCATGTGCTGCTGCCCGTACCGCAGATAAAGTTACCGGCAGAATCGATATTCATCTGCGTGATATCTTCCGGCGGCGTCAGCACCAGCGGCATTGGCGCCTGGTTGTCGAGATAGCGACGATAAAGCTGCATTGCACCGCTGGCACCGTACAGCTTCGAGGTTTGGTTGTTATCGCGGCCAACCCAGGTAATCGCCACTTCTTTGCCATCAATACCGGCGAACCAGCTATCGATCAGGTCATTGGTGGTACCGGTTTTGCCTGCCAGATGCGCTTTAGGATAACGCGCACCCAGCGCACGCGCGGTACCGTGATCGGCGACCTGCTGCATAGTGTAGAGCGTCAGATACGCCGCCTGCGCCGGTTCAACACGCTGCGCCTGCGGATAGCTCTGATACAGCACCGTGCCATCTTCCGCAATCACCGAACGCACCGCCGACAGCTCAGCGCGGTTACCGCCGCTGGCAATCGACTGGAACGCCTGCGCCACTTCAATCGGCGTCAGGTTCAGCGCACCGAGCAGCATTGACGGCACCGGATGCAGCTGATCTTTCGGCACGCCGAGCTTGTTCCAGGTATCGACCACCGCATCCAGTCCCAGCGTCATACCGAGGTTGACGGTTGGCACGTTCATCGAGTTGGTCAGCGCATCCACCAGCATCACTTTGCCGCTGAAACGACGATCGTCATTCATCGGTTTCCAGATGGTGCCATTCGGCTGTTTCAGCGCAATCGGTTCATCGGCGATCCAGCTGTTGAGGCGATAGCTGTTCGGCTGGCTCAGCGCGGTGAGATAGGTGGCCGGTTTTGCCAGCGAGCCAATCGAACGACGTGCCTGCAGCGCGCGGTTGTAACCGGCAAACTGTGGATCGGCACCGCCGACCATGGCGCGCACTTCACCGCTGAAGCGATCCACCACCACCATTGCGGTTTCCAGATCTTTTAGGCCACGCTGTTTTTTCAGCGTTGGAATGCCTTCAATCACCGCTTTCTCTGCGGCATCCTGCGAAATCGCATCCAGCGTGGTGAAAATCTTCACGCCGGAGAGATCTTTCATTTTGTCGCCGAGCTTAGCCTGCAGCTCGTTACGCACCATCTGCATAAATGCCGGCTGAGGCGTGATCACGCCGCCTTTTGGCTGCACGCCAAGCGGACGCGCCGACAGCATGTCATACAGTTCCTGATCGATGACGTTCTGCTGCTGCAACAAACGCAGCACCAGATTACGTCGCTCCAGCGCCAGTTTCGGGTTACGCCACGGATTGTACAGCGACGCGCCTTTCACCATGCCGACCAGCATCGCCTGCTGATCGAGGCTCAGCTCATCCACCGGACGACCGAAGTAGTAAAGGCTCGCCAGCGGGAAACCGCGGATCTGGTCATTACCGGTCTGGCCGAGATACACCTCGTTGAGATACAGCTCAAGGATGCGATCTTTGCTGTAGCGCGCATCCATGATCACCGCCATATAGGCTTCACGCGCTTTACGCCACAGCGAACGCTCGTTGGTGAGGAACAGGTTTTTCACCAGCTGCTGCGTCAGCGTACTACCGCCCTGCACCGCTTTACCGGCGGTGATGTTGGCGAGGAACGCACGACCAATCGAATACGGGCTAATGCCGTCGTGCTCGTAGAAGTGGCGGTCTTCAGTGGCGATCAAGGTGCTCACCAGCAGATCCGGAAAACCGGCGCGCGGCACGAACAGACGCTGTTCACCGTTCGGCGACTGCAACATGGTGATCAGGCGCGGATCGAGGCGGAAGAAGCCAAAATCGCGGCCGGTATCGAGGTTTTTAATCTCGCTCAGCTCATTGTTGCTAAAGGTCAGGCGCGCGTTGATCTGCCCCTCTTTGCTGTCCGGGAAATCAAACGGACGGCGCAGCAGATCAATGGTGTTGCCTTTGACGCTAAACTCGCCCGGACGGGTAATGCGCGACACTTCGCGATACTGCGTGCCTTCCAGCAGCGCAATCATCTCTTTTTTGTCGTACGACATGCCCGGTTCGAGGCTGACCATGCGGCCATAAACGGCAGCAGGCAGTTGCCACACTTTACCGTCGATGCGGCTGCGGATTTCCGAGTCGAGATAGACGCCCCAGGCAGCCATCACCACCACAAAGACCAGGAAGAGTTTAATCAACCAGCCTAACCAGCGACGTTTGCCGCGTGGCGGACGTTTTTTACTTTTTGGTGGCACCGGTCCACTCTCCTCATCTTCTTCGTCAAAATCGTCCTGATCGATATCATCATCAAGTTCCCTGCGGCGACCCCGACGCGCAGTGCTGCGCGGCGGCTTTGGCGCTTTTCCTTTGCGCCCAATAGGTTCGCGATCGTTCCCAGACATGCTTTTATTCTCCAGGTATTGCTACGGCGGCGGCCGTTACTCTATTTAGTCTACAACTGCTTACTCGTGCTACGCATGGCAGAACCCTCTGAATTCGGTCCACTGCGTTTCACGATGAAAATTTCTTGGTCCGCCTTGTGGGTAAGGCGTTGGCCGGATCGTCCGGCCACGGATGCTTTGGATAGCGCCCTTTCATCTCTTTCTGCACTTCGGGATACGCACCACGCCAGAACGCCGCGAGGTCACGGGTGATCTGCAGCGGACGGTGCGCGGGCGAGAGCAGCTCTAACACCAGCGGTACGCGGCCATCGGCCACCGCCGGGTTCTGTGCTTCGCCAAACATCTCTTGAATCCGCACCGCCAGCGCGGGTGGCTTCTCTGCATCGTAGCGGATCGGCAGGCGGCTTCCGGTCGGCACAGTGTAATGAGTTGGCAGCACAGTATCCAGCCGCTGACGTTGTGACCATGTCAGCAAATGTAATAATGCGCTGACAAGGTTGATGCTCTGCAATCCTTTCAGATCGCGTACCGCGCTCATCTCCGGCAGCAGCCAGCTTTCAAGCGTATCGAGCAGGCTTTCATCGTCCAGTGCCGGCCACGCCTCTTCCGGCAGCCACTGCGCGGCACAGTGCACCCGCAAGCGTAGCTGTTCAGCGTCTTCTTTCCAGCCCAGCACCGACAATCCTTTTTCGCGGATCCAGCGCAGCATCGCCGGATGCAATATTTCCGCCTCCGGGCGTGCCTGCGGCTGCGCTTTTAGGACCAGCGCGCCGATCAGTTCGCGTTTCCACGCGCGCAAAGTGCCTTTATCTTCATCCCACTCCACGTCGGTACGCTGCTCAATTAAGGTGGGGCATTCGCGGCGCAGCGCGTCGATATCCACCGGCAGCGCCAGTAACATGCGCGCCTCGGCGGCGCTGGCGCCCTGCAGCAGTGTCGGTGCAATCAGCCACTCATAGCGGCTCAAACCATCCTGCTCGTTGAGCATCGCGCCAATGCCGTTCGCCAGCTGATAGCGCGCGCTGTCGCCACGACGCTGCGCCAGACGATCTGCAAAACCGGCGGCCAGCAGCTGCGGGAACAGGTCGGGATTAATGGTGCCGCCGCTGGCGTTGAGGCGCTTCTGCCACTGACGCGCGCGGCGCTGCCAGTGCGACTGCGGATGGTTAAGCGCATCACGCAGATCTGCGCTGCCGCTGCGTGGCGGATCTTCCAGAATCGCCACCAGCAGCGCGGCGCTGGCGATGGCATCGTTGTTTTGCCCGGCAGCCACCAGAATCGCGCTCAGGCGCGGATCGCTGCCCAGCGCGGCCATTTTTCGACCGCGCGCGTTGAGCTGGTGATTCTCCAGCGCGCCTAGCTGGGTTAACCGCTCGCACGCCGCACGCAAGTTGCGCGGCGGCGGCGCGTCAAGCCACATAAGCTGTGACGCATTCTGACATCCCCATTGCAGCAGATCGATCTGCAGCGAGGTCAAATCGCTATTGAGAATTTCCGGTTCACTCTGCGCCGCCGCACGCAGCGCCTGCTCTTGTGGCAGTAAGTGCAGGCAGATGCCAGGTTCCAGACGACCAGCACGACCGGCGCGCTGCGTCATCGACGCCTGGCTGATACGCTGCGTTTGCAGCCGCGTCACGCCGCTGCGCACGTCAAACTGCGCCGAGCGCTCCAGCGCGCTATCGACCACTAAGCGGATACCTTCGATGGTCAAGCTGGTTTCGGCGATGTTGGTCGCCAGCACCACTTTTCGGCGGCCCGCCGGAGACGGCAGGATGGCGCGGCGTTGCGCCTCCAGCGACAGCGCGCCATATAAAGGAGAAAGATCCACCTCGTCACTGACCCGCGCTTCCAGCTCGCGCTTAACCCGTTCGATCTCCGCCACGCCGGGCAGGAACAGCAGCAGCGATCCTGACTCTTCGCGCAGCAGTTGCGCCACCTCGCGCGCTACCGCTTCTTCAAAACGTTGCTGACTGTTGAGTGAGGCATAGCGGCGCGTGACCGGGAAGCTGCGGCCCTCAGAGACCACAAAGGGCGCATCCGGCAGCAGCTGACGTAAACGCTGATTATCGAGCGTGGCCGACATCAGCAGGATTTTCAGATCGTCGCGCAATCCTTGCTGCACATCGAGCAGCAGCGCCAGCGCGAGATCGGCCTGCAGGCTGCGTTCATGGAATTCATCGAGGATCACCAGTGAGACGCCTTCCAGCATCGCATCGCGCTGCAACATGCGCGTCAAAATGCCTTCGGTGACCACTTCGAGGCGCGTGTTGGCACCGCAGCAGTTTTCACCGCGCATGCGATAGCCAACGATGCCGCCCGGCTGCTCGCCAAGCTGTTCTGCCAGACGCTGCGCCACGTTGCGTGCCGCCAGTCGGCGCGGCTCCAGCATGATGATGCGGCCGGGCAATGGGGCGTGTTGCAGCAGCTGTAATGGCAGCCAGGTCGATTTACCTGCGCCGGTCGGCGCCGCCAGCAACACCTGCGGCGACTGCGCCAGCGCGTCCAGCAACGCAGGCAGCACCTCGCTTACCGGTAACTCACTCAAACTCAACTCCCAAAATGCCTGTGCTAAGATGGCGCGCATTGTAGCACTCTGAGGCGCGGATTACCGGAGGCCAACCTGGCAACGCAACGTCTGTTTTTTGCTCTTGAACTGCCCGCTCCGTTCCAGCAACAGTTGGTGCAGTGGCGCGCGGATAATTTTGCTGCCGAAGCCGGGAAACCGGTGGCGGCGGCTAACCTGCACCTGACGCTGGCGTTTCTCGGCGAGGTCAGCGATGAGACGTCACGCAAGCTGCAGCTGCTGGCCTCACGCATCGAACAGCCCGGTTTTGCCCTCGATTTGGATGACGCCGGTCACTGGCCGCGTCCCGGCGTGGTGTGGCTCGGTTGTCAGCGGGCGCCGCGCGGATTACTGCAGCTCGCCAGCCTGCTGCGCGCACAAGCCGCACGTCATGGCTGCGCACAGAGCCCGCAGCCGTTTCATCCGCACGTCACGCTGTTGCGCCAAGCAGCGTCACAGATCGCGCTGCCGCCGCGCGGTTTTCACTGGCGCACCGATATCCGCCATTTTGCGCTGTTCGCTTCGAACGTGACGCGCGGCCGCACACGTTATCAGGCGCTGGCCCGCTGGCCGCTACTATCATCCGCAGGAGAGTAAATGGAATTCGATCCGCCGCTTAAACCCGCCCGTTTGATCGCCCGTTACAAACGCTTTTTAGCCGATGTGGTTACGCCAGAAGGTGAAACGCTGACCATTCACTGCGCCAATACCGGCGCGATGACCGGCTGCGCCACGCCGGGCGATACCGTGTGGTATTCGACATCCAGCAGTGCCACGCGGAAATATCCGCACAGTTGGGAACTTACCAAGACCCAACAAGGCCACTGGATCTGCGTGAATACGCTGCGCGCCAATCAGCTGGTGCGCGAGGCGCTGACACTCGACACGATTCCGGAATTATCCGCTTACAGCCGCTGCCAGCCTGAAGTGAAATACGGCACGGAAAAAAGCCGAATTGACTTCCTGCTGCAAGCGGATGGCCGATCCAACTGCTATATTGAAGTCAAGTCCGTCACCCTTTTACAGGCAGGTAAAGGCTATTTTCCGGATGCGGTGACGGCTCGTGGACAGAAACATCTGCGCGAATTGAGCACCATCGTGGCAGAAGGTCATCGAGCCGTTTTGTTGTTCGCAGTTCTGCATACGGGGATTGAGGACGTTTCCCCGGCACGCCATATCGACGTGCACTACGCAGAACTACTGGAACAGGCGCAGCGTGGTGGTGTGGAAGTTTTGGCGTATCAAGCGCAAATTTCACCGTTAAAGATATTACTTACGCAACCGATTAACGTAGCGTTGTAATATTTAAGGCAATTTGGTGTGATAGGAATGTTCTGGGCGAGGCGCTGAATACGCGATTGTTCAGAGGCTTGTCAAGTAGTGGTCAGGAATAATTGCCAACCTTGATTGCTTCTGCTATTTATAGCGGCCTGTTTTTTTCCCTTTATGGGAATCGATAAGCCCTAAATCGTTTAGGTTGCAGGCACACAGTCAACACATGCAACTTGACGTATCTAGGGAAGTGCGTGTTATCCAGGAGAAACAACATGCAAGAAGGGCAAAACCGTAAAACATCGTCCCTGAGTATCCTCGCCATCGCTGGAGTGGAGCCGTATCAGGTGAAACCGGGCGAAGAGTATATGAACGACGCCCAGCTAGGCCATTTCCGTAAGATTCTGGAAGCCTGGCGCAACCAACTTCGGGATGAAGTAGATCGCACTGTGTCACATATGCAGGACGAAGCTGCCAACTTCCCGGATCCGGTCGACCGTGCTGCGCAGGAAGAAGAGTTCAGCCTGGAATTGCGTAACCGCGATCGTGAGCGCAAACTCATTAAAAAGATTGAGAAAACGCTCAAGAAAGTGGATGACGACGATTTCGGTTACTGCGACTCCTGCGGTGTAGAAATTGGTATTCGCCGCCTTGAAGCGCGTCCGACTGCCGATCTCTGCATTGACTGCAAAACGCTGGCAGAAATCCGCGAGAAGCAGATGGCTGGCTAATGGCCGTAAGCAAATTGCTACCGCACAGCCGGGAAAATCCCTGTTTTCCCGACGTGCGGTACACTTCGTTATGAATCCCTCAAACTGCATTGGGCGTTTCGCTCCCTCCCCTTCTGGTGACCTCCATTTTGGTTCGCTGATTGCTGCGTTAGGCAGTTACCTGAGTGCGCGCGCGCAACAGGGACGCTGGCTGGTGCGCATCGAAGATATCGATCCCCCGCGTGAAGTTCCCGGTGCCGCAACGCGTATTTTGCAGCAGCTGGAACATTATGGTCTTTACTGGGATGGCGACGTTTTATGGCAGTCACAGCGCCACGATGCCTATCGCGCCGCGCTAAGCTGGCTGCAAACGCATCGACAAAGTTACTTCTGCACCTGCACGCGTAGCCGCATCCAGCAGCTGGGCGGTTTTTACGATGGTCACTGCCGCGATTTGCAGCTGCCGCCGGACAACGCCGCGCTGCGCCTGCGTCAGCATGCGCCGGTTAGCGGCTTTGACGATCGCCTGCGTGGCCATTTACAGGCTGAAGCGCAGCTGGCGCAGGAAGATTTTATTATCCATCGCCGTGATGGGCTGTTTGCCTACAATCTCGCGGTGGTGGTTGATGACCATTTTCAGGGCGTAACGGAAATCGTGCGCGGCGCGGATTTGATTGAGCCCACGGTGCGCCAGATTGCGCTGTATCAGCAGTTTGCCTGGCCTGTGCCGGATTACCTGCATTTGCCACTGGCGGTCAACCGTGAAGGCAACAAGCTTTCCAAGCAGAATCATGCGCCCGCGCTGCCCGCTGGCGATGCGCGGCCGCTGCTGGTGCAGGCTTTACGCTTTCTTGGTCAGCCGGTTTCGGCTGGCTGGCAGGATGAATCGCTGGAAAGCCTGTTGAAACAGGCCGTCGCGCAGTGGAATATCCGCCTGATTCCGTTGCAGAACGGTCTTAAAGAGGATGAAACGACATCACCATTCCTAAATGGTTCTCAACAGGCTATGATTAGCCGCTGATTTTATTAACACCCTTTTTCTCACTGTCGAGGTGTCCCATTTTTACCCGAGTCGCTAATTTTTGCCGGAGAGTCCTCAAGCGTGATGAGGAGGCGCCTGAAGAGGTGGAAGCTGAAAGTCCTGGTCAGATGACTGTCATTCCACGAGAAAGCCACAACATCTCACGCAAAGATATCAGCGAAAACGCCCTCAAAGTGCTCTATCGCCTGAACAAAGCCGGATTCGAAGCCTACCTGGTTGGCGGCGGCGTGCGCGATTTGCTGCTCGGCAGCAAGCCGAAAGACTTTGATATCACCACCAACGCCACGCCTGAACAGATGCGTAAGCTGTTCCGCAACTGCCGTTTGGTGGGTCGTCGTTTTCGTCTGGCACATGTGATGTTCGGTCCGGAAGTGATCGAAGTCGCCACCTTCCGTGGTCATCATCATGAAGAGAGCGAAGAAGATCGCAACAGCTCGCAGCGCGGCCAAAACGGCATGCTGCTGCGTGATAACATTTTCGGCAGCATTGAAGACGATGCACAGCGCCGCGATCTCACCATCAACAGCCTCTATTACAGCGTGGCCGATTTCACCGTACGTGATTACGTCGGTGGCTTGCACGATTTGCACGAAGGCATCATTCGCATGATTGGCGATCCGGAAACGCGCTACCGCGAAGATCCGGTGCGCATGCTGCGTGTGGTGCGCTTCGCCGCCAAGCTGCAGATGCGTATCGCGGCAGAAACGGCCGAGCCGATTCCGCGTCTGGCAACGCTGCTGAATGACATTCCGCCGGCGCGCATGTTTGAAGAGTCGCTCAAGCTGCTGCAGGCCGGTTACGGCTACCGCACCTATCAGATGATGCGTGAATATCAGCTGTTCCAGCCGCTGTTCCCGATGCTGACGCGCGGTTTCACCGCCGAAAGCGACAGCCTGATGGAGCGTATGCTGGCGCAGGTTCTGAAAAATACGGATACCCGCTTGCAAAATGATATGCGCGTCAATCCGGCCTTCCTGTTTGCCGCAATGTTCTGGTATCCGCAGCTGGAATCCGCCGAACGCATTGCGCAGGAAAGCGGCCTGACTTATTACGATGCTTTCGCCTTGTCGATGAACGAAACGCTGGATGAAGCCTGCCGCGCGCTGGCGATTCCCAAGCGTATCACCACGCTGATTCGTGATATCTGGCAGCTGCAGCTGCGCATGTCGCGTCGTCACGGCAAACGTGCGTGGAAGCTGATGGAGCATCCTAAGTTCCGTGCCGCTTACGATTTGATGGCGCTGCGTGCCGACGTGGAAAACAATCCTGAGCTGCAAAAGCTGACGCATTGGTGGGGCGAGTTCCAGGCGGCGGCACCGGTGCAGCAGAAAACCATGATGACCACGCTGGGCGACGATCCGGCCCCGCGCCGTAAACCGCGCCGTCCGCGTCGCCGTCCAACCGGGCCTCGCACAAACAGTCCGCAATGACCCGCGTTTACCTCGCTTTAGGCAGTAATCTGGCCGATCCGCTGCATCAGGTTGATGCAGCGTTGGCCGCGCTCGATGCCATTCCGCATACCTCGCGCATCGCCACATCTTCCCTGTATCGCACGCCGCCGTACGGCCCGCCGGATCAGCCTGATTACCTTAATGCGGTAGTGGCGCTGGAAACCGCGCTGAACGCTGAGGCGCTGCTCGATCATTCCCAGCGCATTGAGCTGCAACACGGTCGCGTGCGCAAAGCTGAACGCTGGGGACCGCGCACGCTGGATCTCGATATCATGCTGTTTGGCAACCAGACCATTAACACGCCGCGCCTGACCGTGCCGCACTACGACATGCACAATCGCGCATTTATGCTGGTACCGCTGCTGGAAATTGCCCCGCAATTGTCGCTGCCGAATGGACAAGCCTTATCTGTGATTCTTGCCACCCTGGATCGCAGCGCTATCCGTTTGTGGTCTGAGTAAGCCGTAGTACACTGCGCGCATCAGAAAACTCTGGAGCGTGTGATGAAACCAACAACCCTCTCCCATTTACGCCAACTTAAAACCAGCGGGCGCAAATTTGCCACGCTGACGGCGTACGACTTCAGTTTTGCCCGCCTGTTTGCCGATGAAGGCATTCAGGTAATGCTGATTGGCGATTCGCTCGGCATGACCGTGCAGGGCCACGAATCGACCTTGCCGGTCACCGTGGACGATATCGCCTATCACACCGCCGCCGTGCGCCGTGGCGCGCCGCTGGCGCTGCTGATGGCCGATCTGCCGTTTATGAGTTACGCCACGCCAGAACAGACGTTTACTAACGCCGCACAGCTGATGCGCGCCGGCGCCAATATGGTGAAGCTGGAAGGCGGCGAGTGGCTGGCGGAAACCGTGCGTATGCTAACCGAGCGCGCTGTCCCGGTGTGCGGCCATTTGGGCCTGACGCCGCAGTCGGTGAACATCTTCGGTGGCTATAAAGTACAGGGCCGCGATGAAGCCGCCGCTGAACGTCTGCTGGCCGATGCGCTGGCGCTGGAAGCCGCCGGTATGCAGCTGCTGGTATTGGAGTGCGTGCCGGTGGCGCTGGCGGAACGCATCACTAAAGCGCTGTCGGTGCCGGTGATCGGCATCGGCGCGGGCAACGTCACTGACGGCCAGATTCTGGTGATGCACGACGCCTTTGGCATTACCGGCGGTCACGTTCCCAAATTTGCCAAAAATTTCCTCGCAGAAACCGGCGACATTCGTGCAGCGATTCGCCAATATATCGCCGACGTTGAAGCGGGCCTTTATCCAGCCGCTGAACACAGTTTCCAGTAAATCAGGAGATTTGCAGTGCTGATCATTGAAACACTGCCGATGCTGCGTCGTGAGATTCGTCGCTGGCGTCAGGCAGGTAAACGTATCGCGCTGGTGCCCACCATGGGCAACCTGCACGACGGTCATCTAACGTTGGTCGATGAAGCGCGCGAGCGCGCTGATGTTGTGGTGGTCTCAATTTTCGTCAATCCGATGCAGTTTGATCGTCCCGACGATTTAGCGCGCTATCCGCGCACGCTGCAGGACGACTGCGAGAAGCTGAATCGTCATAGCGTGGATCTGGTGTTTGCACCCGCACCGGCCGATGTTTATCCCAAAGGCCTGGATAGCCAAACCTTTGTGGAAGTGCCGGGTTTATCATCGCTGCTGGAAGGCGCCAGCCGTCCGGGACACTTCCGCGGCGTCTCCACCATCGTCAGCAAACTGTTTAATCTGGTGCAGCCAGACATCGCCTGCTTCGGCGAGAAGGATTTCCAGCAGCTGGCGATTATCCGCAAGATGGTGGCGGATATGGGCTTCGATATCGAGATTGTGGGCGTGCCAACGGTACGCGCAAAAGATGGTCTGGCGCTGAGTTCGCGCAATGGCTATCTCACCGCCGACGAGCGTAACATCGCGTCCGGTCTTAGCCAGGTGATGAACAGCATGGCCGAACGTCTGAGCAACGGCGAGCGCCATGTTGAAGAGATTATCGAGCAAGCGGAAGTGGCGTTGCGTGAGAAGGGTTTCCGTCCGGATGGACTGGCGATTTGCGATGCCGAAACCTTACAAGCGCTGAACGTGGACAGCCAGCGCGCGGTGATTTTGATGGCCGCATGGCTTGGCAATGCACGTCTGATTGATAATCAGCAAGTGGATCTGACGGAGTAGTTTTCCGTTGTTTATTGGCAGCTTAACAAGGTTAGACAGTTATGATTCGCACCGTACTTCAAGGCAAACTGCATCGCGTTAAAGTCACTCAGGCAGATTTGCATTACGAAGGTTCCTGCGCCATTGACCAGGATTTCCTCGACGCCTCCGGCATTCTGCAATACGAAGCCATCGATATTTACAACGTCACCAACGGCCAGCGTTTTTCAACCTACGCAATTGCCGCTGAACGTGGCTCGAAGATCATCTCAGTCAACGGTGCCGCCGCACGCTGCGCCTGCGCCGGTGACATCATGATCATCTGCTCTTACGTGCAGGTCGAAGATGAAGTCGCACGCAGCTGGCAGCCGAAAGTTGCCTACTTCGAAGGCGATAACGAAATGAAGCGCCTCGCTAAGGCGTTGCCG
>Ga0256901_1000710_pt1 | contig 18080 bp, 14 predicted proteins | sample MC6MC0689MT_FD_190200 | JGI IMG/M metagenome (GOLD analysis project Ga0256901, IMG submission 190200) | Metatranscriptome of enriched soil aggregate microbial communities from Iowa State University, Ames, United States - MC6-MC0689-MT... | ecosystem: Environmental > Terrestrial > Soil >... | reverse complement strand
GCTGTTATCCCTTCACGCTTCCAATCGTAATCCCCTTCGTAAAATGCTTCTGCAGGAACGGGTACACGAGCATAATCGGCAAAGCGCCCAAGAAAATTTGCGCGGTTCGCAACGTCTTGTCGCTTAAGTTTTGAAGCAGGCTCAAGTCGTCAACGGTAATGCTGATTTTATTCAACGAATTGACCAGCGTCGATAAATAGGTTTGAAGCGGATACTTCTCAGGGGAGTTCATATACAAAATGCCGTCAAACCACGAATTCCAATGCCCGACCACCGTAAACAGGAAAATGGTGGCGATCGCCGGCTTGGAAACCGGCAGGAAAATGCTCCACAACAGCTTCCAGTGGCCGGCGCCGTCTATGAAAGCCGCCTCCTCCATCTCCTTCGGAATGTTCCGGAAAAAATTGAGCAGCAGCACCATGTACCATACGCTTAACGCCCCCGGCAAGATGAGCGCCCAGATCGAGTTCATCAATCCCGTTTCCTTGACGACAATGTAGGTCGGAATCAACCCGCCGCCGAAAAACATCGTCACGGCGAAAAACCATACATATAACGTTCTGAACCGAAATTGCTTCGCTTCCTTGGAAAGCGGATAGGCGGACAATACGACCAGCAGCATATTGATTGCCGTTCCCAATACGACTCTCTGCAGCGTGACCCACAGCGACCGGAAAAATTCGACTTTCTGTCCGAGATACGCATAGGCGTCCAGCGTAAATCCGATCGGCCATAGCTTGACCTCGGCGGCCATCGCCGCCGTGTTGGAGCTTAACGAAACGGCCAGCAAATGCACGAAAGGCACGATGCATAGGAACGTAATCGCCCCCAGCAGAAGCGCGTTGCAGACGATAAACAATTTCCTGGAGAACGAATTTTTATACACCATAGAGAACCACCCGAATCTTCTAAAATATTCTGTAGTTGCTCAACCGGTAGGCTAACGTATAGGACAGTCCGACCAACACGAGCGAGATCGCGGATTTGAACAATCCGATTGCCGCAGCCGGTCCGTATTGCTGATCGAATAACCCCATCCGGTAGACGAACGTATCGATAATGTCGGCGCTGCCGTATACGGTAGGATTGTACAGGAGCAAAATTTGCTCGAAGCCCGCGTTCAGAACGCCGCCCAAGCTCAACGTCGAGATCAAAATAAGGATTTGGGCCATGCCCGGCAGCGTAATGTGCGCCATCTGCTTCCATCTCCCCGCTCCGTCGACGACGGCGGCTTCATACAGGCTTGGATTGATGCCGGTAATGGCGGCCAGGAAAATGATCATGTTGTAGCCCATTCCCTTCCACACGTCGGAACCGACCAGAATCGCTCGAAACCATCCGTCGCTGCCCATAAACATGATCGGTTCCAGACCGACTGCCGCAAGTATGCCGTTCATGGGACCTTTCAGCGAGAAGATTTCGAAGAGAACGCCGGCCAGAACGGTCCAGGACAAGAAAAAGGGTAAAAACACGCTCGTTTGCACGATTCTTTTGAACGCCATTTTGCGCACCTCGTTAAGAAGCAGCGCCAATACGAGCGGGATCAGCAAACCGAACACGATTTTCAATACGGCGATGATGAGCGTATTCCATAAAACTTGCATGAAATCCGGCAAATGAAACACATATTCGAAGTTGTCGAGGCCTATCCATTTCGACTTCAGAAAGCCCAGCGTCGGCCGGAATTTCTGAAACGCCATGACGATACCCGCCATCGGCCCGTAGGCATAGATCAAAGTAGCGATGACTCCCGGTATAAGCATCAAGTGAAGAGGCGACTCGAGCTTAAACTGTTTGAGTCCGTAGTTCCTTCTGTTCATTGATCCTCCGCTAAGGCATTTTGCCCATGTTTAAGAACACGGGGGAGAAACCTGACCTTTCTCCCCCGCTTCTTGCTTATTTTTTCGATTGCTCCGCATACCAGTCGTTTACTTCGTTCGTGATGTCGTTGCCTCCAAGCTTGCCCCAGCTCTCCACGTATTTGTCGAACTCGGCAATCGGAGCGGAACCGACGATAATTTTAAGGAACGTTTCGTCCGTCAGCTTCTCGAGCGACGCGCCTTTCTCCACCTGCGTCGGCGTCGGCACGCCGGCAAATTCGTTGTAGACGACCGGCTCGGCCTTCATCCTTTCCGTTAAGCCCCAACCGCCGTTTTCGGCCACACGGCTCATGTAATGTCCCCATTTGCTCGCGTCGCCGGCCAAATATTGCACCGCCCCGTCATAGATGGGTTTGTCTCCGGGATCCAGACCGCTTTCATCTTTCGATGTCAGCGCTTCGTTAACTCTCTTATACGTGTCCGCAATCGCCGTCGGATTGTAGAAACGCGGTTCGAACCAATTGTAGACATACCCATTTTCCGGTTTATTCTCGTCCGCATATTTCGGCGAAGAAATTTCCTCGTAGAAATTCGCCATTTTGACTAACGCTTCGGGGTTTTTCATTTCCTTGTTCGCGACTAGAATTTTCGTTACGTTCATTTTGGGAATCAGAGGAATACCCTGTTTTCCTTCGAAGGACGGAAGAGGATAGGCCTGCCATTCGGCCTTCGGATCCCCGTCTTTGCTCAAATTCAACGGCCATTCCGGGTACCACCATTCGCCGAAGGAAATGCCGACTTTGCCTGCAACCACGTCTTCCACGACTTTGTCGATATCCTTAAACGCGAACTCTTTATCGAGAATTCCTTTCTTGTACCAGGTTTGCAGCTTCTCCAGCGCTTTCCGCGTCTCCGGCTGCGTCTCGCCGGCGACCAGTGTGCCGTCGCTGCCTTTGACCCATGCTTTCGGATACGCCCCCATGCTATAGAACGGACCTCTGGCATCGAACCCCCAAGTAATCAGAGCCTTATTCATCGTGATGCCGTACGTATCTTTTTTCCCGTTGCGATCCGGGTCGTCGTTCACAAACGCTTCGGCGACTTTCTCCAACTCCTCAATCGTTTGCGGCACTTCCAGGTTCAGGGCTTCAAGCCAATCGGTACGAATCCACAATAATTGCAAACTCGAGTAAGGATCCAGATAGTTCGGCAGACCGAGAATTTTGCCGTCGGCGTCCGTAAACATTTTGAGCGCGGTTCCGCCGTCTTTCTCCACATAGGCCTTCAAGGCAGGCGACGCATATTGGCGATAGGCGTCCGTTAGATCGGCCAGCAGGCCGTCTTCCCTGAATTTCTCAAATTCGCTTTGGCTCACCGCCATCACATCGGGCAGCTCTCCCGAGGCGACGGAGAGCGAGAACTTTTGCGCGAATTGATCCGTAGGCACCGTCCACAAATATTTTAAGTCGATGTTCAACATTTCCTTCAGCTTCGTCACGTATCCGTTCGTTTCCGGAGTCGTGCTCTTCGGCGTGTTCGCATCCTGCGGCGGAGCGAATCCCAGCACCTGAGTCACCGTGATCGGTTCCTCGTATTTCCCCAGCGGATCTTTAGCTTCCGGCGCCTCTCCCTTGCTCGCCTCGGAATCGCCTCCATTCGAAGCCGATTCGTTCGGCTCGCCGGTCTGTGTCGTCTCCTGACTGCCGCTTGGTTCCTCTTTCGCGCATGCGGCCAATAATATCGAACTGAGTAACATGCAAACAACTAACGCGATCGTAAGCCGTTTTCTGCTCAATGCTATTCCCCCTGGTTGGATGTCGTACTAATTCTCGAGAATTATAGTTTCATTGTAGGTTCGGCTAATAGCGCTTACAATCTCGTTCTCTTTACGTTCTTTTACTTGTTTTACTTCATTGCCGTTTTCATAACCGTTCCCTGAATTCCTGCGGTGTCAAACCGGTCATTTTCTTGAAAAAGATAGCAAAATAGGAGGGGGACGCGAACCCGAGGCGCTGCGCAATGTCTTGCACTTTCCATCTCGAGTCCGCCAACATCGCTTTAGCTTCCTTCAACCTCGAGGATTGAATATATTCGGAAACGTTGCGCCCGGTCTGCTGCTTGTAATAACGCGAGAAATAGGAAGGGTTCATAAATGCGACGTCGGCCATCTTGATCAGAGACAAATCCTCGCCCAAGCGCTCATCGATAAAACGGTGTATTTTATCGATGAGCGCATGCTCCCCTTGCACCTGTTCCTTCCTGTGCAAACTTCCCATATCGACGATCGTCATCGTTGGCGTCAGCCCGTCGTTTTTGCCGATCCAGGATTTCATCTTCTCCAGCTCTTGATGAACCTCGTTCCAAGACAACGCCGTCCCGGAAACCTTTCCCAGCGTTCGTATTCTCGTTTCCCGCTGCGACTTGCTCTCCGTAAAATATCGTAAGCGGCCCAATTAATCGTTGCAGAGGATGATTTGACGATAAAGGTGCTAGGCTCACTATCCAGAAATATATTACCAAGCGTAGTTTGCTGAATTTTCAGCTCCGGAAGCCAGTCGCCGATCTGAGCCGTAAGCTGGTCGATCAGCACCGTGGCGGTTAATGCGGAATTCTTAACGTCGAATCGGTCGAACAGGATCGTAATCGCGGCAGCCGGTTTATGCCACTCCCCGTCATTGGCTCCGTTCCAATGCTCAAACGACGGTGAGCCCATTTCATTAATCACAACCTGCTGCCAATTCGATGTATTTTGCAGCGTAATCCGCTGCTGGAACGTCTGCCCCGTCGAATCGGTGGTTCGGATACGTACGGACTTCAGATCGGAGGTTTTGATCCAGAAAGCCATACGTTCAATGTCGAGTTCATCTACCTCTTTTTTGATGGAGGCATAGGGCGAACCCGTAGGGCTTTGGCTGAAATCCGCCAATATTCTCCCTGCATAGCTTCCTTGATAACTCTCGGCCGATTGGATCGCCTGATAGCTGCTCCTGACCGCCGGCGTATCTCCGAAGCTGAAGATCCATTCATCGTTTTCTTGCTCGAAATCGCTGATAACGTTAGGCAAATCCGCTGGCAGAGAGACTTCGGCCGTAATTCGGTCGACCAGCGCCACAGCGGTTAGAGCGCCATTCTTAATGTCAAATCGGTCGAACAGGATCGCGATGTTGTTCGTCGGTTTATGCCATACTCCATCGTTGGCCCCGTTCCAATGCTCTACCGAGCTTGACCCCATTTCATTGACGACGACCTGCTGCCAATCGGATGTATCCTGCAAAGTCATCCGCTGCTGGAAGGTTTGTCCCGTCGAATCCGTAGTTCGGATGCGTATGGACTTCAGATCCGAGGTTTTGATCCAGAACGCCATTTGGGTCATGTCCAGGCCGGCCATGTCTTTTTTGATAAGCACATACGGCGAGCCTGTCGGCCTTTGACGGAAATCCGCCGATAATTGCCCCGAATAATTCCCTTGGGCGCTATACACGGATTCGATCACGCTGAAGCTTCCCTGTACGGCTGGCGTATCGCCGAGACTAAAAACCCAATCATCGGTTCCTTGCTCGAAATCGCTGATGACGTAATTAAAATCTGCTGCCGTACGAGCGGAGTCGGTTTCTTCCGCCGCAAACGCATGGCCCGTATTCCCATTGTCTATAACGTCCCAGACGCCTGACAGACAAATGACCAGAAGGATGACACCCAACTTTTTAAGCATACGCCGTTCATTCCTCCTTAAAGGATTTTCATATCCGATTTCATAGCTTTAAATCGTCTATCCCTTAACAGCGGAGCTTGAGAACCCTTGAATAATATACTTCTGACCGAGGAAGAAGACAACGAGCAGCGGCACGACTCCCGCCGTGGCGGCGGCCATCATCATGTTGTAATCCACCCCGGCTTCCAGCATAAAATTCTGCATGCCAAGCGGTACCGTATACAGCTTTTTGTCGAGCAGGAAAATCAAGGCGTTCTCGTAATCGTTCCATGTCCATGTAAAATCAATAATCGCGAAGGTGGCTAGAACCGGCTTGGAAAGCGGCAGAAACAATTGCCAGAAAATCCGGAAATGACCGGCTCCGTCAATAAAGGCCGCCTCGGATATTTCATGGGGGATACTCATAAAAAATTGCCGAATCATGAACACGCCGAATACCGTAAACAAGCCCGGCAGAATGAGCGCCCAATGGGTATTGTAGATTTTCATCCAATCAAACATAATGAATTTCGGCACAAACAGCACTTGCTGCGGAATCATCATCAGACATAGATACAACAGAAAGATAACGTTCCTTCCCTTGAAAGGGATGCGGCTGAAGCCATAGGCGGCAAATGCGGCCAACAAAGGAGCCCCGATCATCAAAATCACGGATATTTTCAGCGAGTTTAAGTAAAACGGCAGAAATCCGTCTCCGGCCGTCCACACCTTAATATGGTTGGTCCACACCGGATCGAGCGGAATCCACTGAATCGGATAGGTGAAGACGTCCTTTGCTTTTTTGAACGAGGTGCTGATCATCCAGATCATGGGCGACAGCAGCAGCAGACTGGCCAGCGCCATGAGGATCGTATTGAGGCCTTTAAGCGCTTGTTCTTTGATGACTCTGGCATTTCTTGTATTCATTGTGCGTCTTCCCCTCCGTTAGTAATGGACCCATTTTTTCTGGCCAGCCCACTGAATAAGCGAGATGACGAGGATGATCAGGAACATGGTCCACGAAACGGCGGAGGCGTAGCCCATTTCATAAAAGTTAAACGCTTTCTTATAAGCGAAAATAGAGAAAACCGTCGTACTGTTGGCAGGGCCTCCTTGTGTAATCGCATAGATCATGCCAAAGCCTTTGACGGAGCCGATGAAGCCGGTAATCATCAGGAAAAAGGTCGTCGGGCTGACCAACGGGAGTATAATCAAACGCAGCAGCTGCCCGAACGTCGCTCCGTCCATCTTGGCGGCTTCCAGCTGCTCCGAGGACATTTCCTGCAGCGCGGCCAAATAGATAATCATGTTGTATCCGACGCCGCCGGCGGTCATCATGATCAGCACCGCATAGATCGCCGTATCCGGCGAAGCGAACCACAGCGGAGGCTCGCTTAAGCCCACGGATCGCAAGAAGGCGTTAATCGGGCCGTTGGTGGGCTGAAACAGTACCATCCAAACGAATGCAATGGCGATGCCGCTGGTGAAATACGGAGCGAAGAAGAAGGCCCGCAGCGTCCTCTGAAAATAAGTCCGGTTATTAAGCATGACCGCAATCAGAAATCCGAGCATAATCGAAATCGGTACGGGGATTAACACCAGTAAGGTGTTTCTGACCGATACAGCAAATAAATCGTCCCTCACCATCATCCTGAAATTATCCAATCCGACAAAATGCGGGCTTTGCCCGCTAGCGAATACCCAATCCGTAAACATTAAATAAAAGGAGAACAGGGCAGGAATGAGCATAAATACCGTCATTCCAATCAGATTGGGGGCAATGAATACATAACCAATCAGCCTCTGCCACTTCATCCAGCTCACGATCGGTCACCGCCTTTCTCTCTGTATCATGTGTAAGTTTGAATCTTCATGCCGCTGTCACCGAAGAGGGAGGCGGCGCCTAACCCCCGTCTCCCTCCGGTTCCGGCGGCTTTATTGAGAGGACTCCTGCAAATTTTTGTTATGCACCCGAGCCAGTTCCTTCGCACCTTCCTCCGGAGTCAGCTTGCGTGAAAATATGTTGTCATAGACAGCCTGCTGCTCGGTTCCCGTCTTCCGATCCAAACGGCTGAGACCCAGCGGAAGGTCCCCGAATATAACCCGCTTAATCGACTCCAGATCGTACGTGTCCTCCACGCCTTTGAACATAAGGGCAACGGCCTCATCGATCGGGAAGTCCTTGGATGCAGGCACTCGGCCGCCTGCCGCCATTGGGAGCATTCCGCCGTCCGCATACCACTTGATGAATTTCCAGGCCGCTTCCGGATTTTTGGTGCGAGGATTGATGGAAATGACGTCTCCCGTGCCGCCGGCATAAATATAATCGGCTTGATCCTTGTTCACCTTGGGAGCCGGAGCCGCCGCCACCTTGAACGTCCGCGGAAATTCCGTCAGATTGTTCGTCGTACGGAAAATCTGGTTCGTCGAGAACAGCATCGCCGCTTCTCCTTTGACAAACATTTGATCCAGGGCAGGCTTAGAGGTAATCTGCTCTGTGTGCGGCATCAAGCTCTTGTCCGTGAACATCATGTCCAAATACACCTGAAGCGTTTTAACCGTAAACGGATTATCGAATGCCGAGGTTCCGTCCGGGTTCGTCAACTGCAAGCTTTGCTTCCTCATGGAGCCGTTGATCGGCACATTGAAATAATAATCGCTTTGCGCCAGTCCCCAAACGTTGTCATCCTTCAGCTTGGCGGCATAATCTCTAAGCTCGTCCAGCCCCCATTCCGTCGGTACCGGCAGCCCCTTGGCGTCGAGCATATCCTTGTTCAACCAGACTAACGAAGGACCTTTCGAAGTAGGAACTCCGTAGTACTTGTCGTCCGCTTTCCAGAAAGAGGCACCTTCGCCCATCTTCTCATCCACGCTGTAATCGGAGAAGGTGCTCAGATCAAGCGCATTCCCCGCTTTAATCCGTTTCTCGTATAAGCTGTAGTCGTAGTTCACGTACATGTCCACGGGCTGGCTGGACATCAATGCCGTATCCAGCTTCAGATTGCCGGCGTCGTCATTGACGAACCGCACGTATTCCAATTGAATATCCGGATTTTCCTTGTTCCAGTTGTCGACGACCTCCTGCGGGCCGTTTTCAGGCGGTACGCCTCCCCATAGGGTCAGCTTGACCGGGTCTGCGCTCCCCGTTGCGCTGGGCTCGACGCTTGAGGATGGCGAGGATGATGGCGCGGAAGACGCTGTTCCTCCATTGCCGTTATTTCCGTTCCCGCTGCAGCCGGCAAGCATCAGAGATACCGCTACAACCGATGCCAAGCCTGTGACCAACCGCTTTCCTTTTCTCATCTTTCTTGCAACCTCCCTAAGCTGGTGTTTGATTCATCCCAACTATATCAATTCGCTCCTGGGCCTATAAGGGACGAAACTTGCAGGTTGACCGTACAAAACTTAGTCCTTTTTCTCTCGCCTGAAGGAGCTGGGAGTTTGTCCGACGAGTCGCTTAAACGTTTTGATGAAGTACGCGTCATCGGTAAAGCCGGTCTGACTCGCGATCTCTTCTACGCTGAGCTTGGAATGCAGCAGCAGACGCTTGGCTTGTTCAATTCGAAGATTTCGCAAGTACGCGATGGGCGTCAAGCCGGTCTTTTTGCCGAATACAGTGCTCAAGTAGTCCACGTTAATGGCTACCAGTCTGGCCAGATCCGTAACCTTGATATTTTCCTTGTAATGCTCCGCCATATATTGAATCACCCGGTTCACCTCCGGATGGTCCGTATAGCTAATATCTTCTTCCCGTTTATGCCGAATAAGCTCCCGTATGGCTTGCAGCATATGCGCAAGCAGCGATTCATGGCTTACGGCCGAATAGACTTCCGTCTCATCCTCCGTCTTCCGTCCGGCCAGCATCGTCAAAATGTGCAGCAGATGGGTCGCGCGTTTTTTTACTTCCACATGGGACAGGGACGAAGCTTTCATGCCCTCCCAGATTTGCGCTGCCGCCTCCGCGCATTTGGCTTCATTCTGTTCTTCAAAACTGCGGATCAGCTCAACCTCCAACTCCTCGATCGGTGTCGATACGCCTTCTCTCGCAGCCGGATAAGCCTCTTGGCCATACCAATCGCCATTTAATCGGTTCACCGCTTGCAGCCAGTCATCGGGCAGACGAACCAAACTGTTGCCTTCCGCCGAATCTCCCTTCTTCCGAAACTTCCAGCAAAAGAAAGTCGTCTGACCCGCATCGTGAAAGGATTGGACAAGCAGATAGCCTTCCTGCCGAATACCGGCCTGATCGAGACTAGCGGGAACGCCCCCGCTTAGCACAACGACAATATCCAGACTCAGATTGCGGAATTTCTCCATCGATGAGGTTAGTTCAGCCAAATCTGCCTGGACTGCCGCCCCTGTCCCTTGAATTGCCGCCCAGATGCGATGATAGAAGGGGTAGAGCGCCTCTCCCGCTCCTCTCAGTTCGGCTAGCAATTCCTCCTTGATCCTTCCCAGGCTTTCCAGCAGAACGTCATCGTTCAAAGACAGCTTCAGCAAATAGTTGGAGGCCCCATATTGCAAGGCGTCCCGCGCATAGTCGAAATGGTTCATGGCCGTCAGCATAATAAAACGGCTGCGTATTCCCGCCTTCCGCGTTTCCTTCAGCAGTTCAATTCCGTCCATTCCGGGCATGACAATATCGGCGATTACGACGTCGGGCTTCAACTCCAGAATCGCTGCCAACGCTTCCTCGCCGTTCCCCGCTTCTCCCGCAACGCAATACCCGTGGCTCTCCCAATCCAGAAGTTCCCGGATAGCTTCACGGACAAATCCTTCATCTTCCACCAATAAAATCGTCCACATGCCGGTCGTCTCCTTCCTGCGAATACGGCGCTGCAATCAGTAATGGCAAGCGAATCCTTACCAGAGTCCCGCTCCCGTCCGAGATTAGTTCAACAGCTCCCTCCTGCTTAAAAAGCAGCTGCACCCTTTCCCTTAAATTACTTAGCCCGATCCCGTGCCCGCTGCGTCTTCCCGGCTTGCGGGCTGCTTCTTCCATACCGATGCCGTTATCCTCCACTTCCAGAATAAGCTCGTTTCCTTCCGCTCGCGCCCTGACCCATATGGTGCCGTGGCCTTCAACCCGGTTAAAGCCATGGACGATCGCGTTCTCTACCAGCGGCTGCAGGCTAAGCTTGGGAACAAGCGCATAGCGTACCGCTTCCTCCGTCTCGTAGACAATGGCGAATTGCTCGCGGAATCGAAACGCTTGAATGGATTCATAGGATCGCAGCAATTGAATCTCGTCTTTGAGCGGAATCAGCTCGATATCCGAATTCAGGCTCGCCTCCAGAATTAAGCCCAGCGAAGTGCAGATGCCCGAAATTTCCTCCTGTTTTTCTTTTCTGGCCATCCATTTGACCGTGTTCAAGGTGTTAAGCAGAAAATGCGGATTCATCTGATACAGCAGCATTTGAAAACGAACCAGCTGTTTTTGCCGTTCCTCCTGCTTCAGCTTGGCAATGAGCTCGACAACGTCGTCAATCATCCGATTGAAGCTTGCGCTGAGCGATTGAATCTCATCCGTTGCGCCTTTGTTGATCGATATTTTCACATTCAGCTTCTTGTCCGAGGCTTCCTCCATGCTCCGCTTCAAAACGGACAACGGCTGGGTCATGCGCGACGCCAGAAAGAAAGTCACCAACATGAAAGCGGTTACTACAAAAATTAGAAACATATAGATCATCAGCCTTAAACGCCGAACCTCCTGCTGCAGCTCGTTTAAGGGCATTTGGCTAACGACGTACCAGTCCAACTCTTCTATATAGCTGTAATTGACGAGAGACAGCGTCCGTTCATCCTTGTAGTGGCCGTTTTGCGTTTGCGCTGAGATAATTCTTTTCATGCTGTCCAGACTGAAAGCGGCCTCCTTGTTCTGCAGCACCGTCTCTCCCCGTCCGGTGAAAATGGTCAGCCCCTGATTGGCCGGATTATCTTTTAACGTATTGTGAAACCATTCCTGCACATTGATGCTGATTCGCGCCAGCCCGTAATTGCCGCGCAGCTCGTCATTCAGCATCAGATATAAACTCAGCAGCTTGCTGCCCTGGCTGCTTCTGACATCGTTCGAATCGTCCGCTACCCAGCGGTAAGGGCGACTGCCGGCTTGCAGTTTCGTTTGCCATTCCTGTAATTCTTCCCGTTCATTCGTTAACTGGTTATTGGGCGCATAGGAGGTGTATACGTTGCCGTTGCGGTCGATAAAACGAAAATACAGCTCCGTCTGGTGGAAAAAGAAGCTGTTATTGATGCCGAACATTTTGCTTTCTACGATTTTCTTTCGTTCAAGAGGATCATACTTGTCGGGATTGTGCATGATCTGAATCAGGCTTTCGTCCTGGCTCAGAATCGTATTCGATTTATAGGCAAAGGCCATCATATCCGTCAAGGAAATATACACCTGCTGCATGCGCTCGGACATGCGGTCGATCATATCGTTCTGCCGAGTCGTTTCGAAGTATTGGAACAGATAATAAATCGCGATGCACAAAGGCAGCATCAGAAGGGTAATATACGCGATAAAAAGTCTGTACTTCAACGTGTTCGGGAGCCAGCTTCGCCAGTTCTGCATCGTTCGGTCACTCCTCTATCGATCCAAGTATCTCAGACGTAACCTTCATTTTAGCACACTCCCAAACGTCGTCAGCAGGTCAAAAACTTGTAGATTTGCATAACAATTCTTAGAAGTCGGAAGTGCCCGATGAGCGATGCAACGCATAACAAATAGGCTTCTCGCCAAGTTCAATTCGAACTTGTGAGAAGCCTGGGAGAGAATAATTCGGCCTATTCCCCCAATTGCGCGTACTCGTCGGGTTTGATCCCTTCGTAGCGGACGAAGGCCCGTTTGACTGCTCGATGGCGGGAGCGCTTACTGCATACAAAGCAGGCCCATCATATTCGGTATATGACGGGCCTGCTTTTATTTGCCGCTTTGCAATTGCAATTTTTCTAGAATCCCCCGCAAATGTTCGGCGCCGCTTGCAATCCTTTCTTCCATTTGCTCCAAATAAGGAATTGCCTCGTATGCCTCGACTGTCGGCAGCTCTCCGGAGGCAAGCTTTTGCTCTACCTCCCATGTCAGCTTGATAAATTGCCCGAATTCATAGGGCGTTAAGTTCGGATTGGGAGCAAACCAATCCCGCTCGAACACCGGAAATTCAAAAATCCACTTATGATCTTCGATCGACAAAGGCAAATCCGGGTTATATTCCCCCAGAATGGCAATGATGCTCGCAAAATCGACACTCCCTTGGCCGGGCGCTTTTCCTTGCCTGCTGACCCCGTTCGCCGAGAAGAAGACGATTCCGTCCTTGATATGGGTCAAGTGCGTATAGGGAGCAACCCGTCTAGCCGCCAGTACAGGGTCTTCCGCATTCACCAGCGTATTCCCGGTGTCGAGGCATACGCCGCATATATCCGCGCCGGCGGCTTCAACGACGTGCAATATATCGAAGGTAGAGTCGCCGTGATTCTCGATATTGATCCGACTGCCGCACTCCTCCAGCACCGGTCTCAGACTTCGTACGAAATCGGAGCTTCTCGATAAATGAGTGTTCCACGGAACGGGGTGCTTGTATCGTTCGTCACTGTGGCTGATTACGCTCCTCAGCTCATGCCAGCCGGCTTTGGCGAAGATTTCAATATCACGAGCGATTGCGCTTCTCGTTTCCTCCTCCGATTGGCGGAACAGAAACGGGTTGCACGTATCTACGGAAACGTTGATATACATTCCGAGTGAATCGGCGTAATCCCTTAAGTGCAGAATTTCACCTACATCGCGCTTGCTGCTTAATCCGTCCATGCCGCCAAACTGCACGCCTTCCAATCCCCGTTTATTGGCATAATCGAGACACTGATAAGGATTCAGGTTCAATTCCCGGAGCGTAAAGCTGTCGATTCCTATCCTCAAGGCCAGTCCTCCTTTAGTCGTCCGCCTACCGCTCTCAACGTACCGGTTGCAGGGGGAGGCTGACTACCGCCCTCGTTTCCTCGGCCCGATAAGCGGCTTCCGCCACTTCTACCGTTTTACGGCTGTCCGTCCCGTCGGTCAAGATTTCTGCCTGTTCGCCTCTCAGGCTTTTCACCCATTGCTCGATGCAGCGCTGATGGCCTGTCATTTCTTTCTTGACGTCCACCTTGACGAAGCTTCCTTCGCCCTTCATGTCATAGTGAAACTGCTTGGAGGATCCGTCATGAATTTTGACGTATGTGCCCTTGCCGCTCATATAATAAGCTTCGCCTTTTGTGCCGGTGACATGATTGAATTCGTACCATAATCCGTCCGGTGCGTGATGCGATTGCGTATACCAGTTAATGGAGAGCATAGCTAACGCTCCCGATCGCATTTTGGCCAATACGGCTCCGATGCTTTCCCCCTCCATGCGATCCGGCTCCGTCTTCGTCATGCAAGTCACCTGATCCACTTCGCCTTCATACCATCTGAGCGAATCGATCTGATGGGTGAGACAGCTCATGATGGCACCTCCGCCAAGCATTTCCTTCGACCGCACCCAACTTCGCTCGGGGAAAACGACGTTCTGATTGTGCTCCAACTTCCAGAACAAAATATCGCCCAGTTCGCCGGAATCGACCACCTGCTTAAGCGCCTGCCAATCGGAATCGTAGCGTCGGTCATGGCAGACGGTAAGCGATACGCCGGCTTTCTCGCAAGCCTGGATCATTCGATCGCACTCCTCCACATTGCGAGCCATCACCTTCTCGGTCAACACATGCTTGCCTGCTTCCGCTGCCGCAATTGCCGCAGGCGCGTGCAAATAATGCGGAAGAAGAATATCAACTGCAGCCACCTCTTTGTCGGCCAAAATCTCGGTATAATCTCCTACAATGGCAACGTCCTCGCCCAGCAGTCTTCGGATCTCGCTGTAGCGGCTTGCGTCAGTCTCGGCCACAACGACTTCGCAAATATCCGCCAGACGCGTATACCCTGGGGCATGCGCAGTCAGAATGCCCCCTCCCCCCAGAATACCGATCTTCAGTTTAGCGCCCATTTCCGGTTCAGCTCCCTCATGATTTCTATCACGGGAACATTATCTCACCGGGTAATAGAAGGTAGAAATAACAAATCGTCTGATATTATACACGCTTTGTTCGAAGCCTGTTTCATGTCGTTTGATTCGGTTGCGCATTGCACTATAATAAATGTAATTACTCCAAGAAGGCGGATGAAGTATGACTGATCCCCAGTTTCTAGTCACGGTGCTGAATTCGCTTGATTTCACTTATTTGAAGGGCAATACCACGCGATTTGAAGTGAAGAACTCTCATAGTTTCGATCAGCCATTCACGCTTATTTCCCAAATTATGGACGGCCCGCTGCTGCTTCACCTCGGGAATGCGAGCTATAAGGTAGAGCCCGGGCAGGGATTGATTATCCCGCCGAATATCAAATATAAAATCGACATGCTTGAGCCTCAATTCGTTACGCATTGGCTGAATCTGGACATCACTCTTTTTGACCATTTTCAACTGTTCGACTTTATCGAGGCTCCTTATGTCACCTCTCCAGACGTTGGAAATAAAATCGGCCGGCTTCAATCCGAAATAACCGCCTTGATGAACGCCGAGCCGATCGACGCCAGCACATCCTTGTACCAGATGGCGCAGGTCAAGCAGCGAATGTTCGCTCTGCTGGGAATTGTTCTCTCCGTCTCCCGGTACAAAATCGGCAGCTTCGAGGATACAAGGAAGTTCCAACGGTTTCAGCCCGTGTTCGATTATGTGGAGCAGCATCTTGCCGAGAAAATAAAGGTGACTCAACTGGCCGAGCTGATGTACTTGTCCACCTCCCACTTCCATAAAGAGTTCAAACAAGCTTTCCAAGTTTCTCCGCTGCAGTATATCCAAGCGCAGAGGTTGAAGAAGTCGCAATATTTGCTGGCTACGACGGATTTGACGATGGGGGAAATCGCCAATCGGATCGGCTACGACCATGCGTATCCGTTCATCCGTTTTTTTAAATCGATGTACGGCAGCAGTCCCGGCAAATACAAAAAAGCTCTGCACCGACTATAGTTCAATGAAAAATAAAACAACAAAGCAGCTGCCTAGTAAACCTCACAGCTGCTTTGTTGTTAATTCAGAGATTAACTCGTAAATGCGATTTGGCTGCCGCCTTTTACTTCAACAATTTGATTGTCGACTTGAAGCCATACGGATAACGCGGAGGGATTATACACGAATTGACATGAAGCTGAGAATTTGAGATCTTGAAATGCTTTTAGATAATCCACGATCTCTATATTAGTCGCATACCAGATCTCTCTCCTGTTCCCAACAAACTCGCAAAAGCTTTCTATCAAGGGCCAATTCTGATCCTGATCGAACTCATAGCTGTGCCCCCATACGTACATCATGTACAAATATTGCGTTTTATTCAAATTTACGAAAGTTTCCGCTACATTCATTAAGTCCGCTTTATGATGGCATGTAGGATCCCACTCCAACAAATCGTCAGGCATCGCGAATTGCCCCGTGCTATGCACTGTTCTTGCGTACTCGACTCCCAAATAAGGCAATATCTCTTTTATTATCTTGTTGTAAGAACCGTTAGGATAGGACATGCCTCTTACTGTATAGCCGACCACATGCTCCAATCTCTTCCTGTCTTCGAAGATTTCTTCTATGATTTGTTCCTTCGGACACCTTGCAATCGTAGGATGCGTCATCGTGTGAGCGGATACCTCATGTCCACGATACAGCGCTGCAGCCTCCTTCTCCGATATACGGTCATCTGAACCAAACATCCCCGAGTTAAGATGGAACGTTCCTTTAATTCCATACTTATTGAAAATCTCCACTAGCCTAATATCAGCGGTTTTGCCATCATCATAGCTCATTGTCAAAACTTTATGCTTCCCCTGAGGAAAAGCCATCATGACTTTGGGCACTCTCCAAGCCCTCCCCTTCATTTTACTTCACTATCACAATTAACTTCTCACTAACCGTCGCTCCGGCATAATTAAGAAGCTCGCATTGATACTCATACGTACCTTTAGGTTTGCCGCTGATCGCCGTTGTGACCGACTGGGCGCTTGGCGCTCGATCGGTAAGCAGTTGCGTATCAATGAGCATGCCGTTTTCATACAGGCGATACTCCGTACCGTTAGTGCCCCACCACATATTCATGCTGATCTTGAAGCTTCCGCCACCGTTCCAGTTATCGTGGGAAAGGACCGGAACAGCCGGTGCTGCCTGCGTGACGATTACTGTATGAATATCGCTTCTTGTCGTACCCGATGCGTTGGAGAGTTCAGCATAATAGACGTAGGTGCCATTATTCCGATTTGTAACAGTTGTCACAGCGCTTTGGGCATTCGGAGAATGGGCCGTCAGGGTTTGGGTATCGATCAGCACGTCATTCTCGTAAAGCTTATACGTGCTGGCGTTATTTCCCCACCACATATTCATGGTCACCGAATATTTCCCGCCCTTGATTCCCGTGCCATATCCATTATCATCCGACAAAACCGCTTTTCCGGGAGCATCCGCAGCATTCGAGTTCGACGAAGGCTTCACCGTAACGGTCCCGCTCCCCTCGCTGCTAAGAAAATACGTCGCATCATTCTGGTTGAACGAGACTTGAACCGGGTAAACCCGATCCTGATCCGCGTTCGCTTCCAAATCGATGGTATAGTTCAGAACCGCTGCCCCGTTCACATCGGTAACGGCCGTTCCGACCGTATTCCCGTATACGGCGAAGGAGACCGTTTCCCCCGCAATTTGTTGACCGTTCTTATTCTGCAGCGTTGCCTTGAGCTCAATTGTATCGTTCAGCTTCCCTTCCGCGCTTGAGGCTGCCAGTGCCGTGCTATGGTAGAGTTTGAAAGGAACCGTCTGCTCGACCCTATTCCCGGCCTGATCGGTAGCTTCCACGAACAACGTATGACTCCCTTGGCGGGTTATAGGCGTGCCGGATGCCCAGATTTCCTCATCCAAAAGCGTGCGAACGGTTTGCAGATCGCCGTCTGCATCTTCGGCATGCACAACCGGAATCACCTGATCCGTGTAGCTCTCTCCAGCCGCGACCCCTTCGATGGTTATAACGGGAGGAGACGAATCTTGGATGATCTGAACGGTTCTGAATTTCTTGGTGTCTTTCGTTTCGCCAATGCCGGAGCCCCACTCGATATACCCTTTGCGACCGGCACCGTCATTATCATTAACGAGCAGCGAGAAGCTGAAGACACTATTCGTTGCCGGTTTAATCGGTGCAAGCTCAGACCATGGAAGCGCAAGCTCATAGACCGTGATCTTCTGATCCTCGTCTCGCGAAATCTGTAAGGTACCGTTCGTCACAGGTCCCTGGTTGCTGCCGTCAGGCGTAAACCAACGATAGATTTGCGGCCCCAGCGGCGTTTGAGCTATCCCATATTCATACCATCCCAAATTCTCGCCGGGGATACCTGCCATCGCCGCAAACTGGAGGCTGTCATTTTTCCAGATCTCCGTTCCGCTTGCGGGAGTGAAATGAATATCATCTCTGATCTTTGCAGTCAGATAGAACTGATCCCGATCCCAATTTAACCTTACGCTGCCGTCCAAATCCG
>Ga0256901_1000709_pt1 | contig 18088 bp, 14 predicted proteins | sample MC6MC0689MT_FD_190200 | JGI IMG/M metagenome (GOLD analysis project Ga0256901, IMG submission 190200) | Metatranscriptome of enriched soil aggregate microbial communities from Iowa State University, Ames, United States - MC6-MC0689-MT... | ecosystem: Environmental > Terrestrial > Soil >... | reverse complement strand
GCTCAATTGGCTTTTTTGAGGATAATCAACTGAGGCTTTAAACTTTATCGAAGAAAATCATTCTATGTGTATATGCGAGCAAGACATTTCTTAAAATCGAAACTATTTACATTGTTATTTTTAGTTTCCTTTGGTACAACTTTAGCACAAGAAATACCTAAAACAATAGAATGGAATATTAAAGGCGAAACTAGAAAAGCACTCATCTATATTCCGGCAACAGCCAAAACGATACCTACACCAATCATTTTTGCTTTTCATGGGCATGGTGGAACCATGCTTAATATGTACAAAACAAGAGGTTTCGACAAACTTTGGCCAGAGGCAATTTTCATTTGTCCGCAAGGTTTAAACACCAAAGGCGTACTTACCGACCCAGAGGGAAAAAAAAGTGGTTGGGTAATGAGCAATGAAACAGATAGCAATAGAGATCTACAGTTTTTTGATGAGATGCTAAAAATGCTTCGAGCCGATTACAAAATAGACAATAAACGAATTTATGCCACTGGACATTCTAACGGCGGTGGTTTTACCTATTTGCTTTGGGTTACACGCCCAAATGAATTTGCTGCCTTTGCACCAACCGCAACAGCCGGTGGAAAGCTAATTCCGAAACTAAACACACCAAAACCAGGGTTTCACTTAATGGGCGAAGCAGACCCTTTGGTAAAACCAGGATGGCAAAAAATGACGTACAACAAAATAATGCGCATTAATAGCTGTGTTACCAATGGAGTTAAAATAGCTGATAATGTCACTTTCTACAAAGGTAAAAACGGCAATGACTTTCAATTATTTATTCACAGTGGAGGTCACGAATATCCAAAAAATGCCAACCAGCCAATTATAGATTTTTTCAAGAAATATGTAAAAAATTAGCGTAAAACAAGCTTTAACAAACTAAATCTTAACTTTAGAGTTTAGTTATTATGGCAAAAAATATTATTATTGCAGGCGCTACAGGATTGGTTGGCGAACAACTTATTTCAAAATTACTGGCCGATGGGCACCAAGTTTCGATACTAGCAAGAAAAAAGACTTCAAAAAAGGACGTAAAGGTTTTCTCATGGGATGTTTACAAGCAAACCATAGATAATAGTGCACTAGAAGGAATTGATACCATTATCAATTTAACTGGAGAAGGCATAGCAGATAAACCTTGGACTGAAGAACGTAAGCAACAAATTATAGATAGTAGAGTTAAAGCTGCCGAACTCATTTTCAAGGCTGTTAAAGAAACCAATTCAAGTATTGAAAGTTATATCTCCGCCTCAGCAGTTGGACTTTACGGCGATAGAGCAGACGAAATTTTAGAGGAAGACAGTTTGCCGGGAACTGGCTTTATGCCTGATTGTTGCTCAGCGTGGGAAAAAGCCGCCGATCAAGGAATTGCATTAGGAATTAGGGTAGTTAAAATAAGGATTGGTATTGTGTTGAGCGAAAAAGGCGGCGCTTTAGCAACCATGGAAAAACCTATTAGATATTTTGCTGGTGCGGCACTGGGGTCTGGACAACAATGGATGCCTTGGATACACCTGGTTGATTTAGTGAATATTTTCATTAAGGCCGTAAACGACAAGAATATGTTTGATGCTTATAATGCTTCCGCTCCTTCTCCCGTTACTAACGAAACCTTCACTAAAACACTAGCCAAAGTACTTGGTAGACCAACTTGGCCTTTTAACGTGCCTAGATTTGTGTTAAGAATGCTTTTGGGAGAGATGAGTATATTACCTTTAATCAGCACCAATACTTCTGCACAAAAAATATTGAATACAGGTTTCCAATTCAGATATTTGAACCTGGAAGAAGCCCTAAAAGCAATATATGAGCAAAAAAAATAACGAGCCTTTGGTTAATATCTGTTGGGTAAGGAGAGATTTAAGGTTAGATGATAATGCAGCTCTTTACCATGCACTAAAAGGTGAAAATCCAGTGCTACTAGTTTTTATATTTGATAAAAACATTTTAGATCGACTAGAAAATAAAGCAGACGCTCGTGTAGACTTCATTCATCAGCAGCTTTCTAAAATCAACGATAAATTAATTAAAAAAGGCTCTTCCTTACTGATAAAATACAATACACCAGAAAATGCTTGGCAGAAAATCGTTAAAGATTTTAAGATTGAAAAAGTCTACACCAACCACGATTATGAGCCTTACGCCAGAAAGCGAGACAAAAAAAATTGAGGATTTTTTAAAGCAAAATAACATTGCCTTTCATACCTTTAAAGACCAAGTGATATTTGAAAAAGGTGAAGTTAAAAAAGCTGACGGTACGCCGTATACAGTTTTCACCCCTTACTATAAACAGTGGCAACTGAAGCTAAATGAATTTTATTTAAAGTCTTACCCCACTGAAAAATATTTCAAAAACTTATATCAATCTAGCGGTTTCGATTTACCTTCGCTAGCGCAGATTGGCTTCTCCCCAAGCGATGCCAAATTCCCATCTAGTAATTATCAAGATAAGCTAGATGGCTACGAAAAAGACAGAGATTTTCCTGCGAAAAATGCAACCACACGCCTAGGCATGCATTTAAGATTTGGAACCCTAAGCATCAGAAAAGTAGTTAGCGAGGCTTTAACACAAAAAGCCGATAAATGGGTTTCTGAACTGGCTTGGCGAGAATTTTACATGATGATTTTGTGGCACTTCCCGCACACCGTTAATAGCGCTTTTAAACCTGCTTACGATCAAATTAAGTGGAAAAACAATGAGAAGGAGTTTGAGCTTTGGTGTAAAGGTGAAACCGGCTATCCATTAGTAGATGCAGGAATGAAAGAGCTCAATAACACCGGCTTTATGCATAACCGAGTACGCATGGTAGTGGCCAGTTTTTTATGCAAACATCTACTTATTGATTGGCGTTGGGGCGAAGCATATTTTGCAGAAAAGCTTTTGGATTACGAACAGGCCAGTAATGTAGGCGGCTGGCAGTGGGCTTGCGGAAGCGGAAACGACGCAGCGCCTTATTTCAGAGTTTTTAATCCAGAATTGCAACTTAAAAAATTCGACCCTAAAATGGAATACGTATTTAAGTGGGCACCTGAATATAAACAAGCGATTGCGCCTATGCCAATTGTAAATCACGAATTTGCAAGGAAGCGGGTATTAGAAGCTTACAAAAAAGCTTTAAATGAAAAAGTCCCGAGTTAATCGGGACTTTAGTTTATTAATCTTTTGTTACGGTTGTAACTTCAATATCGAAATCTAATGGTCTAGCGCCATAGGCTAAATGCGAAGGAATAATTATTCTTATTTTACCGCCGGCTGTAATTTTTCCTGCAATAACTTCCCAGCCTTTAATTACTTCGCCTAATCTGAAAGTTGCGCCTGTTCCGGCGTCAAATACACTGCCATCTAAATATCTACCAGTATAATTACATATAAAAGTAGTCTGTGGACCTATTGCATCAGTTCCAGTACCTGGTGTGGAGATATTATAACGAACGCCAGATGGATCTGTAGTAAAGGTTAAATTATTTCTTGTGATAAATGTTGGTATTTCATAAGCATCAACTTCATGTCTTTTCGCATAAGTATAAAGGCCTAATTCCACGATTAATATTTCATTGGAACCTATGCCAAAAGCTGTCAATCCATTTTTTCCAAAAGCCATTCTAGAAGGCAGAACAACGGTAGCTTTACCCCCTCTTTTTAATTTGGCAAGCACTTCTCTCACAGGTTTAAAACTATAGCTACTTTGTCCAATCGCAAACTGATCTGTATAACCTAAACGAGTACCCGGTATCATTAAATCACTTGTTTGATTATGAATTTTACCAGAGGCCGATTTAAAAACGTATGAATAATAAACAGAATCGGAGTTTACAACTTCACTTCCAGTACCTGGAGCCGTGATACTATAGCTATAACCAGTCGGGTCGTCAGTAAACGTTAATCCGCTACTTGCTTTATATGCCGCTATGGTTTTGCTATCTAATTCTTCAATCGTTTCATACTCCTTTTTGCAAGAAGAAAAAAGAACGGCCACACTAAACAGGGCCACGATATATGCTGTTATTTTACGCATTAAATTTTATTGTGCTTGAAGTAAGTCTATTGTAAAGTCTAAAACTGAGTTCTGTGGAATGCTTGAACTAGGAGAACGGTTTGCATAGCCCAAGGTAGAAGGGATAATTAATCTGATACGACCGCCAACTTTAATTAAAGGTACACCAATAGTCCAACCTTCTATTACGCCAGTTAAAGGAAAAGTTACTATTGAAGTAGATTTATCAAACTGATTTCCATTCAATAATTTCCCTTCGTAATTGACACCTACCGTAGATGCAGCTGTTACAGTAGCACCAGTTCCCGGTGTAATGATCTGATAATACAACCCAGAGCTGTGTTTAGTAGCTGGAATATTATTTTTAGTTATAAATTCAACAATTAAAGCATCATCTTTTGCCGCTTGCTTTTCAGCATCGTAGTTATCTTTACTACATGAACTTAATACGCCAAACAGCGCAACTATCATTAGTAAAAACCTAGTTTTTAACTTCATCCAGCAAAAATAAGCTTTTAAAGCCGATGCCGCAATTTTTAACCAAATTTAACAGTTTTAGAAAGCGAAAAGCCTAAAGCTAAAAGCACAAGGCTCAACTTTAGGCTTTCAGCATTTTGCTTTCAGCTTCTAAAAAATATACTTATTCGCTTCTATAATCTGCGTTGCCACATTTTGACGAGCCTGTTTCACATTAAATGGCTCCATCTTAGTAAAACGACGTAAACCAACCAACATCATGCGTAATTCATCGCCATCGCCAAATGCCCAAAGCGCCTCTTTACCTGCTTTGGCTACACCATCAACTGCTTCTACAAAATAGATGCGCATTAAATCTAACTGACCTTTAGCTGCTTCCTCACCTTTTAAGCTCACCAATTTCTCGGTACGTAGCATTGCCGATTCAGCCACATAAACATAACTTGCCATATCGGCAATGTTCATTAAAATCTCTTGCTCTTTGCTTAGGCTCATCATCAGTTTTTGCACCGCAGCACCCGCCACCATTAAAGTGGCTTTTTTCAAGTTCTGTAAAGTCTTTTTCTCTGCGGCAAACAAAGTATCGTCTTCCTCGCCAAAATCAGGGATAGACATTAACTCGTTTGCCACCGCTGTTGCAGGTCCCATCAAATCCAACTCACCTTTCATAGCACGTTTCAACATCATATCTACCGTCAACAAACGGTTAATCTCGTTCGTACCTTCGAAAATTCTATTGATACGGGCATCGCGATAAGCTCTGTCCATTGGTGCATCGGCACTGTAGCCCATACCACCGTAAATCTGTACGCCTTCGTCAACCACGTAATCTAATGCTTCCGAACCCCACACTTTCAAAATGGCACATTCTACCGCAAACTGCTCTACCGATTTCAGCTTTGCTTTTCCTGGCTCCATTCCTTCGGCTACTAAAGCGTCGTAAGTATCATCAATGTTTTGACCTGCACGGTAATTTGCTGCATCTACGGCATAAACTTTAGCCGCCATCTCGGCGATTTTATAACGAATAGCACCATATTTAGAAATAGACCTACCAAACTGTTGACGTTCATTAGCATAATTTACCGCAGTGCTAATGGTTACTTTCGAAGCACCAATTGCCGCTGCCGAAAGTTTGATACGACCAATATTTAAGATGTTCACTGCAATCTTGAAACCATTCTGACGGTCGCTCAACATGTTATCAACTGGCACAGGGCAATCGTTAAAAAACACCTGTCGAGTAGAAGAACCTTTGATACCCATTTTGTGTTCTTCAGGGTTCATGGTAATGCCACCAAAATCACGTTCTACAATAAAAGCCGTTAAGTTTTCATCGTCATCAATTTTGGCAAAAACGATAAAAATATCTGCAAATCCACCATTGGTGATCCACATTTTTTGTCCGTTGATGATATAATGTTTACCATCATCGCTCAGTTTCGCTTTTGTTTTTCCAGAGTTGGCATCAGAACCTGAGTTTGGTTCGGTTAAACAGTAAGCTGCTTTCCACTCTCCTGTTCCCAATTTTGGAATATATTTCGCTTTTTGTTCTTCGTTACCATAGTACAGAATTGGCAAAGTTCCAATTCCAGTATGTGCAGATAAAGCTACTGCAAACGAATGCCCAGCGCCAACTACATCGGCGACCAACATAGATGTGTTGAAGTTCTTTCCAAAACCACCATATTCTTCAGGTACCGAAACACCTAAAATACCCAATTCACCTGCCTTGGTTAAAAGCGTTGGCATTAATTCTGGGTCTGCATGGCTGTCTAATTTTTCTAAGTTTGGATAAACTTCGGCAGTTAAAAAATCGCGACAAGTCTGCGCAATCATTTGCTGCTCTTCATCAAACTCTTCTGGAATAAATACATCGTGATAAGAAGTTTCTTTAATTAAGAATTCTCCGCCTTTGATTGTTTTGTTCATTGTTTTAAGTATTTAGTAGTTAGATGTTAGTATTTAGACAGACGACTTGAGTTTGGATTGAAATGAATAACTCATTTTCTGCCACTCATTTATTTTATCTGTTAATACTTCTAACTCTTCTCCTGATAAATAATTTAAATTATATGAAATAATTAATTGGGTTTCTGTTTCATAGGATGACGCATGTGCGATTGACAAAAACCGTAGAAAGTCTTTATCTGAATTTCGTCCTGCACCTTCTGCGATATTAGACGGAATTGAAACTGCAGCTCTATTTATTTGGCTAATCAGTCCAAATCTTTCTTTATCTGGAAATGTAGAAGTTACTTTATAAATATCAGTTACTAACTCCATTGCCTTCTGCCAAATTTTCAATTCTTTGTACTTATGCATTTCTAAATACTAAATACTAACGTCTAAATACTCCTTTAGAAAACCTCAAATATCCCTGCTGCACCCTGTCCTGTTCCCACACACATGGTTACCATGCCGTACTTTTGGTTTTGTCGCTTAGCTTCGTTAAACAACTGCACCGAAAGTTTAGCTCCAGTACAACCCAGCGGATGTCCAAGTGCTATTGCACCTCCATTCACATTGATTTTACTTTCGTCTAAACCTAAGGTTCTAATGATGGCTAAAGACTGCGATGCAAAAGCTTCGTTCAGTTCAATTAACCCAATATCGCTTTGTTGCAAACCTGCTTGCTTTAATGCTTTCGGAATAGCTTCAATTGGTCCTATACCCATAATTCTTGGGGGAACACCGGCTACTCCATAACTTACTAAACGAGCAATTGGTTCAGCGCCTAATTCCTTCATTTTCTTTTCTGAAACCACCAATACAAAAGCAGCACCGTCAGAAGTTTGCGATGAATTACCTGCGGTGATACAACCATTAGCAGCAAAAACTGGTTTCAGCTTTGCTAATCTATCTACCGTTGTATCTGCCCTTGGACCTTCATCTGTATCAACCACATAAGATTTAGTTTTCTTTTTCAGTTGTTCATCTAAATAGGTTTCATTTACAGTAATTGGTGCAACACCTGCTTTTAAATGACCGTTTTTAATTGCCTCAATAGCCTTCATGTGCGATTGAAATGCAAATTCATCTTGGTCTTCCCGACTTACTTTATACTCTTTGGCTACCGCTTCTGCCGTTAAACCCATGCCCCAGTACCAATCTGGGTTAGTCTTAGCCACATCTGGGTTTGGCACTAATTTCCAACCGCCAAATGGCATACCCGACATTACCTCTACACCACCTGCAATGATACAATCGGCCATGCCAGCTTTGATTTTAGCTACCGCAGTAGCAATGGTTTCTAAACCCGAAGCACAGTATCTGTTCACGGTTACTCCAGGAACTTTATCCGTATCCAAGCCCATCAAGCTAATCATACGGCCAATATTTAGGCCTTGTTCCGCTTCTGGAGTGGCGTTACCCACAATCACATCATCAATTTGTTCCTTATCTAAATTCGGCACTGATGCCACCAACTGCCTTATTACATCAGCTGCTAAATCATCAGCTCTGGTAAAACGAAATACACCTCGAGGTGCTTTTCCTACGGCTGTTCTAAGTCCTGCTATTATGTATGCTTCCATTCTTTTTGGATTAAGGATTAAGGAACAAGGAATAAAGACCAAGTAGCTTAACCTGTATATTCTTTTTGATTAAGGATAAAGGAACAAAGAACAGTGACTAAGTCCCAATACCAACGTTTTAAAATAATGTTTTCCTAAAAACTGATATCTTCTTTTGTAACTGAATAAGGTTTGCGATAATCAGTTCCACATCATCAAAACTCACTATTGATAATTCTGCTGATAATAAAAGCTGCGTTTCCAATTCAAACAAAGACCCTAAAGCGATAGATAAAAAGTGCGCAAACTCCTTACTTGATGGCCTAGACGAACCTTCGGCAATATTAGAAGGTACAGAAACGGCACATCTTGAAATCTGAGAAATTAGACCAAATTTTTCTGAAGATGGAAATTTTGCTAGCAACAAGTAAACCTGCTTAGTTACTTCCATTCCTTCTTTCCAAATTTGCAGTTGTCTAAAATTATGCATCCTGTCTTTGTTCTTTGTTCTTTGCTCCTTATTCCTTGCTCCAACTTAGTTTCTCAACGGTTTCCCCTTCGTCACTATACTTTGAATACGCTCTAAAGTCTTCCTTTCACCGCAAAGCGACAAAAATGCTTCCCTTTCCAAGTCTAGCAGATATTGCTCCGTTACTTCTGTGGGAGCAGATAAATCGCCACCGCACATTACCCAACCTAGTTTTTCAGAGATTTTCTTATCGTGTTCAGAGATATAGTTACCCGAGTACATGGTATTTGCACCGGCGTAAACAATACCTAAACCTTGTTTTCCTAATACTTTTATGTTTTTACGTTGAACAGGTTTGGTATAACCCGCATCTGCCAATTCAATTGCTTTCGCTTTCGCATCGGCAATTAAGCGACTTCTATTCATGCTAATTGCGTACTTATCTTTTTGCAAGTAACCCAATTCAAAAGCTTCAACTGCAGAAGTAGATACTTTAGCCATACCAATAGTCAGGAAGCGGTTTTTCAATGCGTTTTGTACAATCTGGTCATCGGCAAATTCATCAGAGGCTCTCAAAGCAAACTCTTTAGAACCGCCACCACCTGGAATTACCCCTACGCCGAACTCTACCAAGCCCATGTAAGTTTCTGCGCTTAGTTGTACGTGGTCGGCATGTAAGCTGAACTCACAACCACCACCTAGTGTTAAATTATGTGGTGCAACTACCACCGGAATTGAAGAGTAACGAATACGCATCGATGTATTTTGGAATAGCTTCACCGCCATATTCAACTCATCCCATTCTTGTTCTACCGCCATCATGAAAATCATACCCACGTTGGCACCAGCTGAGAAATTGGCTCCATCATTTCCAATCACCACACCTCGGTAATCTTTCTCCGCCATATCAATCGCTTTGTTAATTGCAGACAAAGTATCGCCACCAATGGTATTCATTTTCGAGTGGAACTCCACATTCAAAATACCATCGCCTAAATCGATAATAGAAGCGCCAGCATTTTTGTAAAGCACCTTATTATTCGCTTTCAGGTTTTCTAGGATAATGAAATCGGCTGTGCCCGGAATTTCCTTGTAACTCTTAGAAGGAATATCGTAGTATTTCTTTAAACCATCTTCCAATTTGTAGAACGAAGTATGACCAGCCGCCAACATCTCGGTTACCCAAGCCGCAGGTTCATTACCATATTTCTTCATTCCCTCAAGGGCATCGGCTACGCCAACGGCATCCCAAACTTCAAACGGACCAAGCTCCCAGCCAAAACCGGCACGCATGGCATCGTCAATTTTGTAAAGTTCCTCAGCAATTTCCGGAATACGGTCAGAAACATATTCGAACAAGCCGAAGAAAGAAGTACGGAACAATTCGCCCGCTTTATCTTTTCCTGCAGCAAAAACTTTCATTCTATCGGCTACCTTGTCAATGCTCTTCGTCATTTCCAGCGTAGCTGATTTAATTTTCTGCTGAGGTTTATATTCTAAAGTTTTTAAGTCGAGTGCTAAAATCTCACTCTTACCTTCTGCATTTTTTATCTTTTTGTAGAAACCTTGTTTGGTTTTGTCTCCCAACCAATTGTTCTCTGCCATTTTCTCTACATAAGCAGGCAATTTGAACAAATCATGTGCTTTATCGTTCGGCACATTCTCGTACAAACCTTTGGCAACCTTCATCATGGTATCTAAACCCACCACATCAGAAGTACGGAACGTTGCCGATTTTGGCCTACCCAAAGCTGGACCAGTGAATTTATCCACTTCCTCAACCGTTAAATCCAATTTCTCAACCGAATGCAACAACGCCATAATAGAATAAACCCCAACCCTGTTAGCTATGAACGCTGGTGTATCTTTACATAACACTGTAGTTTTTCCGAGGAATTTATCACCGTAGTGCATCAAGAAATCTACCACTTCTGGTTTAGTATGCGGCGTTGGAATAATCTCCAATAACCTCAAATAACGTGGCGGATTAAAAAAGTGCGTACCGCAGAAATTCGCTTTAAAATCATCACTTCTACCTTCGGCCATTAAATGAATTGGAATGCCTGAAGTGTTCGAAGTAATTAACGAACCGGGTTTACGATATTGCTCTACCTGCTCAAAAACTTTCTTTTTGATATCCAAGTTCTCTACCACTACCTCTATTACCCAGTCGTACGCAGCAATTTTCGACATATCATCATCGAAATTTCCAGTGCTAATTTTCTGCACTACTTTTTGCGAGTAAATGGGTGATGGATTACTTTTTATAGCGCCTTGCAGTGCCGCATTTACAATCCTATTTTTAACGGTCTTGTGGTCTAAGCCCAAACCTTTAGCTTGTTCCTCGGGCGTAAGTTCTTTTGGTGCAATATCTAACAATAAAACTTCTACACCGATGTTGGCAAAATGGCAGGCAATACGAGAACCCATAATCCCTGACCCTAAAACCGCTACTTTAGTTATACGTTTGTTCATTATTATTTTTTTGCTGGCGGATAAGCCAATGTTAATTGGTTAATTTTCTCTAAAGTGGCAATCAATTGTTCCTTTTCTTTGGCACTTAGCTTTTCGTTTAAATACTCGTTAAAAGAAATCACCACGTCACGAGCAAGCTTTCGCTTTTCAATTCCAAACGGCGTTAAAAAAACCTTTACAGACCTTTTATCTCCTTCAGAAGTCTCTCTATAAATCAACCCAGATTCTTCCATATTGTTTAGCATTCGCGATAAACTGGTAGCTTTTACGCCCAACAGACCAGCCAAAGCGGAAACTGCCGTACCTTCAGCCTCAATGTTAATTAACACGTAACCAATGGCTTGCGTAATACCAAACCCCGAGGCAATTTGATTATAAGTGTTCGACACGTTTTGCCAAACCACTTTAAGGAAATAATCTACCGTTTCTTTCTGCTTCATTAATTTATTATGCTTGCATAACAAATTTAGAGAATAGATTTTTACTATGCAAGCAGAATATTAATTTTTATTTAGGAGTAGCGAATAGCTTAGTTTCTCGCTGATTTGCGCAGATTGAAACCGCTGATTTTAAAAGATTTTTTGAAAAGCAATTGCTGTGCTTCTTATTTATGCTTAGTCCGGCTGTACGTTTCAAGTCCGCACTCGTCGCACTCGTTTGCGGGCTTTCCACTGCCATCCGGTTTATAAAACGAACACCATCAATTAATGGGTAAAGAGATAATAAAACGTAAAAATGATTGTAAATGAGAAATACGAATAACTAACAATCTTACCCATCAAGTATCTTTTTTTAGAGAAACTTTCAACAGCAGTTATTATTTTGTCACGTCTTTTATAAAGAAAAAAATAAATAAACACAAAAAATAGCATTGCAATAAAAACACCTAAAAAAATTGCTTGTTCTTTAGGCATAGAGAAATAGTCTGAAGGAAAACTCATCTTCAATAGAATTATAATATTCCAAAAAACCATAAATCCTAGCATTATCGCGGTAGCGCCTCCAGGATCTTCCTCTCTCCTACTTTTGATTAGTATTTTATATAGGAAGTAATACAATACTTTCATTTCTTGGTTCATTATGTTTCATAAAAAGCTACTTCACCTCCCCAGCAAACTTCCACTTTGTGCTAAAATCTTCTGTTAAAGCTTGGTTCGTCAACAAAGCCCTCACCATTTCTACCGGCATGCAATTTTCTTTTAAAATACGGTCGTGGAAAGAGATGTTACTCATTTTGCCGCTTTGTACTAATTCTTTGTGCAATGCTCTAAACTGCAAACCTCCTAACATATAGCCAATTTGATACAGCGGGCCATAATTACCTGTAAAAGACCTACGCACTTCTGCCTCAGCATTAGCTCTTTCAAAACCCACACGCTCTACCAAAAAATCTATGCATTGCTTAGGTGCCCATTCACCAAGATGATATTTGGTTGAAAAAATGATACGGGCACAACGGTGCATTCGCCAAAACAGCATTCCAATTTTATCTTCCGAGGTTTTGGCAAAGTTGTTATCCCAAAGCAGCATTTCCCAATACAACGACCAGCCTTCCGTCCAAAATGGTGTACTAAACCCTCTACGATATGGCTTATATCGGCTCTGCATATAATACTGTAAATTATGTCCAGGTATCAACTCGTGAAAAACCACCGCTCTAGAAAAATGGCGGTTGTTTCCTCTCAAGGTCATCATTTTATCCGCTTCGCTCATATCTTCCGTTGGATAAGCAATTAGCACAGATTCGCCACCTAAGAAGAATGGTGCAAAACGTTGTTCTTGTGGTGTTAACATTCTCATTCGCCAACCTTCTTTTGCCATCGCAGGCACAGTAATCAATTTATTTTGTTCTACAAAGTTGATGGCTTCGTTGGCCAATTCATAAACCAATTCGGGCTGCTTGCCCAATGGTGGATAAGCAGTTTTCACTTTCTCTAACGCAGCTTTCCAATCGTTACCAAAACCCATTTCACGAGTTGCTTTTGCCATTTCCGCATCGCACCAAGCAAATTCCCTTTGCGCAATGGCAGCAATTTGTTCTGGGGTATACGCAATCATTTCGGCATTTAACCCATTAATTAATGCAGCTCTACCAATAGGCTGTCCCACTATTCCCGTTCCATCGTCTATGGCATTTTGCTTGGCTATTTTATCCAGCTCTGTTGTATATTCTTTTAAAGCCTGTATCACTTCTGGATAGCTATTTTTTGTAGCTTTTGTAAATGCGGGGTCGTATCCATCATAAAATTTATAGGCTTCTGTAAACGCAGTAAGATATTGATTAACGGTTTGGCTTGCCCAACTTGCTTGCGCCGTGCTAGCTTTAATATCTTGCTTAGCTACAGCCTTCCTTATGTCATTAATTTGGCTTTTCAGTTTTTCAAAAACCACATTGGTTTCGGTGCCGTCTTGCTGTTTGCCTACCCTACGTTTTTGCTCAAAATCTATGATTGTAGAAGCAAAGGGAACGAGATAAGAATTTTCCCTATACTCCTTCTGCGCTAATTGCAGATTTTTGGCATCCACACCAATATCTCTTTTTAGCAAAATGTAATCTACCTTTTCGTTCGAAGAAAGTTTGGGAAAAGGCAGCGCATTCAGTTTCATCAACCAATCTTGATGAAACTTTTGCATACGAACAAAATATTGGTCGGTTCGCTTCATTGCATACTTACGGTTCAGCATGCTTTTATCAGACTGGTACTGATTAATATATGGCTGCAACAGGCTGGCCTCGTTATCTATTGGAGACTGGCTTTTCGCTATTGTAATTTGCGAAGCGATAAAAACTAAAAAAAACAGTATCGACGTAATTATTTTCTTCATTTTGTTTACTTATGAATAAAAAGCACAAGTTAAATAATTATAAACAAACATTTAGAAGTAATAAATGTAGCTTCTGTAAGCTTTAACCCATTCGCTTTTTATAGATTAATCAACAGAAATTGATTTACTTTGCAACTAATGAAGAAAATTGCACTCTTGGTTCTTGCCCTTTGCCTAAGCAACATCAGCTTTTCGCAAATGAAATTGATTAAAAGAATTTTCTCTAACGAAAAAGACACTACCCGTAAGGCAAGTTTTATGCCCATCCCCGTATTTGGTTACGCACAAGAAACTGGCTTTGAATTTGGTTTGGGCAGTATCTACTCATTTTATGTAGACAAAGCCGACACTACGAATCGAAGTTCAAATTTCTTTGGTGCAGCATCTTATTCTACCAAAAAAACCTACAATGTTACTTTGCGTGGCGATGCTTGGACTAAACGAAATGATTTTCACTTTATTGGCGAAATGCGTTTCAAGAATATGCCGTTCAACTTCTACGGAATTGGGAATAATACACTGAATAGCAACGAAGATAAATTGGTGCAACGATTGGTAAAAGTGCAGTTTGACGCCGAAAAAGCTTTTGCTAAAAATACCTACACAGGGGTTTCTTTAGGTTTCGAAAACCATAAATTTAAAGACCAAGAGGTTGGTGGTATTTACAGTACCGGAAATGGTTTGTATGATAAAGATGGCGGCTCTGTTTTCTTTATTGGCTTGTCGCAAAGTTATGATACTCGAAATTCGAACAATTACCCTACTAAAGGTTTTTTTGGGAGGATTAGCTACCAATACGCACCTCCAATTTTTGGCGGAGAGAATTTTACTGGGAGCCAAATCAAAGTGAATGTGCGCAACTTTTGGTCGCTAGCGCCTAAGGTTGTATTAGGTGTTCAAGGCTTTTATCATACAGTTCAAAGTGCCAATACCTCTTTTTATTTGTTGCCACAAATGGGAAATGATGAGTTGATGCGTGGTTATTATGGTGGGCGCTATCGCGATGAAAACTTTTTAGCTGCTCAGGCAGAGTTGCGATATAGATTTATGGAGCGACTGGGCCTAGTTGTTTTTGGTGGCGGCGGAAAAGTTTTTGCAAACGAACAAGCACAATTGCTTAAAAATTTCAAACCTAACTACGGCATTGGCGGACGTTACTTTTTTGACCCCGCAAAGGGGTTAAGTGTACGCTTGGATTACGGTGTTGGTGAAAAACGTCCAAACGAAAAACGTCAAAGTGGGTTTTATATAAGTTTCGCTGAATCTTTTTAGATTTTGTTTGCCACAGATGAAGAGATTTTGATTTAACATTTTGTATCAAACGTGTTAGTCATTTCAAAATCTGTACAGCTGTGTCTATCTTTCAAATAAACTTCGAGTAAATGAAAAATTCAATTTTCCTATTCCTTTTCTTACCTTATTTCGTTTTCGCACAAGAGCCAAGCTCCAAAGAAATTGGCAACTGGGTGAAACAAGCGCAGAGAGTTGAAATTATTAGAGATAAATGGGGGATTGCGCACATTTACGGACAAAGTGATGCCGATGCTGTTTTCGGAATGCTTTACGCCCAATGCGAAGATGATTTTAAGCGCATCGAAATGAATTACGTTGAAAAGTTGGGCCGACTATCCGAAATTCAAGGGGAGAAAAGCCTTTACAACGATTTACAAATTCGTTTGCTGATTGACAGTACGCAAGCCATAAACGATTACAAGAAAGCAGAGCCTTGGATGAAAAATTTGCTGGAGGCTTATGCAGATGGCATCAACTTCTATCTTTATAAAAACCCCAGCGTTAAACCCGCTTTACTTACTAAATTCAAACCGTGGTACCCATTTCTTTGGACCGATGGAAGTATAGGTGCCATTAGCACAGGAGACCTCACCATTGCAGAACTGAAGAAATTTTACACTAATGATTCTTCGCCCACAGGTTATATCCCGCAAGTGCGAGACCAATTTAGCGGCTCAAATGGATTTGCTTTTGCTCCGAAAATGAGTAAAACAGGAAACGCCATGTTATACATTAACCCGCATACTACCTTTTATTTTAGGCCAGAAATACACATGCAAAGCGAGGAAGGGTTAAATACTTACGGAGCCGTAACTTGGGGTCAATTTTTCATTTATCAAGGCTTTAATGAGTTTTGTGGCTGGATGCATACTTCAAACAATGTAGATGTTGCGGATATGTACGCCGAAAAAATCACTATGCTGAATAAAACACTTTACTATACTTTCGATAAAAAACTATATCCGATAGGAAAGAAAAATATTGAAATTAAATATCTGGAAAATGGGTTGTTAAAGACTAGAAAATTTGAGACTTTCTTTACGCATAATGGTCCAGTTATGGCTATTAGAGATGGGAAATGGATTAGCTTGAAGCATAAAAACCAAAATCCAGCTAGCTTAGTACAAAGTTGGATACGTACTAAATCTAAAAGTTTCGAAGATTATCAGAAAGCAATGGATTTGACAGCAAATGCATCGAACAACACGGTTTATGCCGATGCAAAGGGCAATATCGCCTATTGGCATGGTAATTTTATCCCGAAGCGGGATACCGCCTACAACTGGAGCAAACCTGTAGATGCCACAACTGCTGCCACCGCATGGCAAGGACTACACCCAGTTAGCGAAAGCGTTCACCTTTACAATCCTGCTAATGGCTGGCTACAAAACTGCAATTCTACTCCCTTCACTGTAGCAGGAGCAAATAGTCCGAAGAAAGCAAATTACCCGCCCTATATGGCACCAGATGGCGAGAATTTTAGAGGTATTGCCGCACTAAGGCTGTTGAACAAACCCAACAAGTACAATTTGGATGACGTAATTGCGATGGGTTATGATAGTTACTTACCCGCTTTCGAAGTGCTATTGCCTGCGTTAATTAAAGCTTATGAGCAATTACCTGCCGAAAACACACTAAAAGCTAGCTTAAAAGAGCCTATTGCCAAGCTTAAAAAGTGGGATTATTATTCTTCAACTACGTCTGTAGCTGCTACTTTAGCTATGGAATGGGCAGAAAGGGTTAATCGTGATATACAAAACGTATACATTGTCCAAGGCGAGAAAGATCAGGTTACCAAAACCATTGAATTTGCGAGAACGGCAAAAGCTGAAGTTTTATTGCAGCCATTAAAAACAACTGTGGATGATTTGAATAAACGTTTCGGGAAATGGCAAATGCCTTGGGGTGAAGTTAATCGTTTTCAACGCATGACCGGGGAAATTACCGAGAAATACGATGACAATGCTCCTAGCCTACCTGTCGCTTTTGGTTCTGCTTTGTGGGGACAGTTGCCATCGTACCGTAGCAACCAATTCGGCACTAATAAGCGTTACGGTTACAGCGGAAACAGCTTCGTTTGTGCTGTAGAGTTTGGCACAAAAGTGAAAGCAAAATCTATTTTAGCAGGCGGCAACAGCAGCGATCCTAACTCAAAACATTTTAACGACCAAGCAGAAATGTTTGCCAAAGGCGAGTTTAAGGACGTGTTGTTTTACAAGGAGGATGTGATGAATAATATGGAGAAAAGTTACAGGCCGGGGGAATTGTAGACAAGTAGTTTATTGGCGGGTGGAGGACACATGCCTATAAACTAACTACTTGAAATGATTTTTAGTAGTATACCTATTATTCTTTAAATCTATCTCAATTACCTCTGCTTCTATTTTCAAATTACTCTCATCTCTCACGGAACCTAGGAAAACAGTAATCGTTTTGTTCAAGTTATCTAAGTGAATAACTTTACCCTTCGCTTTATACTTCTCTATATCTAATTCGGCTTTACCAGACAGCAGCATACTTTCTAAAACCCTATTTACTCTCACTGAATCTGAAGCTTGGTAGCGCATTTTAGCGATAGATACATCTTTACTAAGTTCTAACTCACCTTCATTACCTGGACCTGAAATTATGTTCTTCTTTTCTTCAACTTTTTGTTCAACGGCAAACTCATGAAATGTATACGCCTGTTTTTTGATATTATACATTACAACTTTAGACTTTTTAATCTTTCCATCAGAGAAATAAATGGTTGCAATTTCAGCGATTAAAGAACCACTTTTACTATCTAACGTAACTTTCTCCGCTTCTATCTTGGTTTTTCCTATTTGCAGCACAGCATTTTTTAAATTTGTGATGCCTCTGCTTACATAACTTTTCGTTTCTGAAGCAGATATTATTTTTACTTGGTCTTCAGAAATTGTGGTCACTTCTAAAGGCTTAGGTTTTCCTCCTCTAACCACTTGAAATCCTTCTTTGGTATAAAATTTACTGTACAATACAGGATTAATAATTTTAGC
>Ga0256901_1000707_pt1 | contig 18099 bp, 7 predicted proteins | sample MC6MC0689MT_FD_190200 | JGI IMG/M metagenome (GOLD analysis project Ga0256901, IMG submission 190200) | Metatranscriptome of enriched soil aggregate microbial communities from Iowa State University, Ames, United States - MC6-MC0689-MT... | ecosystem: Environmental > Terrestrial > Soil >... | reverse complement strand
AGGAGTTTATTAAAATATATACATTAGCCTGATCAAAGAGAACAAATTTGTTCAAACCAAAGGTGATAAAAAATGAATTTGTTGCTATCAATGATATGACGTCGGAGGGAGGTATGGAGGAGGGGGGGCCGTTGTAGTCAATTAAATATATACAATGGATTGATGCTGAGTAAGGCCAAGAAAGATAAGAATTGAAAAGGGAAAGGAGAGAAGAAGAGAGAAACGGTGCACAAATGTGGGAACAAGACGGAAATTTATCAAATTCAACGTCACAACACACACGCCACATCTTACACCTTACTTATTTTGTGGGGAATATTTTTTCTTCTTAACATCGAGGTCAGTTTGTAACCACCAAATTGAACCAGCAGTTGGGGAACCAGCACCTGGTTCGCCGGAACCAGAACCGTACTTTCTAATAGCAATACGAACGGCAGCTTCTGCAGTAATAAGGAGTTTACGGAGTTCTTGTGAAAGAGGGCTAGCATCGAGTTGGAATAAAAGGTTTTTAGCGGTTAAACCTTTAACACCAGGTAAGATGGATTCGTTTTCTAAACGGAGCTTATATTCTTCATATTCATTGATTTTTTTTTGGACATCGGATAAAGCCTTTTTTGCAGCAGTAACTTCTGGTGGTTCGGAAGCGCCCTTAGAACGATCTAATAAATCCTTTGGGGATAATTGATAAAGATCAAGGAGGAATTCTAAAAAGGAAATACGGCCATCAAAGTTAACATCGACGTTTTCGCGAATACGTTTTTTACGAACAATTGCGGTTAAGTCCAAATCAGCTGGGGAAGATTTTGGGTTAGAAGTCTTCCATTTTGGGTTCTTATCAAAGAAGACTCTGGATGCTTCGTATAATCTTAAAGCCATATCAAAATCAAGATCATTACCTTCAGTATACTTATGGATTAAAGAAATACCTTTGTTGTCCATATCGACCTTTTTGATAATTTCCCAAAGACATTCATAGATACAATTTGCTTCAGATTCTAATTCGGTCCAAAAAGCGTTTAATAAAAACATTGCTTGATCAGAGAATGGGCGTGCACAGACGTCATTGAAGACTTTAAGGGATTGAGCATCGAGCTAGGGTAGAATAATCAATAATTGGGGAGAAGAAGGGGAGATGGTTGAAGGAAAAAAAAAAGAATTTTGGAACAAAAACAAAAAAGAAAAAAAAGAAATAAAAAAAAAAAAAAACAGGGGGAGAAAAAATCAAAAAGGGAAGGGAAATTGATGTGATTAGTGCAAAACATACCTTTTCAACAAAAGAGGTCATGTTGAGTCTGGATAAAAAAATGGAATCATCATGAAGGAGAAAAATGAAAAACAACAAATGGTTAATTCCAAAATATTTTTTTTAATATTTTTAAACGCGTATTTAGTCCAATATGGATCAATATCGGCGCGGGTTGGGATAAAGGTGAAATATATGAAGAGTGAAAATGGTGAGGAAGCCGATGAAAGAGGAGAAACGAAAAGAAAAAGGAGTTTAAGAGCGAAAAGATGTTATGATATGATGGATGACGGGGAAAAACGGGTTGGGGGGGTGAAGATTTGGAAACTTTCACCGATGAGATGTGAATAATCATGGCTAGTTGTGAACTCGGGTCTTGTTTTGGAGTCAATTATTTTGGACTGCCACCAAAAAAAAAAAAAAAATTCTAAAAATGAAATTAATTAATTGGGACAATTTTGGACATATGACTTATTCTTATCAATAAATACGGGACTGTGGGATGAAATATGCCGATAGTTTCAGAATTGATAACGAACCAACCGGTCAAAAATGAAAATAAAAAGGTTGTTTGTTGGTGCTGGGTTAAAGAGGCGGGAAAATGGCAAAATCACCAATCTATGGAGTTTAGTCGTAAATTGATATCGGTTATCCCCATTGAGACCGGCTACAAGCCATATTTTATGGAGAAAGATGTGGGAATAATAATCCTCAATGGGAAAGAAATTGGGTGATAATGATCAAATTGTAATATCCCCTTTGTACAATCCGAGACATTCAGTAATATCCACCTCTTGACATGATCACTAAGAATGTGGAGATGATCAATGCCAGCTTTGAAAAAATATATATATATTTCATAATTGAGAAAAAAAATTCCAGTTTGGGACATTTTTTTTTTTTCCCAAAGCCTTTGGTTCATTTTCTCTTTCAGATGAGTTCATTTTATCATGGAGAGCCCCCATGAAGTATTATTAACCCGCATTAATGCCTCTGTGTTCTATCATATCATACAACCCTTATCTACGAGTCAAAATCCAATTCCAAACGGTTATCAAGCCCACTGATCAATTTTCATCCATCATGGACTCTCCACGTTTTACAAATTTGTGATTAATATTTTCTGAGAGAAAATCCCCCCTTCCTCGACACTTCCCCCAACACTCCAATAAAGACCTTTTTTTTTATTCTTGATGGAAAAAAATTTCCCTCCAAATTTGACATTTGTCGTTAATTCCTTGATTATTATTCATTTGCACTTCATCATATTCTGTAAGATTGATTATCTAAACCGTTTTTCATCATGCAATGTCATACCTCATCCATTTTGACACTTTAAACTCGTTCATTTTACTTTTTTAAATTCTTGTTCTTGACGTTTCCGATGTTAATCGATCATATCATAACTTTCCTTTATTCCACTTGCTACAATTGTTGTTAGTTGAGGTTAACTTTGGTCAAATCCCGCCGTGTAGTAAAACCAACCCCAATTTGTAATTACAAAAATATCACATTTTGTACTTTATTCTTTTAATTCCCCCTCACTCCCCTTCTCTTTCCCCATCACACCCATCATATCTGCAATCCCTCTTCTTTAAACGCCAATTCCAACTTTTCACCCATTCATTGTTTCATCTGGTCCTTTATTTTCCTCAAAATTAAAACTTCCATTTTGACTTGTTTTTTTCCCCAAAATCCCCCCCTCCCAAAAATAGGTGTTCTTGAATGAGCCAGTGGTATTATATTGATGCCTCTAGCAACAATCAGTCCACTGACGAGGATACATTAGCTCAAATGTATCGCTCTGGCCAAATCAACAACGATACCTATGTCTGGTCAGAAGGCACAGGTCCAGATTGGAAACCAATCTCTGCTCTCCCACAACTTATTGCAAAATTAAAACCAGCACAAACTACTAGCATGCCACCACGTGCTGGTGGCGGTATTGGTGCCAATATTGCCGCACAAGCTGCTCAAAATAAGAAATTAGGTCCTTTAGATTCTAATAATATGGGCGCACCAGTTCCAGTTTCTACCGGTACTGATAACCGTGCTTTAAATATTGTTAAGCGTCAGGAACCTTCCCATGGTTGGAAAGAACTCAAATCTTCAGACGGTCAACCGTACTATTATAACGTTTTGAGTCAACAAACACAATGGGAAAAACCAGAAGTTCTCAAAACTGCTGATGATTATGAACGTGATGGTACTTGGTATTGGGCACCACATGATGAACATGGTTATATCGCTGCACGTCAAGTTTCTAACGCTGGTAACAAAATTGTCGTTGAAGGCGAAGATGGTCGTCAATTAACATTTACCGGCAAAGCAACTGCTGGTTTAGAACCGATGAAATGGTTACAATTGCGTCATTTACAATCTGATTTGGTTATGTTAGACGTTATGAATAAACCATTAATTTTATACAATTTAAAAAAACGTTTTGAAAATAATGAAATTTATACCTCAATTGGTTCCATTTTGATCTCATTTAACCCATATAAGCGCTTGCCATTATATACCCCAACCGTTATGGAAGAATATATCCGCCGTGGTAACCGTAAACTTCCACCTCATGTTTTCTTAATCGCTGATGATGCGTTTAAATCATTATTAGAAACGATGCAATCGCAATCAATTTGTATCTCTGGTGAATCCGGGGCTGGTAAAACCGAATGTACTAAACAAGCTTTACAATATTTAGCCGAAATTGCGGGGTCCGCAGCGACCAATGTTGAAGAAAAAATTCTTGCTTCCAATCCTATTTTAGAAGCATTTGGTAATGCAAAAACTGTCAGAAATAACAACTCCTCACGTTTTGGTAAATATGTTGAAATTTTCTTTGATGGTCGTGCACAAATTTGTGGTTCTATTAACACTAATTATTTATTAGAAAAGATTCGTGTTGTTAAACAAAACAAAGGTGAACGTAATTACCACGCATTTTATCAAATTATTCGCGGTGGTCAACCCGGTGAACTCTCCAAATTTAAACTCGAAGCAGTTAATAAATATTGGTATTTATCCCAATCTGGTTGTGATACTGTTGATGATGTTGATGACCAAGCTGAACACCTTGATGTTGTCAAAGCAATGAGGGAATTAGAATGGACCCCGGCTGAAATTGATAATGTCTATCAAACTGTTGCTGCAGTTTTACACCTTGGTAATGTCTCATTCCGTGAAACTGGTGATCGTAAATGTGAAGTCTCTAATCAAACCGCTTTACAATCAACTTGTTCTTTACTTTCTATCGATACTGCTGGCTTCACCAAGGCTGTTACTATGCGCACTATGCGTATTCAAGGCCAAGCTGATATTGATGTCCCATTGGGTAAGGCCGAAGCTGAAGCAGCACGTGATGCATTAGCAAAGTTTATCTATGAAAAGATGTTTGATTGGATCGTCCAACGCATTAATAAATCTATTGGGCGTGGTTCCAATGCACAACCATTTACTATTTCCATTTTGGATATTTTTGGTTTTGAAATTTTTGAACACAACCAATTTGAACAATTATGTATTAACTTTACGAATGAAAAATTACAACAATTTTTTAACCAACATACGTTTAAAAAAGAAGAAGAATTATATAAATTTGAGGGTATTTCATTCGCGCATGTTCAATATATTGATAACCAACCAATTTTAGATTTAATTGAAAATCGCCCATTTGGTATTTTACCATTAGTTGATGAAGAAATTAAAATGCCAAAGGGTTCTGATAAGACCTTTGTTCAAAAATTAGTCCAACAACATGGTAAAAACTCTTATTTTAAATCCTATCTTAAGAACCCAGAAATGTTTGTTGTTGAACATTATGCTGGGACTGTCGTTTATGATTCTAATGGTTTCTTAGAAAAGAATCGTGATCAATTAAACGAAGATGCTATTGCTGTTATTAATAATTCCAAATTTGCATTTTTACGTGAATTATTTGCTGAACCACCGGGTCAAAAAAAGGCAACTTTGGGGACCAAATTTGCTGGTCAATTAAATCAATTAATGGCTGCATTAAATCAAACCGAACCTCACTATATCCGCTGTGTTAAGCCTAATCCAAATAAAGCCCCAATGCAATTCTGCGGTCAAATGTCTTTGGAACAATTACAATATGCTGGTGTTTTCGAAGCAGTTACTATTCGTAAACAAGGTTATCCATTCCGTTTAACCCATGCTGAGTTCTTCCGCCGTTATAAATGTTTATTTAAGGATAAACATTGGGATAACAGAGCAATTGAAAATTGTAAATTTTTAATTTCTTCAATGGGTCTTACCACTACTGAAGTTCAAATCGGTCAAACTCGCGTTTTATATCGTGCTGAACAACACCGCGTTATGGAATTAAAACGTAACTTAGCTGTTGAAGAAGTTACCATTTACACACAAAAATATTGTCGTCGCGTTTTAACTCGTTTATTGCGTGAACGCTGTATTAAATATAAACCAATTTTAAAAGCCGCAATTGATTCCCGTGATTTAGCAACTGTTGAAGCCGCAATTTCACAAGCATCTGGTTTAGGTTTCCCAATCTATGAATTAAAACAAGCCCAACGTTTCAAATATGTTATTCAAGAAGAGAAACGTTTGGAAGTATTATTTCAAGTTTTGGTCGTTCAAGACTCTCAAGAAGCGTTTGAAGAATTCCAATCCGCAGTTGCATCTGCGGATGATATTGAATTAAAATCTGCCACTGCAAATCAAGTCCGTCAAATGTATTATGAAGCAAAGGCTGTTCGTGATCAGATTACTACTGATGCTATTGAACAAGCAAAGGTTCTTGATGAAGTTACTATGAAGGGCGTTATGCAACGTGCTGATAACATCCCCGGTGGTTATATGTGTCAACATGTCGAACACTTGCGTACTTTATTATATAACACTTCCGAAGACGCATTCTCAAAGATGCAATTAAAGGCTGCTGTTCAATTAAAAGACCCTGAATTAATCCAAGCTCGTACTATTCGTGTTAAAGATCTTTTCTTAGATAAATCCGGCCACATGTTCAACTTTGGTAAATTTTCAAATCTATGTCCACCAATTGGTTGGGCTGATAAGAAAACCATTTCATTCTCTCGTGAAGAATTAGCTGATGGTATGTTAAAATGGACTGATTCCCCGATCCATGCGCCATTATGCGAATATGATCCCACTACTCAAAAGGAATTAATTGCGACCGCAAAACGTATGTTTAAAAATGTTATGGGTTTCATGGGTGATAAGAAAATTACTGCACCGATTCAACTTGCTGTTGAATTAGTCCAAGAAGGTCTTAAAACCCCACAATTACGCGATGAACTTTATTGTCAAATTATTAAACAATTAACGAATAACCCATCACCCGAATCTCAAACTAAGGGCTGGAATTTAATGATTGTTTGTTTACATTCCTTCCCACCATCCGAAACCCTTGAAAACTATTTACAAATGTTTTTCCGTATGTCTGGTAACCCACCACGTAAATTTATTAATTTAATGCATAAAACTATGTATACTGGTGCACGTACTAATTACCCAACTGAATCCGATATCAACACTTGGATCCAACAACAATCTTCATTAGATTGTGACGATTATAAGACCAAGCTCGCAAAAGCTGAAGCCCGTATGCGTCAAAGTTTGGAAGAAGAACAATCTCAACAACAACAAAAACGTAATGGTTATGGTATGGGTTGGGGTCAAAAGGCTGCTGCAACTGGCGGCGGTGGTGGCTTTGGTCAATCTGCTGGTGGCTTTGGTTCACCTGGTGGCGGTTTTGGTGCTGCTGCTCTAGCACCTAGCTCTTATAACCCTGGCTTCAGCTCTAACCAACGTCGTGCTTCTTCTGGTGGACCAACCGCACACGTTAAACCTGCTCCACCTTCACGTCCTAATTTCCAATACTATGTCGTTGTTGCAGATTCCTCCCAACAAGGCCCAGTCAGCTGTGATGATATTGTTAACATGTGGCGTAATGGTGAAATCAATGCACAGTCTTATATCTGGCATGAAGCCATGGCTGGATGGTTATCAATTGCTGAATGCCCAGATTTATTTGCCTGGGTTAAGTATCATGAATAAGGTCAGTTTGTGTTACCTCAAACTTCTAAGCTCTTTTTGCACAGCCCCCACCACACGCACTGTGTATGTATGTATATGTATATGCCCACATTCCGTTTTACATTATTGGAGATGTAAACAATTCTTTCACATACTAACCAATTCCTCATATCATCCATCAACAAATATAAACATCGACTCTATCCTTTCTGTCATATGTTGTCCAAAATTAACCCAAATTGTCAAGTCAATTTAAATTCATTTTTTATCCTCTATTTTTCCATGCCGTCAAATCCCCATTTTATGTCTCAACTGGTGTCTTTTTTGTTTTTCCTCTTCAATTTGCACTTATGTTTGATTCATTATTGGCCTTCTAACGTCTTCTGTACACTCTTTCCCTTGTAATTATTCCGTTCTTGAAATAAACATTTTTCCCAACTTGAGTGAATATAACTCCTACATTGCCATATTTGGGTCTGTTTGGAACAATTGCAACAAATTTAATATCTGTGCTTTCTTTATGAGCATTATTCCATATTATTGACTTGAATTTATTGGAAGCTGAAAAGAAAAAAAACAAAACAATCAAGTATCAAAATGAAAAAAACGGGTGCCCATGGATTATAATAAAATGAGAACACCTATCAAAATTGTTTTGTTAAGGAGTTAATCAAGGGTTATAAATATCAAAGCGATGATGATATCGAAGAACAAAAAAACCCATCAAGCAATAATATTATCATGCTCAAAATCGAGTTCATGGGATGATAAATTGCTATTGTTATTATCGTGATTATTATAATGATGGTTATTATCCCGATTTTGTTCTTCGCTTTTGGAAGAATGTTGTTTATTCTTCTTCCTGTCAATCATTTCACCAATTTCACCAATTTCCCCAATGCTTCCTCTTTCAGAATTTGCTTCATTATGTCCCAAATGCGTTTCATCAATGGTATTCATATTGACAACATTACTATGTTCACTATTCACATTCGTATGATCAGAAGTACAAATTAAATCCGGGTCCATCACAATTAACTGCTCAAAATGTTTTTTCAAAACAAATGAAACATATAATTGTTTATAATTCGGTACAAACCCTATCGGTGGCCCACCTGGCTGTCCAATGCCGCTAGCTCGTAAATGTTCAGGAGTATAACGATGTGGGGAGTTTAGATTGATATATGGTGATGATTGATTTTTATTGCTTTGATTATTGTGTAGTTTCCCACTACCAGGTCTTGAACCAGTAAACATCGGTGAGAACCCACCCCCGTTCGTTGATAAAGCCGAATTGATAAGAGGAGCATGTGATGACGTCGAAAGTGGGGTTTGGATATCCCCACGATAGGAAGGGGTAGTACTGAGGTTATCATTGGTGAATAATAAGGTATTTGCTCTCCAAAGAAACTCATCGTCATCAATATCACTGTTATTATCTTCATCATTTGTAGTTTTGACGTTTTGGAGGATATTTTGGGAACTATTGGGACTGCGGTTTGGGCTAAGTCCGTCAGAGGATTGCAATGTTGAGGTCGGGATTTGATTTGGTGAAGGGGAGGGAGAATGGAATCGAGCTTTTGGTTTTGGGATTGGAGATTGCGTGGCGGATTGAACTTGCTTGGTTTTATTATTGTCAGTAATCTTTTTGTTATTACTGCCAACTTGCGGGCTGTTTTTACCCTTATTGTTGTTATTCATCGAGGAAAAAATTGGGGAATTATATAATGATGAACGAGATGGTTGGGCATCCAAACTTGGAGATGATTTATTACCATTGTTACCAGAGTTCTTTGTTGGGTTTTTATTATTATCGTTATTATTTGGTTTTTCATCGCTTTGATTCTTACCCCTTTTGTTTCCCTTTCGTTTCTTCTTTGACCCAATCATTGATGAATTTGTGGAGTAAGTTGACATTGTGGATGATGAATCAGAATCAGAATCAGAATAAGAATTCCCAGAGCTTGCACCCAGGGCTTCCGCAAACACCAATGGAACAATAGCGTGGACATCATCGTCAACACCGCTCCCTTGGTCGAAATCATCTAAATCAGGCCTCGATAAATCATTTGCGCCCACCCGAATTCTTTTAGTCTGGATGGTACCAAGCTTACCTGCGTCGTGAATGATTTTATACTCTTGATGGTTCTTATTGCTGGTATTGTTATCGGACTCATATGGGGTCATTACTGGACCAATATCTAACAATGGAGGTGGGATATGTAAAGTATTGAGCTGATTAAAATGGTTGCTTTTAGTACCAAATTGGGGGGTCGGATATTGTTGAAGTTTTGAATTATTGGGGTTGTTTGAATTTCTGGTAGGATTTGAACCCAAAATTGGACCTTCATTGGAACCGTTATCATTATTGGCAATTTGATCTATTTTCTCACTTGAACTTATATTATTCAAAGTATCCGCCCCTGACCTTCCAATCATTGAAGGGGGTTTATTTTGAAGTGTAGATCCCATATACTCCCCGTTATGATACGTCTTGTGCCCCGAAACATCTCGGGAAGGCTTACCGAGAGAAAAATGATCAAGTTCACAAAGTTCCCCAGATAATTCTTGATCCAGTTCATTCAAATCTCCGCTATTCAAATTGAAATCAGTATCACTGTGGCTAGTATAACTGGTAGTATCAACACCACTAAGTGGTTTAAATCTTGATGGGCTTAGTTGAGGTGTGGCCATTACGTGTGAAGATTGATGATATGCTTTAGATACACCATAAACATTTCCATTACCAAGATGAGAGTACCCACTTGTTCCTCTCGGGTTTCCCATCGATTGGAGTTGTGGTGTGAGAGAAATTTGAGGAATGGAATGATATTGAGAGGTAGGGGGGTGGATCAATGAATCTGGTTGAATAGGTTGTGAGGTGTCTTGTGGTGATGAAGGGTCAGAATTGGGGTTGTTTGGGAGAACGGAAAGGGAGTTAAAAACTGTCCTGTTATTGAAATAATCAGTTGTTGGTTTTGTTGTGGAATGAGCTTTATTCATAGTGTTGCTATTACTTTGGACAAAATCAAATGGCGTGGCAATTTTGTCGTTTGAATCTGCCGGGGAGTCTGTCCTGGTTTTTTTATGTCGATTTCGACTTTTGTAAGAATGGATGTTCAAACTGCTTTGTTGGTATGATTTAGCGGTTACAATACGTTTACCACGATCCAATTCTTCCTGGTTGTCAATTTGAAAAACAGCATCAGGGTCAATATAGAGTGGATTATGGGACTGTTTGAAGTTTGTTTTTTTTTCAATTTTGTGTCCAGTTATTTTGCCCTTAGTATCGTTGTTATGATCTTCATGATGATTGTGAGTTAACTCATCAACATCATCAACATCGTCAACATCATTATTCCTATCATAGGCATTATTATGACCTGAATTAGCACGATCCCCAACTATACCATCACCACAATTTGAGTTATTATTTTCAGAATAATCAGCTCCTTGTTGGTGATTACGATTATGACCGCGTCTACCTCCACGATGTCTCCTACGCTGGTTATTGAGGGGAGATGTGATGGGTGTTCGGGAAGTCAATGTGGAATTGTCCTCTCGAGCTTTGTCAAGATAAGAGCCATTTGCATTTTGATACGTTTTATTCTTGATATGAATAGGAATTACCGTACTTTTATTAAAATCACTGCCAAGCCCGGTATTAGATCTAAGTGTTGTATTATTATTATTACTGTTGATAACGCTTTGATCACGATTTGAGGAATCACAGGTTTCGTTTATCTCATCCGGTTCATTATTTGGGGAATTTACGATATTGCTTCCCTTATCGCCGTTCCTCTCCAACCCTCCGCCATCATTTTCACCTTCATCGCGCGTATCATCGCTTTTAGTGGGGGATTTTGCCTTCAAAGGAGGAATTAAACGATCTGAGATCTTTTGTGATTTTTGCTTTGAAGGGAGTAGTTGATGTAGTTTTGGACGATAAGAGTCGTGTTTGTCATCATTTTGATGAAATTGGTTTGCCAAATCTTTTTCAATTTGGTTCTCAAAAAGGTTCACACTTCCAAAACTGTTTTCCATTTCAATTTTTCTTTGTAATTGTTGTTGTCGGATAACTTCTTCTTCATGTTCAAATTCTTCAGGTAAATATAAACGTTTCTCACGGATATAATAATGCCCACAACTTGAATAAACACAAATATAATCTGTTAATAATTCCGATAATACATTTAAATTGATTTTATTTCCTTTCAAATCGTAAAAATTATGAGAAGCGATTTCCCTTTGGGTTAGTATTGGAAACAATGATTCCTGTCTGACATATTTGTCGGGTTCATAAACATCTGGTAATGGCGGGAACGATTGTGGAGCAACAATTCGTTTTGTATTTGGATCAACAACTAAATCGTATAAATGCCCAATTTTTCGATTAGTGTAAACATCACCGATTCTAATATTTGAACGAATAGAATAAATTTTATTCACAGTTGATTGCAAAATTCGATCAATCCGTTTCATGGCTTTATCAGAAGAATGATAATAACTCATATATTGCCCATAAGTTTGATCTTGAAACTCCTCTAATAACCCAAACAATTCGTTTAATTGTACTAATAATAAATCACTATTAACTGAAATTTCTTGAATATGGTCCATAAGTGGAGTTAAGTCGATCCCCCCATAGATTAACTGAGTCCTTCTAATCAAATGATAAAACCGTTTCTGTAATAACCATAATGAAGTTGTGTGAGCTTTATTAACAGAGGGGTATAAATGTAATAGTTCATATGCCTCACAGTTAAGTTCGTATTGAATCTGTTTGACATGTGAAGGGTGCCAAACAAACCCTTCAGAGTTCAATGAGAGAAACCTCAATGCAATACCATCCAATGCGGTTACTCTCGGCAATTGCGCGAGGTTATACGTGTCAATGGAAACTTTGTGATCACTTGCAGATTCATAAAACAATGCCTGTAAGGTGAGTTTAGATGCCACAACTGGGGACGGTGGCGGTGAGGGATTTTTATCAGGTGATGAGGTGGATAAGTTGGGTTGGGTTAGTGCTAGGTTGGTGTGGGGGAGGTCGGCAGTGATTGGTGGGGGTGATGGGAGTAGGATTGGTATGGTTGATTGGGGATTACCAAAAGGAGAAGAAATGTTTAAATTTTGATCGTATTTATTAATCTGGGGGGATACTGGAGCAGTAAATGGGGAACTAGTTCGTGAATGTTGTTGGGGTTGATAATTGTCTTGGGAAGTGGTTTCTAATTTGTGGGTATTTTCATGTAACATATTAATCTGTCTTTCATATTCAATATATTCCTCTTCCATTGCTTCAATTTGTTGAATTGATAATGGGCCCCTTTCGCGAAACCCAATACAGAATAGTTTTTGTATGTTTAACTGTTTACATAATTCCAAACTTTCTTTATCAGTTGGTTTAACCGCAATTAAACAATACTTCCCCTGTTTTGTTTCAACACAATATGGTGAGTTAAGATTCTCAATTGGTCGTAAATTGGGAGTTGGTGGTGGGGTTCGTTTATGAGTTAGTGTCGCGGTGATGTTACTATCATTACTCATGGAAGTAATATTACTATCATTTGTTGTGGTGGTGTGAGGGCTTGAAATTGAGTCCGAAGGGGGGGACGGAAGTGAGTAAGGGGGAGAGGGAAGTGTGGTGGTGGGGAAAGGGAATGAGTGATGGGAAGTGGATTGTGGTGGGAGATTGGAATGAAATCTGGTGGACGTTTGAGGAGGAATTCTGAGGGGGGTGTCATGTCGATCATCTTGATCAGTGCTGTTATTTTCTTCCCCTTGAACTTTGGATACATTTTTGGGGGTATTTGCAATATTGGGGAAAGAAGAACGCGGGGAGGGAAGAGAAGCAGTGATGTTAATGCTAGTATATGGGGTAGTTGGAGTGTGAGTGAGTGGTAATGGATTAGGAGAGTGGTGGGAAGTAGTTATTTCTAAAAAATTGTCAAGTTTAATTGTTGGTTCAATTTCTCTTTGACTTTTCATGTCGCTTTTTTCATCTTGATCATTATTCTTCCTGTCATTGTCCGAATTGATTGCTTCGGTAACGTGTACAGTTTCAGCCGGAATTGGTTTAGTGAGTAATGCATCAAGATAAGAATTGCCAATGTGGGCTGGTTGAAGTGGTTGAGTTTTATCGTCATTCGAAGAGAATATGGTATTATCACTATTAGATAATGTCTTTCCATATGATGAATGATATTTCGAGTGTTTCTTATCTGTTTTGACGAGTTTTGAGTGTTTTTTCGGAGAATATGGCGATTTTGTTTCTTCTTTTTCTTCATAATAACGATTACCATTCAGCTCAGAAGACTGGACAGCGGGTCCGAATTCATCGTTTTGAGGAGATCCTGTGGACTTCTGGGACATTATGAAGGTATTATGAAAGAATATTGAGTGTGGTTTTGGGTGGGCAATTATGTCCCAGAATTAAAAATTCTGGGTTCAAGTAATGAAGTGTCTAAGATAAAATAAACCTAATGTGAATAGATATCTTATGTTGGTTTGTGATGGTTATTACTGTCAGGTGATTGGGAATGAGCCGGACACAACAATAACAAAAAATCCGACACTTTTTTCTGATTGATTTTGGTAATTTTTTACAGCTTTTGGATCTACTGGATTAAGGGGTTGATATTATATATAAATACAAATTACAGGATTGGATAAGTCACGGATGATGGTTATGATGATTATAAAAAGAAATACTATCATTAAATCTGTTTGAACATTTTTCTCAAAGTTTAAAAATTCCAAAAAGATAAAAAAATTTCAACAAATGAAACCCAAACTTAACGGGTTTTTTCACCATAATTCCCAAAACACCAAGTTACTATCAATACTTGAATTAAAAAATTGCATCACTGATATACCGTCAATTATATATTGTCCACACGATTTCTATCATCAAGAATAGTCATGGTTAGTGTAAATTCAACCTGATGACAATCCAAAAATATTCCCAAAACAAAACAATTCTCATTCTTAAATTCTAATATAGATCAGAGTATACGCTTTGAATATCGGGATATATCATCATATATATCAATTCGATCTGTTATTTTTCGACTGGATAATTTAATCAATTGTATTCTTATTGATCAATCGCATTTTGGTGGTTAGATCGCAATATCAATAATGAGAAAATCAGCCCAATTCTCCATTTCATCATATTGTTCATGGTTTTTATTCCTCAAAGTGGCCGTAATACCCCACCTTTATGAATGCTTATCCCAAATCTCCACCAGTAAAGCCTTCAAATTGATTACAATTTTGTTCTTTCAAAAAGAATCTCTCCTCAATTTTCCAATTTATGCCTTGTCATTTATGCCTCGCTCCTTTGGAGAGGGTCCCTCAAAGTGTCAAAATAACCCACATTAATATCCCAACAAATCTTCTCTTGTCATATATCATATTCATAAAGATAATTTTTTTTTGCCAAATTTTCATTAAAAAAAAAAAAAGAAAGAAACAATAATTAACAAACTTGTTTTTTATCATTAATTTACAATTAACTTTGTTTAATTTCTCACCACACCACACACCTCCTATCATCACCCCATTTTAGCTATTTTAATTTAAATCACAACGCTCTTCTCCGTTTTTTAAATTTTTTTTCTCTCAAAAAGGCTCAACACACAATACACAAAAAACCAACGCAACATTCTCCCCAAAAAAACACTCAACCTCCCCACTCTTTCACACAAATGTCCCTTACAGACGAAAAGGGTGCTCCAGGCGGTTTTGTCTGCCTTGTTGATGGCGATGGTAACTACAATCTTGAAAAAGAAAAAATGGACGAATTAATCCAACATATTGATCCAAATTCTGATGGTTCATATACAATTGTCGGTATTATGGGTTGTCAATCAACCGGTAAATCAACATTATTAAATCGTCTCTTTGGGACCCAATTTGCAATGATGGATCAAACTATTCGTCGCGGTCAAACCACTAAAGGTATTTGGTTAGACGCTGCTCGTAATACATCCCATGTTATGATTGCCGATCTTGAAGGTACTGATAGTGGTGAAAGAGGTGAAGACAGAACTACATTTGAAAGACAAACTATCCTTTACGCATTATCAATTTGTGAAGTATTAATTATTAATATGTGGGAGACTGATATTGGCCGTTATACAGCTTCAAATCATGGTATTTTAAAGACTGTTTTTGAAGTTAATATGCAATTGTTTAAATCAAAAACTAAAACGCAATTATTATTTATTATTAGGGATTATAATGAAGATGGGACACCATTTTCAACATTACGCAGTCGCTTACTTAAAGAAATGCAAAGTATTTGGGATGATATTATTAAACCGGATGATTTTAAAAATGTCCCAATGACTGATTGTTTTGATTTCAAATTTACATATTTACCACATTATATCTATCGTCGTGATAAATTTGAAGAAATGGCAAAAAAGCTACAAGAAAAGTTTACTGATCCGAATTCACCGGATTCATTTTTTGATACTGATTATCATCATGAAAAATCACGTGCGATCCCAGCACGTGATTTCGCTCAATACTCTGCAAACATTTGGGAAACAATTAAAACTAATCAAGATTTAAATTTACCAACTCAACGTGAAATGTTAGCGACGTATCGTTGTGATGAACTTGTTACTCAAATTTTGGCTGAATATAATGTTAGTTTAGCACCATTACGTGAAACTGCTGCAACAAAATTTTATCCCACTTTGGGTTCAGAATTATCTACTTTGATTCAACATGCGTTGGAACAATATGATATTTCTTGTGAAAAATATATTCAAGATGTCGTTCAACGTAAACGTATTGAATTTAAAGCAAAATTATTAGACCCAGTTCATGAATTAATTTCATTAAATATTAAAATGTTTATTTTTAATCATTTAGTCCAACAATATGAACAAGATATTAATAAAGATGTTACACCAGATGAAGTCTGTTTTGGTATTATGGATTTATGTCAAAAAAATACTGCTGAAGCTATTACACAATTTAATGCCAAAGTTGCCGAAATTACTCATGGGCTTGAAAATTACGGTAATAGTATTACAATGGTAATTAAACGTTATGAAACTGAATTTATGGATAAATTAATTGACTTGACTAATATTTTACGTAAATCCCAATTACATGCATTGGTTCAGACCACATTGACTGAATTTGATGCCCGCGCTGATGCAAAAATTTCAGATATTTTTGGTACTGGTGCGCCAGATATGTGGCAACAAGTTGGTAATTTAGTTAACCTTACATTACAACAATCATTTGATTCAGTTAATAGTGAATTAAATGCATTATCACAAACTGAACAAGAACGTATTAATACTAGAAAAAGAATTGTTGAAAGTGTTGAATTTATTGTTTTTGACAAAGCTCAACGTTTTGTATCAAATTTACCAATCAAAATTCGCCACCGTTTTGAATCATTATTTGTTTATAGTAAAGGTCAATTACGCGTTTGGAAAGGTAATGATGACCCACGTGCATTGTTTGAAAGTGCTAGAGATGAATCATTACAAATGTTACGCGGTTTTTCCAAATTTGAATTGAGAAAATTTTTATCAAAAGATGTTATCCAATTTTTAACTTCCATTTCTCCGACAAATACTTTGGATGAAATTGATAGTTCAACAAAACCTATCGAAACTGCAACTGCTTCTCAAGAAGATGCATTATCCCCGCCACAAGTATTAAACCGTATTTCTTCAATTACACCGCAAACTCAACAACAACAACAACAACCACAATCACAACCACAACCACAAACTCAATTTAACGTTATTCTTATCTCACGTGATGATTTATATCGTATTGAAACTGATTTTGAAAGAAACATTCAAGGTTATTTACAAAATGCAATTATTGAAGTTGAACGTGTTCGTACACAAACTGGTTTACCACCATGGGTTTGGGCATTATTTTTATTTTTGGGTTATGATGAAATCCTTTGGGCAATGTCTAATCCATTTGTTTTATTCTTTTTATTAATGATTGGGATTGGTATTTTTGTTTTATATCAATTACATATGTTAGATGCTGCATTAACCATTGGTAAAGCCATTGGTACTCGTTTATTAAATGAAGTAACAAAAGCTATTGAAGGTGGTAATGTCCCTCAACAACAACAACAACAACAACAAACACAACAACAAACACAACAACAGCAATCTGCAAATTTACAACGTCGCCCATCAACTATGGTTAATACTGGTGCTGATGCTGATACAATCTCAACGTCATCAAATTCAGCATTAGTTGGTTCAGCAGCATCCACTGCAATTGCGGCAACTAATCCTTCAACTACCACTGCAGCTACTCCACTCGCTTCGTCTGCTTCCCCATCTCTTGATTTAGATCAAGTCCCTCAAGAAGTTGGAGTTGCAGCAACTATTTCACCAACTCCACGTAATGGATTACAATTAGATGCTTTAAGCGGGAACTCTTTAAGAAATCGTAGACCGAATTATGGCACCATGACTATGAATAAGCGTCAAATGGCCCAAATGTTTGCACAAGGACAAGAATCCGGTCTTAATCAATAGTTTGTTTCGCAAGGAATTTGTCTGAAAGAGTTCGTGGTCCCTCATGTTTTTCGGGCGTTTTTTTGGCATAAAACTCTATTTTATTATTTATCAACATTGCTCTCTTTATTATATACGTATTATTTTTTCTAAACAGCTTTATAAAATTATATTTAATGATATTTACCCACAATTTTTTGTTTTTTTGGATAGATTTGTTCAGTTTTGCAGACTTTGTTTTGGAATAAATTTTTCAATTTGACTTCCACGGCCAGATTTTTTTTTTTTTTTTTTTTT
>Ga0256901_1000706_pt1 | contig 18108 bp, 31 predicted proteins | sample MC6MC0689MT_FD_190200 | JGI IMG/M metagenome (GOLD analysis project Ga0256901, IMG submission 190200) | Metatranscriptome of enriched soil aggregate microbial communities from Iowa State University, Ames, United States - MC6-MC0689-MT... | ecosystem: Environmental > Terrestrial > Soil >... | reverse complement strand
TTACCATCAGCATTTTGTAGATGATAATCAGATTGAATCTGTTTTGGAAATCCGTCAGTATTAATTTCTAATTTTCTTCCAGGGATAGAAATGAAGTGATCAGCAATGGAGATAACTTTCTGTTGCGCTGCACAAGAAAAAAAATAAAAAAATAGGATAATAATCGCAAATGATTTTTTCATGTTGGATGGTTCAATAAAAAACCAATATAAACAAAAAAAGTCCTGCTCTTTCGAACAGGACTTTTAAAATTTTAAAGTGGAATAAATTATTCTCCTTTTGGTTCTTCAGTAGCTGGAGCTTCTTCAGTAGTTGTTTCTGGAGCAGCTTCTTCAGCAGTTTCAGCTTTCGCTTCACCAGCTTTAGGAGCAGCAGCTTTACTTCTACCACGACGAGTTGTTTTCTTCTCTTCTTTAGCTTCTACATCTTTACCGTAAACTTCGTTAAAATCTACCAATTCAATTAAAGCCATTTCAGCGTTATCACCGGCACGGTTATTTAATTTAATGATACGAGTGTAACCACCTGGACGATTAGCAACTTTCTCAGCAACTTCGCGGAACAAAATAGTTACTACCTCTTTATCTTGTAAGTAAGAGAAAACTGTACGACGTGAGTGAGTAGTATCATTCTTTGATTTAGTGATAAGTGGCTCAACATAGGTACGTAAAGCTTTAGCTTTAGCTAAAGTTGTAGAGATTCTTTTGTGCTTAATAAGTGAAGTAGCCATGTTAGCTAACATCGCTTTTCTGTGGCTGTCGGTTCTGCCTAAGTGATTAACTTTTTTACCGTGTCTCATTGTTTTTTAATTAAGTGTATACCGTCTCTGTCTCAGAGGGAATTATACACAGTGAAAATCTAATTATTTTAAAAGTGATAAGTTTTAAGTTCTACGTACTACGTAACACCTATAACCTATAACTTCTATTTATTCTTCGTCTAATTTAAATTTAGACAGGTTCATACCAAATGATAAACCTTTTGATTTTACAAGTTCTTGAATCTCTGTTAAAGATTTTTTACCGAAGTTTCTGAATTTTAACATGTCAGCAACATCGTAAGAAACTAAATCAGCCAAAGTACGGATATCAGCAGCTTTTAAGCAGTTTAATGCCCTAACTGAAAGATCCATATCCACTAATTCAGTTTTAAGGATTTTGCGCATGTGTAAAATTTCCTCGTCAACTTCTTTAGTTTCTTCTTTTGCCTGAGATTCTAATACCAGGTTCTCATCAGAGAATAACATAAAGTGCTGAATAAGAATCTTAGCCGCCTCTTTTAATGCTTCTTCTGGATGGATTGAACCGTCAGTTGAAATATCTAATACCAATTTCTCATAATCCGTTTTTTGTTCAACACGGAAGTTTTCAATTGTGTATTTTACGTTTTTCATTGGTGTGTAGATCGAATCGATCGCGATAACACCTACAACAGCATCAGCAACTTTATTTTCTTCAGCAGGTACATAACCACGTCCTTTATTGATGGTTAATTCCACTTCTAAAGTAACAGATTTATCCATGTTGCAAATTACATGCTCAGGGTTTAATACTGTAAAGTTGTTAGAGAATTTAGTGATATCACCAGCCTTGAATTGATCTTGACCATTAACAATGATGAAAACTTTTTCAGCATCACCAGAATCACCTGTTTTCTTAAAACGAACTTGTTTTAAGTTTAAGATGATATCAGTTAAATCTTCTACAACACCTTTCATGGTAGAAAACTCATGCGAAACGCCTGAAAAACGAATAGTAGTAATAGCATAACCTTCTAACGAAGAAAGTAAAATTCTTCTTAAGGCATTACCAATTGTTACACCGAAACCGGGCTCTAAAGGACGAAATTCAAATGTGCCATCGAAATCTGTAGATTTCTGCATGATCACTTTGTCAGGTTTCTGAAATGCTAAAATTGCCATTTATATTTTTTTAAATTCGTTATTGAATATATAGTAACAAGAAAAAAGTTAATTACCCTTTCGAGGTAATTAACTATCTTATTTATTACTTTGAGTATAACTCGATGATTAAGTTTTCCTTAATGTTTTCAGGAATCTCATCACGTTGTGGGTAAGTTAAGAATTTACCAGTTAATTCACTAGCATTCCACTCTAACCATGCGAACTTGTTAATGGTTCTGCCTGCAACTGAGTTACTAATTGATTCTAAAGATTTCGACTTTTCACGAACCGCAACTACATCACCAGCCTTTAACTGATATGAAGGGATATTTACAACTTCACCATTCACGGTTACGTGTTTATGGCTAACTAACTGGCGTGCACCAGAACGGGTTGTTGCAATACCTAAACGGTAAACTGTGTTATCTAAACGTGCTTCTAATAATTGAAGTAAGTTATCACCTGTGATACCTGCACGTGAAGATGCTTTTTTAAACAAGTTACTGAACTGCTTTTCTAATACACCATAAGTATATTTTACTTTTTGTTTCTCCATTAACTGGATAGCATACTCAGATTGTTTTCCTCTTCTTTTTGAAACGCCATGTTGGCCAGGAGGATAATTTTTTCTGTCTAACACCTTATCAGGACCGAAGATTGGTTCTCTGAATTTACGGGCGATTTTTGATTTTGGGCCTGTATATCTTGCCATTTTTTTTCTGTTTTTAAAGTATCATTCAGCCTGTAACTGAAGATTCTTAGCTTTAAAATTAATTAAACTCTTCTCTTTTTAGGAGGACGACATCCGTTGTGAGGAAGTGGAGTAATATCTTTAATAGATGTTACTTCAATACCTGCTACTTGCAAAGTTCTGATTGCAGATTCACGACCTGAACCCGGACCTTTTACAAACACTTCAACTTTACGTAAACCTAAATCAAATGCAACTTTACCGCAATCTGAAGCTGCTTGACCAGCTGCATATGGAGTGTTCTTTTTAGAACCTTTAAAGCCCATTTTACCAGCAGAAGACCATGAAATAGTCTGTCCGTTGTTGTTAGTTAACGTAACGATGATGTTGTTGAAAGTAGCATTGATATGTGCCTGACCAACAGGCTCAATTACAACGATACGTTTTTTTGTTACTTTTTTACTCTTAGCCATTTTATCTTTTAGATTTTAGATATGAGACTTGAGATATGAGACTTTCTCTACCCCGATACTCAGTATCCTACTTTTTCTCTTTTATTCCAGATTTAGAGCGGATTTTAAAGATGTGGTGCTCACATCTTAAATCTCACATCTCACATCTATCTATTACTTAGTAGCTTTTTTCTTGTTAGCAACTGTTTTTCTCTTACCCTTACGAGTACGTGAGTTGTTTTTAGTACGCTGACCACGAGAAGGTAAACCTTTTCTGTGACGTAAACCACGGTAACAACCAATATCCATTAAACGTTTAATGTTTAATTGAACCTCTGATCTTAAAGCACCTTCTACTTTAATCTCATCGTTGATCATTGTACGGATAGCTGATAACTCATCATCAGACCAGTCTTGTACTTTTTTGTTAAGATCGATACCTGCAGTAGTTAAAATACGTTGTGCAGTAGTTCTACCAATACCATAGATATAAGTTAAACCAATCTCTCCTCTTTTGTTTCTTGGTAAATCAATACCTGAAATCCTTGCCATATTTATTTATCTTTTTAAGTAATTCCGAACGGCGGGCCACCGTTGTACGGTACATTACAATATTTTCTAATTACCCTTGACGTTGCTTGTATTTCGGATTTTTCTTGTTGATAACGTAAAGTTTACCTTTACGGCGAATAATCTTGCAATCAGCGCTACGTTTTTTAATTGATGATCTAACTTTCATTTTATTTGTATCTATAAGTGATGCGTCCCTTTGTTAAATCATAAGGAGACATCTCTAGTTTTACTTTGTCACCAGGTAGAATTTTGATGTAGTGCATCCGCATTTTACCTGAAATGTGAGCAATAATCTCATGTCCGTTCTCAAGTTCTACTCGGAACATCGCATTTGATAATGCTTCTCTTATTACTCCGTCTTGTTCAATTGAGGCTTGTTTAGCCATATTTTATTGATTGTTACTTAATTAGCTGCTTCTAAACAGGGTTGCAAAATTAAATAAAAAATTTTAATTATTTATTTTTTTTGTTGTAAAACTTTTTCTATCATCGAAAACGTAGATAGAACATCTGCTTTTCCCTTTCTAATTGCTACTGTGTGTTCAAAATGAGCTGATGGCTTGTTGTCTTTACTGGTCACCGTCCATCCATCGTTATGAAATTTTACACCTGCAACGCCGGCGTTAATCATGGGTTCTATTGCAATCACCATTCCCTCTTCAAGTTTCGGTCCTGCTCCACGCTTTCCATAATTCGGAACTTCTGGTTTTTCGTGAAGTTTCACGCCAACACCATGTCCTACTAATTCTCTTACTACACCAAATCCATTTGCCTCTGCATATTGTTGAACGGCAAAGCCAATATCTCCAGTACGCATACCAACTACAGCTTTCTCAATGCCTAACTCCAAACAATGCTTAGTAACCTCAACCAGCTTCTGCTTCTCAGCATCAATCTCTCCAATAGAGAAAGTATAAGCCGAATCGCCAAAATAATTGTTTTTAATTACGCCACAGTCTACTGAAATTAAATCGCCTTCTTGTATAATGTAATCGCTCGGAAAACCATGAACAACTTGCTCATTAGGCGAAATGCATAAAGAATTTGGAAAACCGTTGTAGTTTAAAAATGCAGGAATCGCTCCATTGTCATTAATAAACTCATAAGCTAGCTTGTCTAGGGCTAAAGTATTCATGCCTGCCTTAATAACCTTGGCTACTTCAGCCAAAGTTTTAGAAACAAGCATGGAACTTTCTCTTATTAACTCAATCTCTTCTAGAGATTTGTAATAAATTTTAGACATTTAATTCTAATTCTGAATGATTAAATTTTGAATGAATGAATAGCTCGATAAGCATTCATTCATTCTGCCATTCAAAATTTATTAATTTCATTTTTACAACGCTGCATTGCTGCTTGCCGCAGGAACACCAGTTCTGCCCGTAACTCTACCTGTTTTCATTAATCCATCGTAATGACGCATTAATAGATAACTTTCAATTTGCTGTAAAGTATCTAACACAACACCCACTAAGATAAGTAACGAAGTACCACCAAAGAAATGAGCAAATTCTTGTTTAATACCAAACTTAACAGCAATGGAAGGTAAAATGGCGATGATCGCCAAAAATACCGCACCCGGAAAAGTGATTTTAGAAATCACATCATCAATAAAAGTTGATGTAGCAAAACCTGGTTTAACACCTGGAATAAAACCGCCATTTTTCTTCATATCATCACTCATTTGAGTTGGATTCACTGTAATAGCAGTGTAGAAGAAAGTAAAGGCGATAATTAAAAACGCAAATGTTAAGCTATAAGCCAATGAAGTTGTATTGCTGAACTGAATTAACCATGAACCTTGTAATGAAGGAACAAATTGCGTTAAAGCACCAGGAATAAACATCAATGCCTGAGCAAAGATGATTGGCATTACACCAGCAGCATTAACCTTTAACGGAATGTACTGACGAACACCACCAAACTGGCGGTTACCAACAATTTTTTTAGCGTATTGTACAGGCACTTTACGTACACCTTGAACAATTAAAATGGTAAACATTACCACAGCAAAAAGTGCAACAATCTCTAAAACCAAAGCAACCGGACCTCCACCTTCACTGGCAGAACCCACACGTGCACTAAACTCTTGAGAAATTGCAATTGGCAAACGGGCAATAATACCAACCATAATGATTAGTGATGTACCGTTACCAATACCTTTATCAGTAATTTTTTCACCTAACCACATTACAAATAATGTACCTGCTGTTAATACAAACGTAGATAACACTAAAAATAAAGTATTCGGTAATAAAATAGCTTCTGCCGGAACTTGCGTTTTAACGTAACCTACAGATTGAACGATTGTAATCGCTACCGTTAGATAACGAGTGATCTGGTTCATTTTCTTTCTACCACTTTCGCCCTCTTTTTGCATTTTTTGAAAAGAAGGAACAGCAATACCCAATAGTTGCACCACAATTGATGCAGAGATATAAGGCATTACCCCTAATGCTAAAATAGACACACGAGAGAAAGAACCTCCGGCAAACATATCTAATATGCCTAAAAGTCCTGATTTTTCGTTAGTGCCTAAAGCAGTTGGATCTACACCTGGTAAAACCACGTGAGATACGAAACGGTATACCAAAAGAATTAAGAGCGTAAACAATATACGCTCTTTTAATTCTTGAATTTTCCAGATATTACTTAAAGTAGTAAATAGCTTCTTCATTTAATAATTACAATTTTACAATTGAACCGCCTGCAGCTTCGATAGCTTTTTGCGCAGTTGCAGAGAATGCATGTGCAGTAACTTCTAATTTTATTTTAACTTCACCACGACCTAAAATTTTAACTAAGTCGTTTTTTGAAGCTAAACCATGTGCTTGTAAAGCAGCGAAATCGATAGTTGTTAGGCTGTGTTTCTCAGCTAAAGTTTGTAATACATCTAAGTTTACGCCAACATATTCTGTACGGTTAATTGGTTTGAAACCAACTTTAGGCACACGACGTTGTAAAGGCATTTGACCACCTTCAAAACCGATTTTAGTGGAGTGACCTGAACGAGAACCCGCACCTTTGTGACCACGAGTTGAAGTACCGCCACGACCAGAACCTGTACCACGACCTATTCTTTTGTTGTTTTTTGTAGAACCTACTGCAGGTTTTAAATTACTTAAATTCATTTTTTTGAATTTGTGTTGCCCTTCGCTTTCACTAAACAGGTACAACGGTAAATAAATAATGATTGAATTTTGAATGATTGAATGTTTTGCAATATGCACATTCACTCACTCAAAACTCATTCATTTGATAATTTTATTATATTGCTTCGATAGCTACTAAGTGATTCACTTTGCGAACCATACCGATAATTTGCGGTGTAGCTTCTACCTCAACACTTTGATTCATTTTAGATAAACCTAAAGCTTGAACGGTTCTTTTTTGGCGCTCGCTTCTGTCGATAACGCTTTTTACTTGTGTTATTTTGATCTTAGCCATGATATTATCCGTTAAATACTTTGTTTAAATCGATACCACGAGTTTGAGCTACTGTATAAGCATCACGCATTTTTGTTAATGCATCAACAGTTGCTTTTACCACGTTGTGTGGGTTTGATGAACCTTTAGATTTTGCCAATACGTTATGAACGCCAGCACTCTCTAATACAGCACGCATCGCACCACCAGCAATTACTCCAGTACCTACTGCAGCTGGTTTAATTAAAACAAAACCACCTGAAAATTTACCGATTTGCTCGTGAGGAACAGTACCGTTTAAAATTGGAACTTTTACCAAGTTCTTTTTAGCATCATCCACACCCTTAGCGATTGCTTCAGTTACCTCTTTCGCTTTACCTAAACCGAAACCAACAACACCGTTTTCATCTCCAACAACAACAATTGCTGAGAAGCTGAAAGTACGACCACCTTTGGTTACTTTGGCAACACGTTGTATACTAACCAAACGATCCTTTAATTCGATATCGGTGGTTTTAACTCTTTTTATATTGATAGTTGACATCTTACTTTTTCTTCAGATTAAAATACTAAACCAGCTTCGCGAGCACCTTCTGCTAACGATTTTACACGACCGTGGTATAAATAGCCATTTCTATCGAAAACAACTTCTTTAACACCAGCTGCAATTGCTTTTTCAGCTACTAATTTGCCTACTGCAATTGATTGATCGCTTTTATTACCTGTTCCAGAAAAATCTTTTGATAAAGATGATGCTGAAGCTATTGTTGTACCGGTTACATCGTTAATTACCTGCGCATAAATCCCTTTATTGCTTCTATATACAGATAACCTTGGACGCTCTTCCGAACCGGTAAGTCTTTTTCTGATCCCTTTTTTAATACGATCTCTTCTTGATAATTTTTTACCTGCCATGATTACTATTTTTTAGATGCTGATTTACCTGCTTTTCTTCTTAACACTTCACCTACAAACTTGATACCTTTACCTTTGTATGGCTCTGGCGCACGTAACGAACGGATTTTCGCTGCTACCTGACCGATCAATTGTTTGTCAATACTTTCTAAAATGATTTTAGGAGTCTGACCTTTTTCTGAAGATGTAGTTACTTTAATCTCTTCTGGTAATTGGAATACATAGTGGTGAGAATAACCTAAAACTAGATCTAATGTATTACCTTGATTTGTAGCACGGTAACCAACACCTACTAATTCTTGAGTTAATTTATAACCTTCTGTAACACCAACAACCATGTTGTTAAGCAATGAGCGATATAAACCGTGTAATGCTTTGTGTTTCTTTTGTTCTGATGGACGTTGAACTGTTAAAATTCCATCTTCTTGACTTACAGTGATATCTGAATCTACTGCTTGTGTTAATTCACCTTTAGGGCCTTTTACGGTAACAACGTTATCATTTGATACCGTGATCGTAACACCTGCAGGGATTGTAATTGGGGCTTTTCCTATTCTTGACATTGTGCTGTTCTCCTAATATTAATAAACGTGACACAATACCTCACCACCAATGTTTAATTTGGCTGCTTCTTTATCAGTCATTACACCTTTAGAAGTAGATAAGATTGCGATACCTAAACCGTTTAATACTCTTGGCATATTTTCAACACCAGCGTAGTTTCTCAAACCTGGTTTACTTACTCGCACTAATGTACGAATAGCAGGAACTTTGGTAATTGGATTGTATTTCAAAGCGATTTTAATTGTGCCTTGAACTGTAGTATCTTCAAACTTGTAGTTCGCGATGTAACCTTTGTCGAAAAGAACTTTAGTAATTTCTTTTTTAAGGTTTGATGCAGGAATTTCTACAACACGGTGGTTGGCCTTAATGGCATTCCTTACTCTTGTTAAATAATCTGCTATTGGATCTGTATTCATTATTTATTGTTTTTGATAGTGGTTTCCTCCTGCTACCCAGCTGTGGGACCTGCTATCGGTTAAAATTCTTTTTTTAAGCGAAAAGCAAAAAGACTAAAGCCTAAAGCGGGTTTATTCGCTTTAGACTTTAAGCTTTCAGCTCTAAGCTATATTACCAAGATGCTTTTTTAACACCTGGTATTTTACCGTCTAGTGCCATCTGGCGGAATGTTACCCTTGAAATACCAAAGGTACGCATATATCCACGAGGACGACCAGTTAATTTACAACGGTTGTGTAAACGTACCGGAGATGAGTTTTTAGGTAATTTATCTAAACCCTCGAAATCTCCTGCAGCTTTTAATGCTGCACGTTTTTCAGCGTATCTAGCCACCAATTTTTGGCGCTTAACTTCGCGTGCTTTTACACCTTCTTTTGCCATTATTCTGCTGTTTTTTGATTTTTAAATGGTAATCCGAATTGTTTCAATAACTCAAGCGCCTCAACGTCAGATTTTGCCGAAGTTACGAAAGTTATATCCATCCCTAAAATTTTATTGATTTTATCTATATTAATCTCTGGGAAGATGATTTGTTCCGTTACACCTAAAGTGTAATTTCCTTTACCATCAAAACCTTTATCGTTAATACCTTTGAAATCACGAATACGAGGCAAAGCTACAGAGATCAAACGATCTAAGAACTCGTACATATTGTTATCACGTAATGTTACGCGTACACCTACTGGCATACCTTTACGTAATTTAAAGTTAGAGATATCTTTCTTAGAGTTAGCCGGAACCGCTTGCTGACCAGTAATGGTAGTCAACTCAACGATAGTGGTATCCATAATCTTTTTATCAGTAACAGAAAAACGACCCACACCCTGATTGATACAGATTTTTTCCAATTTAGGAACCTGCATTACAGTTTTGTACTGAAATTTCTCTTTTAATGCATTTACAACTTCTTCTTTGTATTTGCTTTTTAATCTAGGTGTAGCCATTATTTAATTTCCTCCCCTGAAATTTTAGCAACTCTAACGATTTTACCATCAGCGTTTAGTTTACGACCAACGCGGGTAGTTTTACCAGATTTTGGATCAACCAACATCAAGTTAGAAATGTGAAGAGCAGCTTCTTTTTTAATAATACCACCGTTCGGATTTGCAGCATTTGGTTTAGTGTGTTTAGACACTAAGTTAACGCCTTCTACAATGGCTCTGTTTTTATCTATTTGTACTGAAAGTACTTTTCCTTGTTGACCTTTTGAATCGCCAGCAATTACTTTAACTAAATCTCCTGTGCGGATTTTAAGTTTTGATGGTGTATTTACTTTGTTTCCCATTTTATAATACCTCCGGTGCTAATGATACAATTTTCATGAATTGTTTTTCACGTAGTTCTCTCGCAACCGGGCCAAAGATACGTGTACCTCTTGGCTCATCCTGTGCGTTCAATAATACAGCAGCATTATCGTCAAAACGGATATAAGAACCATCTTTACGACGGATTTCTTTTTTAGTTCTTACAACAACTGCTTTAGAAACTGTACCTTTTTTAATATTACCTGACGGTAATGCGCTTTTTACGGTAACAACTACCTTATCACCAATTGAAGCATAACGTTTGCCGGTTCCACCTAGCACGCGAATTACCAATACTTCTTTTGCGCCGCTGTTATCAGCAACGTTTAATCTCGATTCCTGTTGTACCATCTTATTTAGCTCTTTCTAAAATTTGTACCAATCTCCAGTTCTTGTTTTTACTCAATGGACGAGTTTCCATAATTAATACGGTATCACCGATACCGCATTCGTTTTTCTCGTCGTGAGCCATAAATTTGGTAGTTTTCTTAACGAACTTACCATAAATCGGGTGTTTCACTTTACGTTCCACGCTCACTACAACAGATTTATCCATCTTGTTGCTTACCACTAACCCCGTTCTTGTTTTTCTTAATTGTCTTTCCATGTCGACTCTCAAATTATTTAGTTTCAGTAGCTGACTCAGTGTTTTTTACTTGAGTCAACGCAGTGTTTAAACGGGCTATGTCTTTCCTTACTTTTGCAATACGCGAAGGATTTTCGATAGCTGAAATAGTGTGTGCGAACTTTAATTTTGATAAGTTCTCTTTTTCTTCCGCAATCTTAGCTACTAATTCTTCTTTTGAAAGCCCTGTGATTTCTGAATTTTTCATTTTTCTTTTTCTTTTACGTTGAGTGTAGCGGTTATAATAAACAAGTATTTACAACATTCACCTCAACACTTTACTATGCTTCTACGTAATCTCTACGTACTACGAACTTGGTTTGGATTGGTAATTTCTGAGCTGCTAAACGCAATGCTTCTTTAGCTACTTCTAAAGGCACACCTTCAGCTTCGAAAATTACGCGTCCAGGTCTTACAACTGCTACCCAATATTCAGGAGCACCTTTACCTTTACCCATACGTACCTCAGCAGGTTTTTTAGTTACTGGTTTGTCCGGGAAAATTCTGATCCATACTTGACCTTCACGTTTCATGAAACGTGTTACGGCGATACGGGCAGCCTCTATCTGGCGACTTGTAATCCAAGTTGCTTCTAAAGATTTGATACCGAAAGATCCGAATGCTAATTCAGCTCCACGAGAAGCTAAACCCTTCATTCTGCCTTTTTGCATCTTCCTGAACTTCGTTCTTTTTGGCTGTAACATTTTATTTTGTTCTAATCGTTAAACGATGTTAATAAATCAATTATTTACGAGGACCTCTGTTAGCGCCTGCGCCACCACCTCTATTTGCACCTGGGCCACCTTGACCTGGGCCACGACCACCACCTTGGTTTCCACCACGTCTGTCGTTACCACCACGTCTGTCGTTTCCGCCACGGTTATCTCTTCCACCGAATGCTGGTTTATCTGATGCGCCTTTTGGACCGTTGTTTGTTGAACCAATGTTTGGAGACAAATCACGTTTTCCATAAACCTCACCTTTACAGATCCATACTTTAACGCCAATTTTACCATAAGTGGTTAAAGCTTCAGCTAAAGCATAATCAATATCAGCACGGAATGTATGCAAAGGCACTCTTCCTTCTTTGTACTGCTCAGTACGTGCCATCTCAGCACCACCTAAACGACCAGAAGTCATGATTTTGATACCTTCAGCACCCATACGCATTGTTGATGCGATAGAAGATTTCATTGCTCTACGGAATGAGATCCTTGCTTCTAATTGTTTTGCAACACCTTCTGCAACTAATTGTGCATCAAGTTCTGGGCGTTTAATTTCGAAGATGTTAATTTGAATTTCCTTTTTAGTTAATTTCTTTAACTCTTCTTTAATTTTATCAACCTCAGCACCTGCTTTACCGATTACGATACCTGGGCGAGCTGTGTGGATGGTTACCGTGATACGTTTTAACGTACGCTCGATAACAACTTTAGCAACACCACCTTTAGCGATACGAGCAGAAAGGTATTTTCTTATTTTCTCATCTTCAACTAATTTATCGGAGTAGTTGTTGCCACCGAACCAGTTAGAATCCCATCCTTTGATGATACCTAACCTGTTACCTATTGGATTTGCTTTTTGTCCCATTTCCTAAAATTAGTTTTGAGTTGTTTCTGTACTTTTACTATCTACAATCAGTGTAACGTGGTTTGAACGCTTACGAATTCTATATCCACGACCTTGAGGTGCCGGACGTAAACGTTTAAGTTGACGGCCACCATCTACCATAATTGTTTTAACAAATAACTCGCTTCCATCAGAAGTTTTGCCATTTTTAGCTTCCCAGTTGTTGATTGCAGATAATAATAATTTCTCAACTCTTATTGCTGCTTCTTTATTGGTAAACTTTAAAACACTTAATGCTTTTTCTACACGTTCACCTCTGATAAGATCTACAACCAAACGCATCTTACGCGGTGAGGTTGGACAATTGTTTAATTTTGCTATTGCTTCCATTGTCTAATTATTTTTTCTTTTCAGCGTGTCCTCTGAATGTTCTGGTTGGAGCAAATTCTCCCAACTTGTGACCAACCATGTTTTCTGTAACGTACACAGGGATAAATTTATTTCCGTTGTGTACAGCAAATGTATGATTCACAAAATCTGGTGATATCATTGATCTGCGAGACCAAGTTTTGATTACAGACTTTTTGCCTGAATCATTCATAGAGTTTACTTTTTTCTCTACGTTATGGTCAATATAAGGTCCTTTTTTTATCGAACGAGCCATTATTTCTTCCTTCTCTCTATGATGTAACGATTAGAATATTTTTTAAGTTCTCTGGTTTTAAAGCCTTTAGCTAAAACACCATTTCTTGAACGTGGGTGACCACCTGATGATCTACCTTCACCACCACCCATTGGGTGATCTACTGGGTTCATCGCTACCGGTCTAGTTCTCGGACGACGGCCCAACCAACGTTTACGACCAGCTTTACCTAATACTTCGTTTGCGTGATCTGAGTTAGATACTGCACCGATAGTAGCAAGACAAGTAGTCAAGATTAAACGGGTTTCGCCTGAAGGCATTTTTAAAGTAGCATATTTACCATCGCGGGCAGCTAATTGTGCATAAGCACCTGCACTACGAGCCAATTGTGCTCCTTTTCCAGGGTGAATCTCCACGTTGTGGATGATAGAACCTAATGGAATGTTCGATAATTTTAAAGTGTTACCTACTTCTGGTGCTGCAGTATCGCCCGATAAGATTACCGAACCTACTTGCAAACCTTCCGGAGCAATGATATAACGCTTCTCGCCATCTGCATAATGTAATAATGCGATGCGGGCAGTACGGTTTGGATCGTATTCTACAGTTGCAACTGTAGCAGGAATATCGAATTTATCGCGTTTGAAATCGATTAAACGATATGATTTTTTATGACCACCACCCATGTAGCGCATAGTCATTTTACCTGTGTTATTACGTCCACCAGACTTTTTTGATGATACAACCAATGATTTTTCGGGCTTGGTTGCTGTAATCTCCGTAAAACTAGCACCAACTCTGAAGCGGGTACCTGGAGTAACTGGTTTAAATTTTCTTAAGCCCATAGTTATAATTAATTATTAAATTAAAGAGTTGCGTAATAATCTATTGTTTCGCCGTCTTTTAACGTTACGATTGCTTTTTTGAATTTCGGGCTACGGCCAGAAACAAAACCTGCTTTAGTGTAACGAGACTTCGCTTTTCCATCAACAACCATTGTGTTAACTGCAACGATGGTTACACCGTACAATTTCTCAATAGCAGCTTTGATTTGGATTTTGTTAGCCTTGTGGCTAACAGCGAATGTGAAACGGTTAGATTTCTCAGTTAAAGCTGAAGCTTTTTCGGTTAATATTGGTTTTTTTAAAATTTCCATATTACTTGGCAAATGCCTCCTCCAAAGTTTTAACAGAATCTGCAGTTAACACAAGCACACCAGCGTTTAATACATCATAAGTATTTAAATCTGCTGCTGAGATTACTTTAGTTTTCTGAACGTTTCTGCTTGATAAATAGATATTATTATTTTGTGCAGGTAAAACCAATAAAGTTTTTTGAGTACCTACGTTTAACGCAGCCAATAAACTTGTATAGTTTTTAGTTTTAGCTGTATCGAAGTTGAAATCTTCTAAAACTACCACGCTGTTATCTTTCGCTTTATAAGCTAAAGCAGATTTACGTGCTAATGATTTTAATTTCTTGTTCAATTTAAAGCTATAATCACGTGGCTGAGGACCGAAAACACGACCACCACCGTTAAATAACGGAGATTTAATGCTACCAGCACGGGCACCACCTGTACCTTTTTGTTTGTATAGTTTACGAGTTGAACCAGCAATCTCATTACGTTGTTTAGATTTGTGAGTACCTTGACGTTGGTTAGCCAAATACTGTTTAACATCTAAATAAATCGCGTGGTCGTTAGGCTCGATACCAAATACCGATTCAGGAAGTTGCACCTTGGCACCTGTTTCTTTACCTGAAATGTTTAATACTTTAACTTCCATCTGATTACTTGTCTAAGATTACGTAAGAACCTTTAGCTCCTGGAATGGAACCACTAACTACTAATAAGTTTTGCTCAGCATAAACTTTCAAAACTTGTAAGTTCTGAATTTTTACCCTGTCTCCACCTGTTCTTCCTGCCATGCGCATTCCTTTGAATACACGTGAAGGGAATGATGATGCTCCCAATGAACCTGGGGCACGTAAACGGTTATGCTGACCGTGAGTCTGCATACCAACACCGGCAAATCCGTGGCGTTTTACAACACCTTGAAAACCTTTACCTTTTGAGGTACCTACAACATCAACAAAATCACCTTCTGCGAATGCATCAACGGTTACAACATCACCTAAGCTAAGTGAAGTAGTAAACGAATCGAATTCAACAAGTTTGCGTTTCGGAGTTGTGTTTGCTTTCGCGAAATGGCCTTTCAATGGTTGAGTTGTGTTTTTCTCTTTTTTCTCATCGTAACCCAACTGGATTGATGAATAACCATCTACTTCTTCGGTCTTTACTTGTGTAACTACACAAGGCCCAGCCTCGATTACCGTACAAGGAATGTTTCTTCCTTCGGCATCAAAGATACTGGTCATTCCTACTTTTTTTTTCCAATAATTCCTGACATTTTATCTTTTCTTTTTAACACCCATCGAAGCAGTAGGGCTTCGTTCAAGGTGGTTGTACAATCCCCCGAAAGGGACGGCAAAGATAGATAAGAATTATTAATTTTCAAATAGTTAGCAAAATATTTTTTCAAATAAATTGCTGATATGATGGAGTTTAAGATTAATTACCGGATTAATGTGCCAATCCTCCATTTAAACTGATGGTTATGATCGCTAAGATGATAAAACCAATCAATACATAAAGGTAATCTCGCTCCAGTAAAAAGCTAAAAATTGCGAATACAATCCTTGCAATTGGGGTAAATATCAGCATCAGGATGCCGAACTGAACAATGGCATCGCCGTGAAAGGTAGACAACCCTCTAAAAATTGCCGCAATAGATGAGAACTTGGAAAGCTCAGGTTTGAAAACTTTATAATCAGTAATAACACCCTTATTGTGAATAAGAAAAACTATACCGCCGATTAAAACAATACTCATTGAAATAATTACACCCGCACGTAAAAGTGTACCCAGTACAACCTGAATATCCTTATCGTTAATATTTTCTTTTTTTGCTGTACTCATTACAATCCGCTTATTCCTTTATAAATCATTTGCAATGCCAAAAACGTAACCACCACGGCGAATACAATTTTCAACTTATCGGTTTTGGTGCGCAATAAAACCTTTGCCCCAACCGAGGCTCCTGTTAAAACACCAATGCAAACAGGCATGGCAATTCCCGGATCAATTTGTCCGCGGTGCAGATAAACCACCGCACTTGCTGCTGCCGTAACCCCCATCATGAAATTGCTGGTAGTTGTAGATACTTTAAAGGGCAAACGCATAATATTATCCATTGCGATAACTTTCAACGCCCCGCTTCCAATTCCTAACAAACCAGAAAGTGTTCCTGCAAAAAGCATCATTACAAAGCCCCCCGGAACATTTTTTACTGCATAAGGATGATCCACACCTTTATCAGGATAGCTACTGTTTAATTTGAAAAATTTCGCCCATTTATCAGTATCATCCAGAGTGGTATGGTCAACTTTTTTCTTCAAAGTCATGATCGCAGAAAAAATCAGGATACAACCAAAGATGATCGCAATGTAGTTTGCATTAAGATATACTGCTACAATTGCACCACAGATGGCACCAACCGTTGTAGCGATTTCCAGAAACATACCAATTCGAATGTTGGTGATGCCTTCTTTAACATAAGCTGCTGCTGAGCCAGACGACGTGGCAATTACAGAAACAATGGATGCACCAATGGCATAATGAATATCGACACCAAGTGCCAATGTTAATAACGGAATAATAATTACACCGCCCCCCAAACCCGTTAGCGAACCTAATAGACCTGCTAGAAAGGCACCCAATAAAACGATAATGGTAAAAAGCAATACCGACATGCGGGCAAATATAAGGCACACATTTTGGCTAAACGAAGGATTTAGCGAATAAAATAAAGTCTATATATTATATGGGGAAAAAGATTTTTGATTACGCTAACTTAGCATGATTGAGGAAATACAGGATTCTAAATTACACCTGCTTCCCTCAGTTTTTGAATCACCTTATCAGCATTAACGGAATCGTATTCGCTCTTTAAATAAATTTCAGCTAGAAATACTGTTTTGTTGTCGATTAAAACATAGGTAATTACCCTCGCTCCTTCTGATTTTCCTTTACTTGTTCCAGAAATGGCTAAACGAATTTTATAAACATTTTGCCCAAGGTGAACACCTAAGTTCGGATTTTCTTTAATTTCATTTGATAATTTAGCTACATCTGAAAGAATGCCACGATGCTTTTTAGCAATCTGTTTTAATTCTTTACCAAAATCTTCGGTTGGAACAACATCAAATTTCATCTTCTAATTCAGACAAAAGTTCTTCAATAGACTTCAGTTTAATCTTTCCTTCCTGATGCAACTTGATTTGCTCAAATGAATTTTTAAGACGATTGTACATCGCTTGTTCAGCTTTATTCAATGGCTCCTGAGTAACTTTACCTTTTTTATCTTCAGCGTAACTCAAACCCAAGGCGTCCAAAACTGCTTTCACGGCTTTTTCAGTCTTTTTATTATTGATATTTACAGTTAAAGTAGTCATAATAACAAAGTTAAAAATTTATCATTAAATTCATGATAACGTTTAGTATTGGCATTTCAAACCAGAGGCGTAATTACTTTCTATTGTAATGTAGTTTAGACTCCTGACCTAAATCGATACCCTTAAAACTTCCCAATAGTTCATAAGCAATTTGCCTAACCGTTTCTGGTAACGGATTGATCGTAGATAAATTACCATCTGCATCCTTCAATTTCCAACCCGAAGTATCCAAATTGATCGTAGATATTCCAGCCAATACTTTAACCACTTTGGCTCTGGAATAGGCAATTCCGCTTGAATCGACAATCACTTTTTTACTGTTCCACCAGTTTTCCTGAGCTACCTTTGTTAAAAGTGGATAATCTAATTTAGAAAAATATCCCCACCCCTTGCCTGGCTGGTGCTTAAGCGTTAATAAACCTATAAAATTAGTAAGGCTTTTAAAATCATAAGTCTCAGAAGTACAAAAAAG
>Ga0256901_1000705_pt1 | contig 18120 bp, 17 predicted proteins | sample MC6MC0689MT_FD_190200 | JGI IMG/M metagenome (GOLD analysis project Ga0256901, IMG submission 190200) | Metatranscriptome of enriched soil aggregate microbial communities from Iowa State University, Ames, United States - MC6-MC0689-MT... | ecosystem: Environmental > Terrestrial > Soil >... | reverse complement strand
TTTCCGTTTACCTCGCAGGAATATTTAAGTTCTTACCAGGTAAATCAGGTACAATATATTACTGACCCTATTCGTATTGAGGCTAGGGAAAGACGCCTTGGCGTATGGGACGAAGCGATGCGCAACGACCCGAATGTGTTTTTGAAATATGCTGCCAAGCAATCTTCTATAAGCAATGGCTATAAAAAATGGAAAGGTGAGGTGCAAGGCTTGAGCACTAATGATGTGATAGGTAAAAAACAACGTTATGAGCGTACTTTCCAAGAAAATGCAACCATAAAATCTGAAGACCCAAAGGATAAAATGCTGTTGACCAATATTCAGGCAGTAGTTGCGGGTAGCGACAATGCGCTTATTGCTTCGGAGTATACCCGAGAAACTGTTTTGGGTGTTGAGGCTATTCAGCAATCGGCTCAATTGGCTAAAATATTGAAATTGTACCAATCAAAGCTTTCTCCAATGGCTATACAAGATAGCTTGGGCAAGATTAAGAAGACTATGGACGAGTTTTATAAAAACTACGACTTAGCTACCGACCATAAGGTGTTCACCGCTTTGTTGCCTTTGTACATGGACCAAGGCGCTCAGGTAATTGCACCTAAAATGAAAAGCCTGATGTTTAGCTCTGGCAATAATTATGTGTCTTGGGGTAGAAATGTGTTTAACAACAGCCTTGTTGCCAACCAGGATAAAATGATGGAGTTGTTGGCCAATGCACGTCCTGCAGATTCTACTATAATAAAACAAGATCCGGCTTACCAAATTTATGATGCGGTAACCACACACCAAAACGAGAAGCTGAATCCTATTTTAAAAAATTACCAAGATAGAATTGCACCATTGAACAGAATGTATATGAAGCGCCAAATGGAACATTTAAACAGCGGTCGTATATTTTACCCTGATGCCAACCAAACACTTAGACTTACTTATGGCCAGGTGGAAGCTGTGGATATTCCGGGTAGCAATATTTACCAAACTACACTAGAAGATTTGATACCGCGCCACGATGCCAATGTAGAAGAATTTAATATCCCGCAAGGTTTGCGCAATTTGTACCAAAGCAAAAATTACGGTCGTTGGGCTGTAAACGGTACGGTGCCGGTAAACTTTATTGGTAGCAACCATACCAGTGGTGGTAATTCTGGTAGTCCGGTGTTGAATGGTAAAGGCGAATTGATAGGTATCAACTTCGACCGCATTTGGCAAGGTACTATGAGTGATATTTATTACGAACCTAGCATTAGCCGCAATGTGAGTGTAGATATTCGCTACGTACTTTTTATAATTGAAAAATTTGGCAACGCCGGCTGGTTACTTAACGAAATGAAATTGGTTAAATAAAGCTTGAATTTGAAAATTTGAGTTTATTTTGCAACAATAAATTGAAGAGGCTAACCTACATTAGCCTCTTCGCTATTCATTATAATTATGAACAAGATTTTGGGTATTGCTATGCTGTCCTTGATGGCGGCTTGCAATGACACTGGTGCTGGCACAGAAAACGATAATGGTGCTGCTATACAAATAACCAATGGCAATAAGGACATTACGGTAACTATGCAAAATGCAGCTGCCGATGCGATGCTCATCATAAACGGTAAGCCTTTGGATGCAGCTAATAAAACAGCGCCAATAGTAATTGATGATTCTTTCCTGAAGCCTGGTGTGAACGACATCTGGATGGTTTCGGGGAAAGACACCATTAAAGAAACAAGCTTCTTTAGCTATAAGCTGGAATACCAGCTGGTAAAGGAGTACAAGCACGATGTGACCAATTTTGCACAAGGCTTTTTTATAGAGGGCAATGTGCTGTATGAGTCTACAGGCTTAGAAGGGAAATCAAAAATAGCACGCTACCAGATTGGCGAAAATGATTTGACCTTGATAAACGAAGTGAAAAATGACCCTAGTATTTTTGGTGAAGGTATAGCTGCCGTGGGCAATAATCTATACCAACTTACTTGGGAAAATCACGTAGTGCTGGAGTATGATAACTACTTTGAAGAAAAAAAATCATTTCAAATACGAGCACGATGGTTGGGGTTTAACGCCCAATGGCGATTCGCTGATAGCCAGCGATGGTTCTGAATTTTTATACTTTATCAATCCCGCTAAATTTGAAATTTACAATCAGGTAGCGGTAAAAGGTGAGCATGGTGCCGTAAAACAATTGAATGAACTGGAGCTGGTAGGCAATGTGTTAATGGCCAATGTGTGGCAAACAAATACCATTGTATTTATTGATAAACATTCGGGCATAGTGTTGGCCACAGCCGACTTGAGCGCTCTAGCCAATTCTGCCAGCCAGGAAAACCCTAACAGAGATGTACTGAATGGTATTGCTTACGATGCACAAAACGGAACTTTTTTAGTTACGGGCAAACTTTGGACAAAAGTATACCGCATCAAATTTGACGAAACCCTAAACAAACTAATAGGCAAATAAGAAATTTCCAATTTCTAATTTCCAATTTCCAACATCTCATGAAAAAAATAGCATTAATACCCGCACGATACGCTGCCACAAGGTTTCCGGGCAAGCTTATGCAAATGTTGGGCGGCAAAAGTGTAATATGGAATACCTATCAATCTACGCTGAACACCGGTTTGTTTGACGAAGTAGCGGTTGTATGCGATAGCCAAATAATATTTGACGAGATAACCAACAATGGCGGCAAAGCTATAATGAGCAAGGCCGAGCATGAATGTGGTACCGATAGAATAGCCGAAGCGCTGGACCAATTTGCCGATGCTGATATTGTGGTGAATGTGCAAGGCGATGAACCCTTTACCCAAAAAGAACCTTTGGAAAAATTACTCCAGGTTTTTGAAGGTGAGGAAGGCGCTCAAGTTCAAGTAGCATCGCTGATGCAGGAACTAAAAGATACCGCCTCCATTGCCGACCCTAATTATGTAAAAGTGGCTGTAGACAAGCGTATGAATGCTTTGTTCTTTTCCCGTTCGGTAATTCCTTATCCAAGAGATAAAAATGTGGCTACTGTTTATTACGAACATATTGGCATTTATGCTTTTCGGAAACAGACCTTAATTGATTTTACCCAAATGCCCATGAGCCCACTAGAAGCAGCCGAGAAAATAGAATGTCTGCGCTACCTGGAAAATGGCATTCGCATGAAAATGGTAGTGACCGAATATATGGGCGTAGAGATTGATACCCCAGAGGATTTGGTGAAGGCTGAGAAGCTTTTGAGTATCAAGTAATAGGTATCAAGTATTAAGTATTTAGTACGAAGTGCTAAAGTTCAATTTTCAAATTTTCAAATTAATAAATTTTCAAATTACAACATGGCTTTCCGCAATTTTAAAATGGTAGACTACGTGGTGTATGGTCGTGGTGCCTTCAACCAGTTAGATGAAATACTTGCGCCACAACGCAAAGGCGATGCGCCAATGATATTTTTCGTTGATGAATTTTTTAAGAATGATGATCTTTTCCTGGCACGCATTCCCTTGAAAGGAAAAGATAAAGTAGTAATTATAGATGTTACCCACGAGCCCAAAACTACTTATGTAGATAGCGTAAGAGATAGTCTGGTGGCTGAGTTTGGTACGGTGAGCGGTATTATAGGTATAGGCGGTGGCAGTGTTATGGACATGGCCAAAGCCGTAGCACTTATGATGACCAACGAAGGTTCTTCTGCCGATTATCAAGGTTGGGATTTGGTGAAAGTGGCTGGCGTGTATAAAGCAGGCATCCCTACTATATCGGGTACAGGTGCTGAGGTGAGTCGTACTTGCGTGCTTACCGGGCCGGTACGCAAGCTAGGTATGAACTCCGATTTTACTACTTTCGACCAAATCGTGCTTGACCCAGAGTTGATAAAAACAGTGCCTGCCAATCAACGTTTTTATACTGCTATGGATTGTTTTATTCACTGCGTAGAATCGCTGACAGGCACGTTCCTAAACGCTTTCAGCAAATCGTATGGCGAGAAGGCGCAAGACCTTTGCGAAGAAATATTTTTGCATCAAGCCGAATGGAATGATGAGTCTGACGAAAAATTAATGATGGCCTCTTATGCTGGTGGTATGAGTATTGCTTACTCGCAAGTAGGCGTGGCGCATGCGGTGAGCTATGGTTTGTCCTTCTTGTTGGGTACCAAACATGGCATCGGCAACTGTATAGTGTTTGATAAATTAGAAGAATTTTACCCTGAAGGTGTAGCCAAATTTAAAGAAATGGTGAAGCTGCACAACATAGACATTCCGCAAGGCATAACCAAAGGCTTGAGTGATGATGAATTTAATAAAATGATAGACGTGTCGCTAGGCATGGCGCCCCTTTGGGAAAATGCGTTAGGCAAAAACTGGAAAGAACAAATGACCCGCGAACGATTAAGGGCATTATACGAAAGGCTGTAAGCATACAAAACCCGGCAAATTTGCCGGGTTTATTTTTCTTGGAAATGCTGCAGAAAAGCAATTGCAATCCCCCACTCTTCTACCTACAATATTTAGCAACACTACTTTTTCTTATAATCATTTGGTCCAACCACTATTTCTGTAACTGGCTTGCCTGCTTTATCAAAGTAATTGTATGAAAATATAACTTCAGCATCTTTTAGCTTGCTTAGTGCCTCCATTTCCATCACGGTTTTCTTTAATGTTGGCTCTAGGTTACTGCGGAATATTTTTACATCAAGGTCTTCCTTGGCATAATTAACCAAAGTATAGCAATACTCTAACTTGCGTCCATCGGCAATGTGTATACTGTCTATCCTTGTTTCCTCATCTACCATTATCGGGCCGTTCTTGTTAAACTTCTTTGCTTCCTGCTCCATAAGCGCCTCTACTACACTGTCGGTAGCCTGCTTGCAAGATGCGGTAGCCAGCATACCCGCTGCTATGGCTAGAATTAGTAATTGTCTTTTCATAAAATGTAAGTTTGATTGTTTGTTACAGCCAGCAATTTATAGAAACATAGGCATACTGCGATAATGAGCTGGGAAGATTTATCGATATTTTAGATTTAGGTCAAAAATTAGGTACTGAAAAAATAGGCATTATTCCAACCATTGCAGTAGCACCAAAACATGCAAGCTTCTAAACTCCTCTGAAGGAAAATTAATTATTATTCCTTATTTAACTATTTCGCTATACTCAAAAATTTCTTCCTTACTATCCTTATCAACCACTTTTAATGTTACATACTTAAACACACCGCTTTTGTAAAATTTCCTATCGCTTATTTTAAACCTAAATTGCCTGCCTGCTTCATCAGACTGCCCAGTTTCCATTGAATAGAACTCATTGGGTTTGTCAAAAATTGCAGATTTTATATAAACCTGACTAGCAGGAGGTATGTTTGTCACTTTATATATTTTTTGCTTTGGCAAACTTATTACTTCAAGTTCGAGTATATTTTCGCCATCAACATTAGCTGCTTGAAAGTGATGATAAAGAGCGCAGGGCAGCATCAAACAGGATGTAAACAATGAAATTGTTAGAAGTAAAATGGTATTTTGTATTGATCTTTTCATAAAGCCGGGGATATTATTTAACATTGTTCGCAACTCTTTCACTACCATAATCTCCAATATTCTGTGATATCTTCATCTAAAGAATTATAACCTTTTTTGTTTCCAACTCCTATGATAATACTGGCAATTTGTTCTCTTTCGCTAGTTTCGATTAATTGAGCGTTACATCTTTCGTTCAGATTATTCAGTTTTATTATTGTTGTTTTAACTATTGCCATTCCATCAGACTTATTTTTTGTCTCGTCCATTGCTAAAATATATGCTGTCAAAATCCTTTCGCATTCTTCAATGTCTTTGATGGTATACAGAGTCTGGCTCTTTTCCATATAATCAACCATCGATTTTTTCAAACTGCCAATCTCTTCTATTTGCTTTTCAAATTCTACTTTGTGCTCCTTTTCGGTTTTGCTGTGCTCACTGTCGTTTCTAAAATTTATGGTGCAAGACATAAATACTGCTGGTAAAAATAAAGTTAAGGTGAGTTTATTGAGGAGTTTAAATGACAATTTTTTCATGGTGTTTATAGCTGTATTTCCTGTGGCGATATGCTAATAAAAGTAATGAGGAAAACCGAGAATGGCAAGACTTAATTCTCTGTTGGTGGGAGCTCCGCTCATTATAACACCATCCATAATCCGCCACTGTCATAGGCAAAAAAATTTATTCATTTTCACGTACATTTGCGACCATTCCTCAACAATATTTTCACTCACTAATTAGCATAATGAGCCGATTGAAACAAAATGTAAAGTCACTAATTGAATTTTTCGGCTTGGGCGAGGCTGTTGATAAATCTAGATTTTACATCCAGTATTTCCTTAAAAAAAAACACATTACCGCATTTAAAAATGCACATCCAGATGTTCCGTTTCCGAGTCCTTTTATGATCTACGAAACCTTTAGGCTCGATTACCAACGCTACTATACCTCTGGGAAAGAAGACGCAGCGGATATTTACGATGAAGTAAAACCCTTTATCGAGTTGGAGCAAAAGGCAATACTAGATTGGGGCTGCGGACCGGGCAGAATCATCAGGCATTTTCCCGCAATTGTTCCATCAGCTCAATTTTATGCTAGTGATTATAATGAACAATATATCCAATGGTGCCAGCAACACCTCACTGCCATACAATTTAAGCAGAATCAACTTTCTCCGCCTATTCCGCTTCCATCGAGCAGCATAGACTTTGCTTATGCTATCTCTATTTTCACCCATCTGTCAGAAGCAAAACACTTTGAGTGGATGAATGAAATACACAGGCTACTCAAGCCTGGTGGCGTCTTTTACTTTACGGTACATGGCGATATTACAACGCAAAATCTGATGGGTGAAGAACTGGAGAACTACAATAAAGGACTATTGGTAGAAAGAGGTAATGTAAAAGAAGGCTACAGAATGTTTGCAGCTTACCACCCTACTGCGTTTATTGAAAAGCTGGTATCTGGCAAATTTGAAATTCTAAAACATAAAAAAGGCGTTGCCAAATCTTGGGGCCTAGAGCAAGATGTGTGGATAGTGAAAAAAATTGCGAAGTAGTAAGATGCTTTTATGAGATAAGGAGAAGGGTTTATGCTTCTTAGTTTCATCAACCAGCATTGCTGTTGTGCTATAATTGCTTATAGATTCTTTCTTCCTCAGGGCGACAAAGCGATTGCTGCTAAACATGACTTACAAGCGAAAGGTAGCACGCAGATTTATATGAGGGTTATGATTTTATTTTCCACCTCTCATTGTCGTGCTATACTTTTCAAATTATAAATCTAGCCTACTTTGCCTATTACTCTATAAATCAAATAAACGTTCGTTTGATGTACACTTACAATTAAAGAGGTTGGCCTTTGGGGATAAACTTTCTCATATAAAGCTATTGAATTATCAATATGAACGAAGAACCCGAATGGGTACAAGATTTTATTTGCCATTACTAAAACAGAATGTGAGCAATAAGCCCACTATCAAAGTAAAATAGGTGTTGCGATGAAAAGTGTTTTATGAAATCTTGTACGCAAGGCCCTAAATAATATCCAAAGTTGAAAGAGCAATAGAAATGGCGTCAAAACAATTGCGGATAAAGGTATAATGCATCAAAAATATTTGTCCGAAATTTTCTCTTAACATGCCTTAAAATGAAATGTAGAATAATCATTAAAGGAATGTTGAACCCAACGAATACTATATACTCTAGCCTTGCAAAAAGGAGAATGTAAATTGCTATAAAAAAACCAAGTCCGCATACACCCACAACAATGTTTAGAATTATAGATTGCTTTACTACAAATGGAAGTATTAAAAAAGAAGCACAAAATACAACTACTAAAGTTGCTGCCCAAGGCACCGGATTACAAAAAAGTTGTTGTTCAGAATTGAAGAAATAGCACGCGAGAAAAATGCAAATGTTTGATACAAGAAAATAAATTTTGGTTGGCAACAATTTGCTTAATGGATTATCGTCATTGTCATCTCGTTTAAAATAAAAAGCTAATAGAACAACAACTTTTAAAATGAGAATATTTGTCCAATCTGACAATACACAAAATGTAGAGACGGATAATTATTCATCTCTACTATTAACAGCACTACTTATCTATTATTCATTTCCACTATCGACTCATATTTCCCAACCATTCCTTCAAAAGCCCCATGTAGTAGCCTTAGCTTCTCTTGTATCCACTGCTGGTTAACGGCTTTGTCTGCAATAGCTGTTTCAAATTTTTCTACTGCGTCTATCAAATAGGTTACGTTATCCTGATAATATTCTTTGATACCATTACGAATGGCGTATTCTTTATTCTCCTTTGCGTTGGTGTTATAACTGCTATACTTGGCTTGCAATTGTTTTAATTTACCTACAAGCTCGCCTACACGTGGCTTGTTGGTTGCGTAATCTTCAAGCTTACTGATATTGCTAAGTTTGGCTATGTCCTTTCCTATTTTTAGTGACGAACGTAGTTCTATAATTTCGTTCTTCAAAGGATGTTTAGCCAATGTGATAGCCTCTGCCATTTCGCCCAACTCGCCAGAGAGCGTATATAGTTCCTCCTTTTTATTCTCAATAGCAATCAAATTAGATTTGTACTGAGCTAGTGCCGCCTGTTCATCAGCGCCATTTTTTTTCTTAGGCAAACTCTTAGGGAATAAGGGCATCAAGGTATTATTGTAATGGCTAGCCATTGCAGTATGCAATTCACCAAGCTGTTGTAAGGCTGTTTTAAACTTGCCCACTCTATCAGCTCCCATCTTTGCTGGTGGCGCATCTAAGGCTACATAATCGTCATTGGAAGCATTGCGAAATGTGTTGTTGAAATTTTCGTACTGCGATTTAAAATAATCAACATCTATTTGCGGCATCGCAGTATTATAAGAGCTCTTGTCTTTCAAACCCAAGTTGGTGGCCAATACTTCATAGTCATTTTTGAAAGTAGTTGTGATAAAACTATTTTCCAAAAAATTGGAAATGCTATTGGTGTAGCGTATAAAATTGTTGGCATCAGCATTAGTAAGCGCACTGGAAGATGTGGTACTAGAAGCTGCTGATTTTTTGGGCGCAGTCTTTTTAGCTTGTGCAAAGGCAGCAATTGGTAAAGCCACCATAAGAAGTATTATCTTTTTCATTCCAATCAGAATTTAATATGAATGGCAAAGCAAAAGGATAATTGTATAATAAGTTTTAGCGTTTCCAATTCGTAGGCATTCCATTATGATTTGTAGAGGTCTATTTGCAATTCGTAATTTTAGCTACTAACTTAAAATGTTTTGAACTCCATTTCATTTGCAGCTTAGCTCATACGTTGATAACTCGTTGTGGTATAATCTGTACCAAAAAACTTTTTGTTCGTAGTTGCTATTTTAAAATCTTCTTTACCAGCAATCATTTGTGGAATTTCGATTATCAAATCCTTGGTGTTGGCTATGAGTAAAATTGCCCAGAGCAAGCCTCCGCTTTTATCATTCAAATGTAAGGTGTTCATCCGTTTTGCATTGATAATCATTTTGTCAATTTCAGACAATGGAATAGTTATTGTTTCATGTCCTTTCTTTTGAAAACGGATTGCACTATGCTCCATTTCTACACTTACTTTCGTATAAACCAACCGCATCAATACAAAAAAAGAAAGAATAACCAAAATGGCTACCAGCAAGCCTGCTAGCCTGGCACTACCAATATTATCTACCGCATGGGCCAATTGAAAAAAACACCAAAATATACCGAAGCGCCAACAACCCAAGCGGTCATATAAATAGTAATGAAGACAATACTCTTTGTCGTGCTTTGTTCTTGATATTGAAATATCGGCATTGCTTTTTTAAAACTTTAATTTTCAATTATCTTTCTAGTGGTGGCGCTTTAGAGCCTTCTGCTTCGCCATTACCAGTACCAGCCGAAAGCTTTTCGGTTTTGAGCAATTTACCTTTGGCATCGTAACTGTCTTGATAAACGATACCATCCTTTTCTCTCAGCTTTACGGTTTTAAGAAGCATATTTTTGGCATTATAATATTCAGTTATCTCTCCATCCAAACTATATCGGTTGCGTATGATTTCTTTGGATAGCAACACGCCATTTTTATAATGCTCCACAATGCTTTTGCTTTCGTTTAAGAACCATTGTTCTTGTTCTATCAATTGTCCATTATCAAAACGCTCGGTAGTTTCTTTTTCAATATCTCTTCGCTTCCTAAGTACAAGTTTTTCTTCCTTATCGTATTGCTCCTCATACTCTGGCAGCCAGTTGCTAGCACCTTTTATCACTGATTTTTTCTTTCCATTGTAATAATGAGTCGTTGTAATGTCGTTGCTATCTACCGGGTTTGTTTCGGTCAATTTAATTAGTTTCCCATCAGTATCAAATTCTTCCAACCTACCTGTAATTTCATTGTCGATATAGTGCAATGCTCCATCATACTCATATTTCTTGGTAATAGATTTGCCACTATCTTGTGTTGTAAAATAGGTGTTTTGCTCGGCTACCAATTGCATTTTATCAGTATAATTTTTGACAGTCATAATACTATCCTTGTACGTCGAAATCATTGTTTCTGCCAAATGTCCGTTGAGGTATAATTCACTTTTATTAGCTAATGAATTTTCAAAATATATTATGGTTTCAAACTTTTTGTCTTTATCCGATAAGGAATATGTGCCATTGATAATTTGCTCTTTTGAAATACAAAATCGAAACGTGGCAATAGTACTATCAATGCTTTTAGATGATTGCACATAACAACCTGGCTCCAAAACAACTTGTTCATTGTTGTTTTTATTTTCTACAAAAACCTTAATGGGCTTCTGCTCCTGCATCGACAACCAAAGGTAAGCTGGCAACTCTTTGTATTGCTGGGCTTGCGTTGTACTTGCACAAACCGTAAAAAACAATATGAACAACTTGTTCTTCATAACTTTACTTCATTAAACTGTTAAACCTAAATATCAAAGCCGTTTTTGCAAACCTGTGGGGTGATTTTATTTATAGTCCTTCTACTATGCAAATGCGAAAAACATGCCTACTTTTCTTTGTTGAGCTTAAGTAAATAGTGATAGTGCAACTCCTCCACCAAAACCAGCTCATCGTTTGCGCCTGGCACCAATTCCCTTTCTACTATTAAACGTCCATCGCTATTATACTCAAACTCATTACGCGAATCAAATCTGGTACCGCTGGTGTAATTGTAAGCAATTAAACGACCAGCTGCATCATATTCGTAGCTGTAAGCGGCATTGGTACTTCTGTCTTTGTATTTATAAATAAACTGCAACACCTTGCCAGTAGCATCATGCTCATAACAGTTAAAGTGCATGGTGTCGGCGTCCATAACCACAGCAATTTCCTTACCACCCGGCAAATGAAGATTGCCAAACTTATCGTAGTAAGGCTTTACAAGCTTGTATTTTGGGTCATAAGTTGTGTAGGCATCGAAGTATTTTTTTCCCGCCTCGTTCACTAATGTTTCCTGTATCACTTGTCCTTTCTTATTGAACTTATAGGTATTTAAGGTCTTATCCCCTTTTAGCCAAGCCTTATTCTTCCAGTCGTAATAGGTAGTTGAAGATTGAAGGCCGTTTACATATTCATTTTCGGTTTTCCTTGCTGCCATTGGTTTACGGTCGTTATAGTAAGCCGTGCGAATCAAAATTCTACCCTCACTATCATAAACGTTCCTTTCCCTTAGTCCCTCTTTTTCTACTTCCTCAACCACATAATTTCTATCATCAAAACTCTTTACACTTGACAGCACACTATCATTCGTTAGCTGGCCGGTTTCAACTTTCATGGTATAAACTTCAGCTACATACTGACCTTCAAATTTTACTTTGGCATAGCTCCATTGCTGCGCCAGCAAAGGGTTTGCGAAGCATATTGTAATACTAAACGCTATCGTTAATTTCTTTATCATACAATGGTAATAACTATTTTCGCTGAAATTAATTTTTATACTGCACACCACTATTCATTGGGTTCTTCAAGTCTATCCAAAAGATATGCGTTGGCTCTCCTATTTCTATTTGTCCATTCTGATTCTTATCCAATTTGCTTGATACAAACATCATATCGTTATCCGAATCGTAATCAGAGCTCATGGCAGAGTAAGCCTTTGGTACCAACTCTTTTTGGAAAATACCATTAACATCAAACAGATACAACCTGCGTAAATCTTTAAGGTTAATGAAGCCATCTTTATTCGTGTCCTCATCATAAAGCGACACCATATAGTATTGCCGTTGAACGGTTTGTCCATTAAGCGTATCTTTCGAAAAAGCAGGATAGTAAAGGGTTTTGATTAATACTGGCTTATTGAAAAATTCATGCTGTATTTTTTCAGCATAGTTATAATGAGAAACATTAACCAGATTATAGCCCGACAAAGCACTAAAGCCAGGCATATAATTACTGTTCCAATTGTTGTCGTCATGTTCGTTTTCGTCGTAGGAAGAATGAAAACTGTTGGAGCCAATAAAAGGCAAATTCGCTTTCTTATCGTAGTTAACTTTATAGATAGGCACCAAGCGATGGTTTGCATTCTTAGTCATCAACACACCCTTAGGTTGTGTTTCCAATTTCAACGAGTCGATAGGTAAGCCCACCACTTTCTCACCTTCTTCGTTTTCTTCAATTTCATTTACCTGAAATCCCTTTTTATCAATGGCTTTTTTATTTCCACAAGATTGAACCATAACGGCCAAAAGCAAAAATGTAATGATCTTATTCATGGATTTTATTTTTTTAGTGGTCTTAAATAATTATGTTCACTTGTAACTTATAAAACTTCAGTACTATTTTGCACTCAAATGCTTCACTATCTCCCTAATCTCTTCTACCGTATAACCACCGCTAATACTCACTTCCCCACCCTTTATCACATCTATTATCACAGGCATTGTTATCACCTTTTTGTTTACCACAATGGCTATTGGCTTATTGATATTCTTGCGGGTTAATTGTTCGAAAATTATAGCCGCTTTGCTGGTAAATTTGATATTGGCTATAGGGATGTTTCTATCATCAATTTCCATTTGTACGCTTTCAATATCACGCTTGCTTAGTGTAGGCTTTGTAGCGAGAATAGTCTTGCTCTTGTTAGCATGTTTCACTTCGTAAAAACCATCTTCAAGATTTACATAAAACGGTTCAAACGGCTTGAAGTCATCAGCTATAACAGAATCAACAACAATGATAGTTGTCTCATCGATAGCGGCAGGTGACACTTTATCATCTTCAATTGAACTATTATAATTTCCCTCATCGATTTCCTCATCGCAAGCTGTGTAAAACAACGTCTTCGACTTCACTTTATGCTCATCAAATGCAGCACTGTCTTTACTTGCAGGCTTTACCTTTACAAATTTCTTTAAGAAGCGACTATCGCTATAAGTATCTCCGTGATAATAGCTATCATTGTCTTTTTTCAAAATATCTACGTACCTGTCATTATCTTCATCATAGCGATAATTTTCATTTTCGTGGATATTAAAAGTATTGTAATCATAGTTGGCATACAAAGTATCTCTATACTCAAAAGCACTGTAGTATTGGCTTTTCATCTCCAAAATTTCTTTCCAATTATTATCATCCTCTTCACTTTGATGCCCTACAAAACCTTCATCTCCTCCGTAGTTAGAGAGCTTCAATACTTTTTCACCATCTACCAATTCAATCATTGCTGTGAAGTTTTGTCGTTCTCTTTTAGGCTCATTGTAAAATAACATAAAGCTGTTGTAACCCTTTTCTATATTGAATTTCCACGCATTAGGTTCTGCGTTTTGGTACCAATACTGCTCGCTTGGCTGCTCAAAAAGGGTAATAATTGTAGGTGTGGTTACAGCAGTGTATATGTAAGGATTATTAAAACAATTGGCATCTTGATTAAACACACGCTGCATGCTATCCGCATCAAATTGTACAAAGGTGCTACCATCATCAAAGCCTTGAAAATACAGACCAGCATTCCTACCAATTTCACTATGCCTGGTTGCAAATACTAAAAAACGTTCTTGCTTATCAGGATAGAAATTAAGGTAATCTTTTTCAAAACCATAACTACCAAAAACAATAGTGGCATAGCCATACAGCAAAAATTTACCATCATCAAACAGACAAATACCCGAGCTGCTTCCATAGCGGCCCGCCACTTGTTTGTAGCGGTCATTGCCCGATGGAATGAACACTGGATTTTGGGCGAAAGTCTTATATGATAACAAAAACAGGAGTAGGCAAATTGTCTTTTTCATTGTGCTATTTATATTTTATTTACACGTCACCAACCTGTTACTAACAAATTCCTTGCGGCTTTCTGGCTGCATTTTTGAAATCTGGCATAAGCCGTAGCAGCTCTGGTTCTTATTTGTTCATTTGTTTCATTGTTGACATAGCCTGTTATGGCATCATGTATCGTATAGGCTTCCGGCGCCATCAACCCTGTTGTCCATACTAAGGGATTGACATTGGCCTGCTTTAAGTGAGGTACAAAATAATGCTTACTGTAACAAGCCAAAATAATGACATCACGCTTTCTGTTATCGCTATTTACATAGCTTTCCGACAATTGAAAGTCCATCAATCCATCATGCCCTATGTAAGAAACAAGCCTCGCATGACCAGCTATGCCAATAGTTTTGCCGCCTACCATTACGGTGTCTTTGCGTTGCCCAGCGCTACTTTTCAAGAAATCTTTGGTTGATTGTTCTATATATTTACCATTGTATGCATCTGCAATAAGATAAAAATTCCTCGTGCTATGCTTGAAGATGAGCCGTTCCATAACAAGGGAATCTATTTGCTGTTTCCTTACTAATTTCCATTCTTTACTATTTTTAAAATAAGTACTTATGCCAAAACCACAGCCCCAATACAGGTTATTGTTAGGGTCTTGGCCATTGCCAATTCTAGCTGGCACAGGAACAATACCTTGGTATTTATTATCACACAAGGCTACAAAAATGTGTATGGATTTGTAGGTGGTATCAACAGCAATTGAGTTGATTTGGTCGTTTATTTCAGTCCTTAATACTTCCTGATTATTTGGCGTATTAACCTGCCCATTACATCCCCAAAAGGATAATAAGAGCATTAAGAACATGGATTCAAATTTTTTCATCTTTGAATTGCAAGTTTATACATGTTAGTTTCAATTCTTTCTACCATTCTTCGGTAAAATGCTCAACTTTAAAACCAAGTTTATTTACCGGCTCAAATAGTTTCCTATAATCCTGATTTTTCACAAGCAAAATTTGATAACTATCATCACCAACGTCAATGTTGCAAAGGGTTACATTCAATTGTTCCAATTCTGCTCCGTATAACTTGTAGACTTCATTGATGGTTTTCAAATTTTTCAAATCACAAATTTTCGCGTTAACTAGTTCCAACTGAAAATTGCTCTTCAATGCATTTCTAACATAAAAATCAAACTCCTTGCTATGCTCTTTCCAATCAAGGTAGCCGTAAAAGTAAATTGACTTTGCTGCAATAAAATCAACAATTTCCTGACTATTAAATTCAATACTTTCGTTTATCGGCAGTTTACTTGCAACATGCTTTCTCACCTTTTCATCCAGAAAATCTTTAAGCTTAAAAGCATCTTCATTGCAAACTGTCAAATCAATCAATAATTTTATATTATCGAGCGTGAAAGACTTCTGTTCAATTTCTACGTCTATTTTTTTCTTCTTCGATTTTAAAAAGTCAAAAATCCCCATATTCTATTTTTTAAAGTATATGTAATCAAATATGAAACTCATGCTCAAATCAGCCCGCAATCAAAACGCATACCAACTCAACACATATCGCTCATTACGTTCAAATATCTTCAAGGTATAATCTCTACCAATAATAGCCCTACTATCCTTACTGGTAAAGACTTTACTTCCTTCTATATCTATTGGAAAATCGAAATAGTAAAACCTCAACTTGTATAATTGTTTACCTTCTGGCGTTACATAATTATAACCAGTGGTTGTATTTTCAAAGGTTTCGAAATCGTCAAAGTAGTATTCAGCATATTCTCCCTTATGTAACTTATGACACACATTCCGTAATTTTTCATAAAAGCGCAATTCGTTTGGATAGTCTTCGTTGGGCAGGATGATGTCCACTATTTTATTATAACCAATCGTGTTCTCTTCAATGATATAGCTGCGTTTTTGTTCCAATATTTGCTTTCTCTTATTTTCATAATCGCCAAGATTATCAAACGTATCGCTCATAACAGTCACTGGTAACCTCAGAGTAGCGAAGCTTGTATTCCCTACTTGAATAGAGCCAGAGGTATAGCCTCGATGATAATATTTTACACTAACAGGTGGTATTCTACCCATACAACAGATCGCGAAACGCGCCAAATCATTCAATTTCGCAGTATCTACATCGCCTGTAAACAAACCATCTTTTCCTTCAACATTAAAAACTATGAAGTCATGCTCTGGCGGTCTGTACAATACTCCGTGAGTAGAAGAAATTGGATACACGGATTGGGAATAGCTTGTTTGTAAAATAGTATCCTGTTGCGCAAAACCTACATTTCCTACATATAAAAAAAACGATAAGAGCATGTAAAATTGCCTTGTACACTTAGGTTTCAGCGCTTTTAATGCTCTTGTCATTTTTAAGAATATTGATTGCTATTCAAGTCTTGTATCCTAACCTCAACTTACCTTACCCTGCGCCATTTCATTCATGAGGGTAATTAATGCCGCGCGCGATTCAGCTTGATATTTGGGCATAATATGTTTTTGAGTGCCTATCATAATCGTGTCCGGCTCACTGCCGGCTACAGCAGGCTGTTGCTTCAGCACATTCCAACTGGTATGTTCTGGTTGCTCCATCAGGTCGCGGCTGGAGATGCCATCGTTCGTAAAAACCAAGCCATAAGCGCCGCCAAACAAAGTCTTATCTACTGCGCCACAGCGTATATCTTTGGCACCAAATTTAGCAGTTACTTTTGCTAACAACTTCTCGTTTCCTGCGGGAAATTTTAATATTGTTTGCAAGCCAAGCTGTTGCATACGTTCGTTGAATGTAGTCGCGGTTTTTACCTCGTCGGGTAAATGACCTGACTGTTGCAATACGGGCAATACAACCTGCAATACTTTTGATAATACAGATTGCATGGCCAACATTTGCTCCTGCGGCACCTCGGCTTTTAGCTTGTCTTTAAATAGCTTCCACAAAGACGCATTCACTTCATCGACAGTTTGAGTTGTAGTGAAGTTCAATAAATGCGCTTTATCTGCAGTACCAATTACAGATACATCAGTCTGTACCAACACACGATGGTCGGTTATCAGAAAGCCAATGCTATCGCGCTTTCCCGTAAATATAGTACGGCTGTGCATACCAATATAGGCGAGCGGTAATTCATTAGCTATAGCGCCAATGCGGTCTAGTATTTGACTAATAGCCAATTGGAAAACCTCCTGCTGGTCTTCCCACTCGGGATGCGCACCGGCGGGCAAGAACAGCACTTGCTGCTCTTGTTTGGTTGCATTTTCTAATAAGGTATTTAAAGACATGTTTTTGGATTTAAGTAAAGATTCCAATATTACAGAGCTGGATAGCAGAACCAATAAAGGCTATTTCTTCTTCCTCAAAACTTTGCGCAGCAAGAAAATAACACCAACAATTAATAAAACATAAAACAACATTCGTCCCACGAGAACACCTGCGGCTCTACCATCTGCCTGCGCAAACACGGTAGTGGAAAAGCATAGTAGAAGCGAGATTGCGCATATAAATTTTGACATAACCTTTTACAATAAAACTGTTGATACTATTTTGCAGAAGCCGTTGCACATTTCTGTGTAGCCGCTATTACAAAGGCTTTCATCTCTTCCGCCGGAATTTTTGAGGACTCGTCATAGCCATACTTCGATTCTATTTCCTGTCCGGTGCATTGGCAAATTGTTTTTATCATGTCCACATCAGCGGTCTGTCCGCGCTTCTCGTAGCTTGCCTTTGCGCTCGAAATACAGTTGGTCATAAATTCTTCACGTTGCGGCTGTGTCCATGTTTTATCGTCTGATGCTTTAGGCGTTTCTGTAGCGGTTATAGACTTGCTGTCTGTTGATTTTTCGCCAGCTTTATCTGTTGAGGAGCCTGCACAGGAAGCAAAAAATACTGCACCA
>Ga0256901_1000703_pt1 | contig 18199 bp, 14 predicted proteins | sample MC6MC0689MT_FD_190200 | JGI IMG/M metagenome (GOLD analysis project Ga0256901, IMG submission 190200) | Metatranscriptome of enriched soil aggregate microbial communities from Iowa State University, Ames, United States - MC6-MC0689-MT... | ecosystem: Environmental > Terrestrial > Soil >... | reverse complement strand
CGCTCACCATCACCGGTGAACCGGGTGCCACTGCGACAATCTACAACGCACAGGGTGGTGTGATTGCTACGGTTCCACTGGGTACAGGAGGCGAAGCCACTTACGTACTGGCGGAAAGTGATGGTCAGGCCGTGACTGTTACCCAGAGCGATGCTGCGGGTAATGAGTCGGATGAAACCCCTGCAACCCTGCCGGATACACTGGCACCGGATGCGCCGACGGTTGTTGTTGGCGACGATGGTGTGACGCTCACCATCACCGGTGAACCGGGTGCCACTGCGACAATCTACAACGCACAGGGTGGTGTGATTGCTACGGTTCCACTGGGTACAGGAGGCGAAGCCACTTATGTACTGGCGGAAAGTGATGGTCAGACTGTCACTGTTACCCAGAGCGACGCTGCGGGTAATGAATCGGGTGAAACGCCTGCAACCTTGCCGGATACACTCGCTCCATCCGCTCCGGGTGTCGTTGTTGACGACGATGGAGTGACGCTCACCATTACTGGTGAACCGGGTGCGACTGCGACAATCTACAACGCACAGGGAGGGGTCATAGCAACGGTTCCACTCGGCACCGGAGGCGAAGCCACTTACGTGCTGGCGGAAAGCAATGGTCAGGCGATTACAGTTACCCAGAGCGACGCTGCTGGTAATGAATCGAGTGAAACACCTGCAACCCTGCCGGATACACTGGCACCGGATGCGCCGACGGTTGTGGTTGGCGACGATGGTGTAACGCTCACCATCACCGGTGAGCCCGGTGCAACCGCAACCATTTACGACGCGCAGGGTGGAGTTATTGCGACAGTTCCGCTTGGCTTAACAGGTGAGGCGACATACGTGTTGCCAGAAACCAATGGTCAGGCAGTCACTGTCAGTCAGAGCGATGCTGCGGGCAATGAGTCAGGTGAAACGCCTGCAACTCTGCCGGATACGCTGGCACCGGATGCCCCGACCGTCACGGTCGGTCCGGATGGTCGGACGCTCACAATTACCGGCGAGCCAAACGGCACAGCAACGATCCATAATGCGCTTGGCGAACCGATTGATACGGTTGCACTGGGTGCAGGCGGTACAGCAACTTACGTGCTGGACCCAAGCAACGGCCAGAATGTTCTGGTCACTCAGAGTGATGCTGCGGGTAATCAGTCGGAGGCAAGCCCTGCGACCTTACCGGATACACTGGCACCACTTGCTCCAACCGATATCACCATAACTCCGGACGGTGGGACGGTCAGCGGTAAGGGTGAGCCGAATACATCGGTTGTGATCCGTGATCCGGAGAACAACATCATTGGTGAAGGTGATGTAAACGGGAATGGTGATTTCCAGATCACTCTCACACCACCGCAAAGAGATGGTCAGCAGCTTTCCGTCACACTGGAAGATGCGGCTGGCAACTTCTCCGGCCCAGGGTCGGTAACCGCGCCGATTATTGATCCAGCAGCGACGACACCTGTTGACGATAATGTATCGGCAGAAGTGATCATTCAGCCTACAACGACTGCAGTGACTTATCCGGGTGCATCCTATCTGGCTCTTGTCGGTATTCTGGGTCTTGATCTGCGCGTTCTGAGCGTGAACTCCGTGGGTATCACGGTGGCACAGGGTCATCAGCAGAATCTGCAGCTGTCTTACGCACAGGCGCTTGGTGTGGATCTGGCCGGTGGTACATCGATTATTGTTCAGAAACTGATGCCGGACGGTACCTGGTCGTCGGTTGACGGTAATGGCAATGCCACGCTGCTTACCCTGACACTTCTGGGTAATCGTGCTGAAGCCTCTGTGCTGCTGGGGGAAGGTACATATCGTGCCTTTGCTGCAGTTCAGAACACGGTCAGTGTGGGTCTGCTTGGCAATCTGGCAGTCTCGGGCCAGGATCTCGACTATCAGAACCCAAGTGGTATTCAGGCTCCAGCCATTCAGGGCAACGTCATGGAGAATGACGGCACTGCGATTGAAGCTGGCCACCTGGTTACAAGTGTCACCGTGAATGGTGTTCCTCATGCCGTGGTTGCTGGTGCTCAGGGCTCAACGATTACCGGTCAGTATGGTACACTGGTCATCCATCAGGATGGCACATATACCTACACGCCAAATGCGAGTGCGGCTGCCATCGGGCAGGTCGAGCAGTTCACCTATACGGTTCACGATCCGATCACCAACGCCGATACAACGGCAAATCTGAACATCCGTATCGAAAGCGATGGTCAGGGACTTGTCTGGAGTGATGACTTCACCCAGCCGGCGACCTATGACTTTGTTGCCTCCAATGACACGGATACGTCAGGCATTGTCTGGGTCAATGCCGTGAACAACGGTTTCTTTGACCAGACGCAGACAGTGGGCGCGGCTCTGGGTTCCACACAGGTCAACAGCAACCCGTTCACTCTTGCCAGCAACATGGATGCCTATGGATCGGTGACCGTATCTGTCAATGTGGCCGCAGTCGCGAGCGGTACTGTTTCCGTTCAGCATTTTGTTAACAATCAGTGGGTGGATGTTCCTGGTACTCAACAGGCTTTCAGCATGACGCTCGGTCTGGCTGGCGTTATCAGGACAATCAATGTTGATGACCTCAATCTCCCGGCCGGTCAGTATCGTATTCATACGACTCTGACGGGGCTCGCCGGATCCGTTAACACGGTGATGGATGTGAACGTCAGATATACCGACCAGCATGTGATCCAGAGCAATCCTGGCACGACGGGCAATCTGCTCGACAATGACGGAACCTTGCCACTTGCTGCAAAACTGCAGGTTCAGGGCAGCGGCGGTTTTGTGACCGTCAGTGCTACCGGCACTGTCATTCAGGGACTGCATGGTGACCTGACGCTCTACAGTAATGGTGAATACAGGTATCAGCCGCACTCGACCCTTGCTTACGCAGATCGCTTTGCGACGGATACCTTCAACTACAAGATCGTGCTGCCAAACGGCCACGAAACGGCGGCTCACATCACCATCGGGCTGGAAGAAGGTGGCCAGGCATTTAGTGCCCGTATTGCAGAAGATCCGGTTCATGATGATGCCGTGGCTGCGGCAGATCACGATACGGCGGCTGCTGCATCTTTGAGCGAGCATAACGATAATTCTGATGCACATGCGACCCATCAGGCGGATGCACATCAGGTGGCGGACGACAACGCCCTGAATGATGGCAGCGGTGATGTCCATGCCTCAACTGAAACACCTGTGGATCAGGAGGCCACACAAACGACCGAACAGACGGCTTCAGCTGAAGAGAGTGCTGATGCACCCGTTGCAGATCAGCATGAAAGCGATGTTGTCCCGCTCGGTGATCATCTGGCGGCACCGGATGCAGATGCCGGCGAACCCCCGGCTCAGCATAGCCTGACAGAGGCCATCCTGCTCGACGATGGCAGCGGAGAAATTACTCTGCCGTCCGGTGAAGAGTTGCGTGCAGACAGTGAAGATACCGGTGCGGCGACGGTGCCGGTGCTTCAGGCCGATGTGGCAAGCGATAATGATGTGCTGGCAGATGATCCGCTCGGACATCTGGTGCCGGATCCGCTCACGCAGGAGGACGATCTCCATACGACACATACTGTCTGATCTATCAGCTTCCACCCTTCGCCGCTGAGTTCTTTGGCGGCGGAGGTTCAGATGACAGATCACCGGCCTTACTGCCGGTTATAATGGAAAATAAATGCGAAAAATTCTGGTTTTAAGACGTTTCGCGACCATAACGTTTACTTCATGCCTTTTGGCTGCGTGCCAGATGTCTGCAAACAATCCTGCTTTGGGCGAGAAGACGCTGACGCAGTCAAAAAACACCGAGGCCTCACGGCCCCTGTCAATGGCGGGTTCAGCCCCCGTACCTGCTGTTGACAGGGCAAACGTGACAAGCGCCAGCACTCCCAAGGTGTCGGACCGTGGTTCCCTTACAATGGAAACCGCGGTCCGTCGCGCTGTCGGCTGGCATCCAGCCATCAATGAAGCTTCAGACCGTATTTATCAGGCCGACGAACGGATCAGGGCGGCGCAGGCCGGTTATTACCCAAAGCTCAATGCCGGTGTGAATTCGGGTTATCAGAGCAACAATCGCGAAGGCTGGCGTCCACAGTTCAATGTTGCCGCTTCTCAGTTGCTTTATGATTTTGGCAAGGTTTCGAGCGCGGTTGATACCGAGCGTGCTGGCAAGGAAATCAACCAGGCCCGTCTGTTGCTTGCGGTTGATAATCTGTCGCGGGATACCGCGAATGCCGTTGTCGAGGTTCAGCGTTATCGAAAGCTTTCGGCTCTGGCACAGGAGCAGGTCGAGGGCGTTAAGCGCATTGCGGGGCTGGTGAACGAGCGAACGGACAAGGGTGCGAGCACCATGTCCGACAAGGTTCAGGCCGATGCGCGTGTAGAAGCGGCGATTGCGACACAGTTTCAATATCAGTCGGAACTCAATCGCTGGCAGGTTGTGCTTGCTGCGATGATTGGGGGCGGAAGCCCAAACCCTTCCTCTGATGTTCCTTCCTGGCTTGGTAAGTCTTGTGAGATTGCAGCACCCGACTGGGATCAGGTTCCGGCGATGCTGCAGGCCAGGGCTGAAAAAGAAGAGGCAGTTGCACAATTGGCGGCGAGTAAAGCAGAGGCTTATCCGACTGTTTCTCTTGAAGCGACGACGGGTTACGATCTGAATGCTTCCCGCGATAATACGACCGGCAATGATCGTCAGCCGGAATATTCGGTCGGCGTGAATGTGTCGTCCAGCCTTTATAATGGCGGTCAGACAGGTGCGCGCAAACGTGCTGCGGCTTACGGCCTTCAGGCGGCGGAATCGGCAATCAGCACGGCACGCATTGATATCGAACGCAATCTCCTGGAGTCGCGAAGCCAGATCGGTACGTTGAACCGGCTTATGTCATCGCTCGAATTGCGCGCCGGTATGATGGTCAAAACCCGCGATCTTTATCGGGAACAATATGTGGAGCTGGGCACCAGAACATTGCTTGATCTGCTTAATGCCGAGCAGGAATTGCATGAGGCGCGGTTTCAGACGGCCAACACAGTGCATGATATCAGGCGCCTGGATTTAAACTGCCTCTATAGCTCAGGCAAAATGCGCCAGGGATTTGGTCTTCAGACAGCGGCATTGCGGGGAGACGGGAGCAACCAATGAAGCGTGGCGAGAACCCTCCGATTATCGATCCGTCGATTGAACCTGGTCTGACTGGCGACGGGCCAGCCCCTGATACGCCATCACGCTTTAACGTCGAAGACTGGCTCGAAGCGCTGGAGCTGGTGGCAAAACATTACCGAATGCCTGTATCTGTGCAGGGAACCAAGCTTGCGGCCGCCGCTGATCTCAACATCGACGACAAAGCAAAAATTCGGGCTATGGCCCGGCACATGGGGCTGGGTGTCAGGCTTGTTGAGCCATCCAAAATCACCCTTTCGACCTGGCATCTGCCGTTTGTTCTGATGCTCAGGGATAACCAGCTTGCGGTGGTGCATACGCTTTCAAAGGACGGGCAGGCGAGTGTCTGGTTAAGCGGCGAAGAGGGGCTTGAGCAGCCGTTTGCGCTGGACGAGCTTCTGGCTGAGACAGAACGTGTTGTGCTTGCCCGACCATCGAAAACCGTGCCTGATGCGCGTGTGGATGCCTATATCAAGCCGTATGAAGACAACTGGCTTCGGAAGATTATTTTCCGCGATATCGGATCTTACAGCCATGTGCTGATTGCCTCGCTGATCGCCAATATGCTGGGTCTTGCGGGCATATTATTCTCGATGCAGGTCTATGATCGCGTCGTACCTGCACAATCGTTCAACACGCTTTATGTGTTGTTCAGCGGCGTTTTGCTGGCGATATTCTTTGATTTCATGATGCGCCGTGCGCGCATGGGCATCATCGACATGCTCGGCAAACAGACCGATCTGCAGATGTCCGATGTCGTGTTCGGTCATGCCCTGCGTGTTCGCAATCGAGCGCGGCCGACATCGACGGGATCGTTTATCGCGCAATTGCGGGACGTCGATCAGGTGCGTGAACTGCTCACCTCGACGACAGTATCCGCGCTGGCCGACCTTCCGTTCTTTTTCCTGTTCCTTATCATTTATTCGGCACTGGTTGGCTGGATGGTCTTTATACCGCTTGGCGCGCTGGTTCTTCTGATTTTGCCGGGCCTTTTCCTGCAACGGCGGTTAAGAGCTTATGCCAATGCAGCCATGCGTGAGGCCTCGCTTCGCAATGCCATGCTGGTTGAAACCGTGCAGGGCATCGAGGATATAAAAGGACTACAGGCAGAAGATCGGTTTCAGCAGCAATGGAACCACTTCAATGCTGTAACGGGTGAAGCACAGATCAGGCTCCGTGCCCTGACCAATAGTTTGAGTGTGTGGACGCACAATGTGCAGGGCGGGGTTTATGCTCTCACTGTCTTTGTGGGGGCGCCACTGATTATTTCGGGCGACATGACGACGGGCGCAGTGGTTGGTGCATCCATGCTGGGCTCCCGCATGCTGGCGCCGATGGGGCAGTTGTCTCAGATCATGGGGCGCCTGCAACATGCGCGTATTGCCAAGCGTGGCCTCGATCAGCTGATGCAAATGCCGGTCGATCATCCCGATAGCGAAACCCGTATCCACTGCCCGAAGATCGACGGTTCCTATCAATTGAAGGATGCGCTTTTCCGCTATGGCGATGAGAAGTCGACCCCGGTTCTTCTGATTAAGGATCTGAAGATCAGGCAGGGAGATCGCATTGCCGTGCTTGGGCGCAATGGTGCGGGCAAATCGACCCTGTTGCTTGCTCTTTCCGGACTGCTTGATGCAGCTGAAGGAGAGGTTCTGCTCGACGATCTTGCCCTGCCGCAAATAGATCCCGCCGATGTGCGGCGGGATGTGGGTCTGCTGACGCAGAACTCGCGCCTGTTCTTTGGCACTTTGCGCGAGAATATCACCATAGGGGCGTCGGATGCTTCGGATGCGGAGATCCAGAGGGTGCTTGCCATGGTTGGAGCAGATGGCTTTGTGCGTCGCCTGCAGAAAGGTCTTGAACATCTCGTTCAGGAAGGTGGAGGCGGACTTTCAGGGGGGCAGAAACAGGCCATTTTGCTCGCACGACTTCTGATCCGCGATCCATCGGTTGTGCTTCTCGATGAGCCGACATCAACCATGGACGAGGCCACAGAGCGGCACTTTATTCAGCAGTTCGCAAAATGGAGTGTCGGGCGCACGGTCGTTATCGCGACGCACCGCATGCGCGTGCTCGAACTCGTGCAGCGGCTGATCGTCGTTGAGAACGGGCAGGTTGCACTCGACGACAGCAAGGAACGCGGTCTGCAGACCTTGCTGGGCATGAGCAAGGTGGAAACACCAAAACAGGCGTGATCCGGAGGGTTTTAGCATGGCGGCTATCGGCGGAGACTTTGGTGCCTGGGTAAACGGAAGCGAGCAGGGGCTCCAGCTCAGGAAGAAGAAGCGTTTTGTTCGGCTTGTCTTCGTTTTCTTCGCCGTTTTGTTGGGCTGGGCCTATTGGGCTTTGCTTGATGAAGTCTCTAACGGGACAGGTAAAGTGGTGCCGACCTCTCAGGAACAGGTCATTCAGTCACTTGAGGGCGGCGTTGTCGCTAAGCTGATGGTACGACAGGATGACGTGGTGGAGCCGGGGCAGATTCTGGCGCAGCTCGACCCAACCGTTACAGAATCAAGCGTGCAGGAAAGTGCCGCGAAATATCGTGCGGCTTTGGCAAGTTCTGCGCGGCTAACTGCTGAAGTCAGCCAGACTGAGCTGCAGTTCTCGCCGGAGCTTGATGCGTTTCCGATGCTGGTGGCTGCAGAAACACGACTTTTCGATGCGCGTACACGCAGCCTGCAGGATTCACTTGAATGGATCACGGAATCCAAAAAGCTTGTGCAGGATGAACTCAATATCAGCCAGTCGCTCACCAAAATGGGGGCTGCCAGTAATGTGGAAGTGATCCGCTTAAAACGGCAGCTGGTTGAGTTGCAGCTCAAGGAAACCGAGATCAAATCCGATTATATCGTTCAGGCGCGTGAGGAGCTTGCAAAGGCAAATGCCGAGGTGGAATCGCTTTCATCGGTTATTCGCGGACGATCGGATGCGCTTACGCGTCTGACGTTGCGTTCGCCGGTGCGCGGCATCGTCAAGAATATCGAAGTCTCGACCATTGGCGGCGTGGTCCCTCCGAATGGCAAGCTGATGATTATTGTGCCGCTTGATGAACAGTTGCTGATCGAAACGCGGATCTCGCCGCGGGATATTGCTTATATTCACCCGGATCAGCGAGCGACCGTCAAGGTGACCGCCTATGACTATGCGATTTACGGCGGATTGGAAGGCAAGGTTGTCAGTATCTCGGCCGACACAATCCAGGATGAAGCAAAACCTGACCATTATTATTATCGTGTGTTCATCAAGACTGAGAAAGATGCATTGTTAAACAAGCATGGAGACCGCTTTCCCATCGTTCCAGGCATGGTTGCGACGGTGGATATTCATACCGGTAGCAAGACGGTTCTGGATTACCTGATCAAACCGTTTAACAGGGCGAGCGAAGCACTGCGAGAACGCTAAAGCCGATCGCAAGAACCGGGACCAGGGCTGTTGAGATTTGCGGAAAAGCAGACAGATCGCATCTTTCAAAAAGTGCTGAAACAATCGGAAATGCATTCAGGTTCGGAGTTGTCGTCTTCCAAAAATGTGTTGTCACCGAACGGACATCGACTGTTTTTTCACCTGATCGCTGGACCATGCGGTAGCGCGACTGCTTCGGCGTGCCGCTGAACAAACTCTGCAACCGACAGATGCGCTCAGGGAACCAATCTGGCTATCATCGGTTTGACCTCAGACAGGCAAAGGTCAGGGGGCCAGTTTGAGTGGCGCTCGAATTCGGGATCATGCGCAGATTGCGGCAGAGGAGATCGTAAGTCATGGCAGTCCGTGCAAACTGGAAAGGCACACTGAAAATCGATCAGCTGATCTGCCCTGTCGCGCTGTACACTGCTGCCTCAACGGCCGACCGGGTGTCTTTTCATCTGGTCAACCGCAAAACTGGCAACCGGCTGAACCGGTCGTTTGTGGATAGTGAAACCGGAGATCCTGTCGACCGGGAAGATCAGATAAAGGGCTATGAAGTCAGCTCGGGCCATTATGTCAGCTTCACTGATGACGAGATTGCGGCGGCCATTCCGGAAAGTGATAAGACCATCAACGTCGTGCATTTTATAAAATGTGAAGATGTTGACGCCGTTTACCTGGACAAACCCTATTATCTTGCGCCGGCAGACGATAACGAAGCGTTTGCGCTTATCAGGGATGGCATGAAAGCCGAGAAACTCGCCGCGGTTGCCGAAACAGTATTGTTTCGCCGGGCACGTAAACTGCTGATCCATGCATATGGCGGTGGGCTGATCGCAACAACATTAAATTTCAATTATGAGGTCCGTTCGGCAGCATCCGCCTTTTCGAACTTGCCTGAAGTCAAATCAGATCGCGAGATGCTCGATCTGGCGAAGCACATTATAAAGACCAGGATGGGTTCTTTTGATCCTGAAACCTTCGATGACCGTTATGATGCAGCGCTCGCAGCGCTGATCAAAGCCAAAATCGCCGGTAAACCCGTCAGAAAGCCGCCAGTCGCTGAAACCGCTACGGTAATTGATTTGAAGGAAGCGCTGCGTAAAAGTGCTGCGATGGATAAGTCCGGACAGGATAAGAAACCGGCCAGACGCAAAACGGTGACCCGAAAAGCGGGCTGATACCGTCAGTCAGGGAAATGTGCCTATTTACTCGACTGTACTGGGAGTGCAGACACGCTCCATTCCGGAAGGTATAAACTCAATGCGAATTAATGGATATTTTGCCGCTGGCGATGGCGAAGGTTGACTTTATCGCAAAGTATTGGTTGAGCCAGCCCATAACGGGAAAGTTCAGTCGAGTGATAGCGCATGGTGGGAGCTTGTTAGTATCCATTCAAACATTGACTACGCGCGCAAGATATCAGCACATGAGAACGGCGATTATAATGATCTGCCTGCCGACAATGCTACGGCTGCGCATTTTAACGTTATATATGTACCCGGCGTCCTTGAAAGCTTTGCTGATACCTTCCCAGTAAATTGTAGTTTTGGGAAACGCCATTCTAAAATTCGCGAGATTTGCAGAGTTCTCGCTGCACAGTGGGCAGGGCAAGATTTGCGTAGTGATGAAACTGACAAGTTTTATCTGCATGATCTGTTCTATAATGAAGGCGTTACTGTTGACGATTCCGCTTGGAACCCTTTGCAACTTGCCGATACTCATCCAACGTTGGGAGCTGAAGTAGCTGCGTTTAATTCGCGGGCGACCTCAAAGTCAGACTATTACTGTAATGCTATGTTTGGTCGCGACTGTTTCGTGCAGATGGTGAAGGGCCAGTTCAATACAGGTGGAGGATACGGTAATCCCTCCGGCACCAACACCAAAGCCCACTCAGACCAACCGCTGAGTGGGCTTTTTGCTTTGCGTCGTGGAGCAGGCGCGATTTGAAAAAAGCACAATCAAATCATATAGCCGATTCTTGTCTCACTTTTCCGCAAGCGATTGAATTAGCTCGCTTTGCGTAGAACTTCCGGGACTGCCACCCGTTGCACTTCACTAACGGTTTATTCGGCCTTGTAGTCGCTAAGTTCCTTATCAAGTTCAATTGATTGTAGACCGAAAGGCTTGGTTTCAAAGTCATAGATCGTTTTTCCGCACACTATGCCGCAAACGACAGTTGCTCCCATAGCTTCGCACGCATCTCGCGCGGCGAGCATGGAACTGCCGGTTGAAAGAATATCATCCACCAGGATCACATTTTTTCCTTTTAGATCGTCGCCTACGACAATACGCTCCAGCAGGTATTGTCGAGATCGGTCTCCTCCAGCGTGGGCGGGCTGGATTTTCTCACTCCATCTTATCGTGTCTGAAATGTTTTCTTCAAAATCATTATCGCGCAACGCTTCTTTCAACATATTAAGCGCGCGATAATCCTCTACGCCGACAATTCCATCCTTCGAAGGAATTGGAACCAATAGTGAATCGCTTGGTAGGTTTTCTATTCGAATTGTGTGACTGATGAAATCGCCAAACCATCTGCGGACCAGTTCGAAATTTACTTCTGTGATCACCACTTTGCCGCTTCGTTTGTGGGCCAGAAATTTTCTGTGAAATTTCCCTACTTTTACCGCCCATACATAGAAATACGCGTCCCAATACGGCTCCGTTCGCTTTCTTAATTCATGAGCCAAGTCGGAATAATACCCACAAACGAAGTGGATTTTCATTTCACAACACTCGTGCGGTAATGTCGCTAATCTGAGAGACAACGACGGTCTTCTTGTAATCGAGAAAACGTTTGGGCCATGTTAAATGGTCATTTTCCACTACCGAGCGCAGAAGAAAAAGCCATCTTCCCAGTCGAACGCATTCAGCAGCTTGGTGGAGTGTTCCAGACGTATCTGATGCTTCCACAATAACGCTGCCGTCTGACAATGAGGCCATTAGACGATTTCTCTTTGGAAAGTCTGAGGGATAAGTTCTCTGACCCGGAAAGAACTGTGAAATTAGCAGATGATTGCGATATATTTCTTCTTGTAGTTCCGCATTCTCAACTGGATACGCTTTCTCAAGAGATGTTCCAATAACCGCTATCGTCTTTCCGCTCACATTTAGGGCAGCGGTGTGTGCGGCAGTATCGACACCCTTGGCTAGCCCGCTTACAACCACTATACCAGCTAGCGCCAGTTCTTTAGATATCCTAGTTGCGCGAGCAAGACCGTCGTCAGACACGTTTCTCGCACCAATCACTGAAATGCATGGCGAGCGTAATACGCTTAAATCCCCTGCGTAAAAAACAGAGGGATCATTTTCTTCAGGTTTGCGAAATAATCCTTCACGCTCCTTCGGTATGCATCGGTTCGCAGCATGGAGGAGTTGACCTAATGCTAGCTCGTGCATTTCAGATGGACGCGTATAAGAGGCACGCTTGCGAGGCGCTATGACTAGCTGAGAGGATTTGTTTGCCACTTCTCTAGAATATACCATCTCTTGCAGCACTATTCTCGCCTCCCGAAACATTAACGTTTCTGTGTGACCGTACAATGATTCGGACAAAAGGGAAAAATATGCCCGAAAACAGTTTCCTTCTCCTCAGGCCGCACGGTTGAACGTATCGCGTGAACGGGTCATTTTGAAATCACCGTTGGCTTCCAGCCACGAGAAAAGCCAAGTGACATAGCGAGGCTGGCGCGTTCGATTTCCTTGATGAGGAAGGCACGGTCTTTCAAAAGCGCTTCAATAGCGGATCGGACATTTCTATTGTGATATGCGAGCACCAAGTCGATTTTACCGTCATAATTTGCAGCTACCGCATTCATGATGGCTCCATAGTAAGCAAAAACACGCCGTCAAACGTGTCAAATGAAGTCGGTTACGCCTCCGATGTTCATAGTATGTTCTCATTTTAAAGCAGAGTCAATCCGCCTTCTTTGCCGGTTCTCGCGTCTCATCCGGCCGGCCAGGTTAAGCCCCTTTTTCGCGGGCGAGGCTCTTGCGCAGTGCCTCCATAATATCGATGACATTTCCGGATTGTTCCTGACTGGAGGAACCGGGTTTACGCTTTTTCTGCGCGGGGCTTTTCTTCTTTTTCGCGGCAATCATAGATTTCAGGTTTTTCTGAACCGGATCCTCCAGAATGTCGGGGCGCCAGGAAACTGTTTTATTGCGCATGACTTTACGGATCATTGACACCATTTTGCTGGCCGGCTTTCCACCGGAGATCGTGGCAAAATAGTTGCTGGCATCGCGCACTTCGTCGCCATAACGAAGCGTCCACAGTATGAGCCCACGATCCTGCGGGACAAGAAGCACCGCGCGTTCCCGGCGATAAAGCACAAGACGAGCAAGCCCATAGACAGCGCTGCCGGACATTGCGGCCTGAATGACGGAAAACGCTTCCTGCCCCACCTTATCGGCAGGAGAGAGGAAGTAGGGCTTCTCATACCAGACCGGCTCGATCATATCCTGCGGCAGGAACTTATCGATATCGATTGTCCGGGTACTTTCGAGAGCCACAGCGTCGAGCTCATCATCGGTTAAGATAATATAGTCGCCTTCCGCTTTTTCGAAGGCACGGACCTGGTCCTTATCCGGGACGGCTTTGTGGGTGACGGCGTCAAAATAGCGGTTAACGACGCGATTGCCGGTATTCTCGTTAAGCGTATGAAACCGAACCTTATCACTTTCAGTTGTGGCCGGAGCGAGTTCAACGGCGCAGGTGACAAGAGAAAGTTTCAGGTAACCTTTCCAGAAAGCGTGAGGCACGGGCGCAGTCTCCGGTTATTGCTTTGTAACCGCGCGAAGCCGGATTTGTTCCAGCAAACATCTGAATGCAGGGTGGCCCGGGAAAGCTCAATCGCCATTCAAGAGGCGGTATAACTGATGAGGCGCGCGATGCAGGCGGCTTTTTGATCCTTCATCCGTTTGAGCGCGCAATGATACTGAGCAGACTTAAAGATCGAAGACGGAACAATTAATGCGATTGCGGGTTGGGGCAGGTGCGATTGACCCTGTCCGGAAGGCCGCTGTCCGGAAAGCATTGAGGAGACTGAACATGAGACTGTTTTTCTTCGCTGTTATATCGATCTTTTTTGCCAGTGCGGCGGTTGCTTCTGCACAGCAACCGGCTACGCCTGCACAAACCGGGGGACAGGAGCCGGAAATGCCGGGCGAAGCTACGCCGTCGTGGCCGTCAGGCAGCGAAAAAGTTTCTCCTGAGCCGGAGAGCGGGAGCAAGACGAAAGAGCAGAAAACAAAACAGCGCAAAGAGCGCGCAGAGAAACGGAAAAAATGTGCTCCGGGGCAGAATGCGGACGCGTGTCGTAATCTGCGCATTCAGCATAACTGACAGACAATCCGTCGTCGTTATTACTGGATCGGCCGATGCGTTCTCACCAGCGGGAAAACAGTGATGGTTTGCTGCTCAGGGCAGAGTCCACGGATGCGAGGCCGGCATATCCGACTTCCCTGATCAGAAAGTTACGGTCTTTCAGCAATGCTTCCAGCGCCGCCCGAACGTCGCCTTTGTGATGGGCGAGTATAAGTTCGACTTCAGCATCATACGCAGCGTTCTCACCAGTCCTGTTCATAATCGCCTCCTGTGTCAGCGACAATCGATATGTGATGTTCTATTTTTGTTCACTTTTCAAGCGCCGTCAACCCGGCTTTAATGAGGATCAGATTGTGGGCATTTTGTGAGCCAGAGTGCATTTGCTGATACGGGCGGAACCGCCCGGTGTTCTCTTTTTACGGTGATTGACAGAACGCCATCATGGGGCCGCCAGGTCTGGTTTATCCACATTTATCCACAGCTATTCACAGGGCAGGATGGCGCGGAACAAAGCGTGTTTATAAGCCGAACAGAAGACGCCCGCCGTTCTTTTCGCCCGCGTCGATATCCGCTCGCGAAATGGTTATCCCTGAAACGCGGGTTGATACAGATCGATCGGTGGGCCTGAGACTGCGTATGGGCCGAAAGCTCAGGTGTGCTCATGACCAGTGCTTACAGCAAATACCGCGCTGAACGCTGTATCCGACAAGAGGAAGAACGTTTGCGTTCTGTGATCAGGTACAGAACGGATCGGGTTAGCGCTGATTGGGGGCTTCGGAAAGAAGTTGTGTGTGCACACCGGTTGCGTTGACTGACGCATTCCGCTGACTGTTGCAATCTTTTATAAGAAGCAGAAGGATAACAAGGCCTGCAAAGGCCAGTCCTGCACCGACAAACCCGGACGCGGTATAACTCCATCCCATCCCGATGGCCACCGAAGCGAGCCATGGTCCAAGCGCATTTGCGAGATTGAAGGCTGCGTGATGACTGGCCGCTGCAAGGGTTTGGGCACGGCCTGCAACATCCATCAGATGGGTTTGTAACGGCAGCCCGAGAGCACCGGAGAAGCCGATCAGAAACAGGCAGGGGGCCATGAGCCACAATGTGTGGACGGTGAAGGGATAGAGCACCAGCATAATCAGTGCGAGGATAAGCAGAGCGGCGGCGGTCGCAAGCAGGTTACGGTCCGCAACGCGGCCGGTTATCCATGTACCGGTGACCATGCCTGCACCAAAGATGATGAACATCAGCGGCTCGGCCCAGTGTGGAGCCTGGGTGATTTCCTGCAGCGTGCTTGCAACATAGGTGTAGACGGCAAACAGTCCGCCGAATCCGATTGCCCCAACTGACAGCGTGAGCAGCACCTGACGGTTTTTGAGTGCAGAGAGTTCTGTCAGTGGGCTGCTGCTGGTCTCCTTCCTGTTATGGGAAGCGAATTTAAGCACCAGGAAACCGGTCAGAAACGCCAGCAGTGCGGCAAAACCGAATGCATAGCGCCAGCTCAGATACTGCGCAGTAAAGCTTGAAAGGGGGACACCGAGCAGCGTTGCTGCAGTAAGCCCGAGCATAACCATCGAAATGGCCCATGAGCGCTTGTTTTGAGGGACCAGAGACGCGGCGACGAGCGCAGCCACTCCAAAATATGCTCCATGTGGCAGACCGGCCATAAAGCGTGAGAGCAGAAAAACCGGATAACTGATGGCGAGAGAAGCAAACAAATTGGCCGCTCCGTAAAAGACCATCAACGCGATCAGCAGCGTTTTTCGTGAAAAGCGGGCGCCGAAGATGGCAAGGACCGGAGCGCCGATCACCACACCAAGAGCGTAGGCCGATATGGCATGCGCTGCGGCAGCAGGTCCAATCTTCAGATCCGCGGAAAAATAGGGCACCAGAGACATCGCCGCGAACTCAACGGTGCCGATCGCAAAGCCGCCCAGAGCCAGGGATGCGATGACCCGGCCCGGGTTTCCGGATTGTTCGGGCAATACTCCGGCATCGAAAGGGTGATCGGCTGGTTCATGCATGTGTGTGAGCGGCTCCGAACAAAACAAAGACGGGTGAGATGCGCTGCTAACAGATTCCCTTTGTGCCTGTTATTTTTAAAATACAGCAGCGGCAGGAAAAGCTGCAATTTCTGGTCAGAATGCCCGGCGAGCCCCCCGCTATGCGAAGCGCGCGAGATATAAGCTTTGTGAAGCCAGGGATTGAGCATCACAGTGGATCGCCCTGATCTGCCCGCGCTCGTTGCCGGTGAGAGCCGGCGCGGGATAAAAACTGTCCGCTAGCGTACCCTTCGTTCTGGTGGGGGAACGATTGTCTTCATGGCACATTAACAATCTGTGCGGGGCAGGAGAAAAACCATGACATCCGAACCTTCATTTGATGAACAATTGCTCGAACATTTACCGGCTCTGGGCTATTTTGCCCGCACTTTGTGTCGTCAGGGTGCCGATGCCGAGGATCTGGTTCAGGAGACGATAGCCAAGGCTCTGTTGCACCAGGAGAAATACGTACCCTATGGCTCACTGAAGTCATGGCTGTTCACGATTATGAAGAACACGTTCTGCAGCAAACTGAAAAAAGCGCGTCGTGAAACATGGATTGATGACTGGGATGGTGCCGCTCCGCCATCGCAGGATGAGGCTATGGCTCTGCAGGATCTGGGACGCGCTTATGAGAAGCTCCCGGAGATTTACCGCTCGGTGCTTGAACTCGTGGTATTCGATGGTCTGCAATATGATGAAGCTGCGCAGCAGAGCGGATGCTCTGTTGGCACAATCAAAAGCCGCTTACACCGGGCCCGCGCATTCTTAAGTGCAGATGACGTCCCGACGAGCGCGGCGGTTTAGTTCACTGGAATGCTGCTTATGAAGCAGTTGTTCTGTGTCTCTTTTCAAACCTTTGGTCGCCTGCGCCGCTTTGACACCCCGGGAGTACGCGCCTGATGCCATTGCATGTGGTGTTGCTTTCATTAATGCCGGTTCAGTCTGTTCTGCTTTGGCACGTGCTGTTAATACAAAGAGACAGAACAGTGATGGCTCGACCAGCCGGCATGAATGCAGGGTGCAGACAATCGCATTTCAGACGCCGTCGCGCATGACCGGGTCGAGATGCAACACTTGCGTTTGGCGGCAGGCGCAACACAGTGTCCTGGTTCATTACTGCACGCAAATCAATGAGCGCCATCGCGGGCCGGGAAGAATGCCGGGATCAGATATGCGTCTGTTTGCGCGCTGAAAGGGGCAGGCATCTTTCATTAATGGAACAGACGAAAGCCCACAACAGAATCTTTCCAGCAACGTGTGATTTCAAGCTGACTTCTGGTGGTGAATGCAGTCATAAGCAGCGCAAAAGCGCTCTCGCCGCGTGGCTCCTCAATCGTTTTGTAGACCGAGATTTCAATTGGTGCTTTGGTTGTTTCGGGTACAAACAAGAAGCTCACTTTCTGATCCAGTTCTTCGTCCTTGCCAAGCAACACTTCAGTCACTGTGCCAGTGGCATGAATATGGTCGTCGCAATTGCCGACAGCGTCGATGGCATAAGCGCGATGGGCGGAGAAGGCCAAAACGATCGTTAGAAGAAATCGAAGGTTTTTCATAATCAGGTCCACTTCTTAATTAAAGAAAAGTCGGGAGACGCGCAATCTGTCTGTTTAAGCAGAATGGTTTACAACGCTCAGCCAGACGTTCGATGTAGTCCATTCTGAACCCGCCGCCGCATGGGGTGGACAATTGTAAAGGGCTTCATCCACACCGACACGTACCGGCCGCTACCCCGGCTGCTGCGGCCTTTTGTAAAGCCCGGGTGACTGGGCGCCTTTTCGCTTTGTTTCCTGACAGGGTCGCGTGCAAAGAAAATGTATGTCAGGGCGTAAGTCATTATCCGGTATCAGCATGCTGTTCATGGCATGCCGAAACAGGTGTAGCCCTTATCACCGCAAACGACTGAACTTCGTTCTCGTCCACTTCCCTGCTGTAACAGGCGCCGGTGCCCTGGGGCTGTCAGCAGGGCCAGAAGGCATCAGCATAAAGGGAGATGGTTGCGGTCAGATCAGATTGCACCAGCGCGAGGGGGTATAGCCGGGATTCTAGGGTATTCGTATCTCGACAGTGGTGTCCGCATACCAGCGCCGGATGTTCTGCACCGGGTTTATCGCGCACAGACAGTCATCTTTTTGTTCTGACCTGGCCGTGGTTACCCATGACTGGGAAAAAGAATGCGTGTCAGCAATAAATAAATACGAAAATATTCTGCTCGTCTTTTGGATCATACTATACATCCCTTATCATATACTGAGAAATATATTGG
>Ga0256901_1000702_pt1 | contig 18203 bp, 10 predicted proteins | sample MC6MC0689MT_FD_190200 | JGI IMG/M metagenome (GOLD analysis project Ga0256901, IMG submission 190200) | Metatranscriptome of enriched soil aggregate microbial communities from Iowa State University, Ames, United States - MC6-MC0689-MT... | ecosystem: Environmental > Terrestrial > Soil >... | reverse complement strand
TAAATTTCTAATTCTACCACTCGCGCTTGGGATTGTCTATCAGGGACAAGCATCCCCCGCAAAAAAGCCTTTTTCTTCCATCATCGGAAGCAGCGTCTTTCAAGACCAAATTAAAGGAACAGTTGTCGCGAATAATGGCGTGCCTGTTGCAGGAGTAACAGTTAAAAACGTTCAATCAGGAAAAACAACAGTAACTGATGCGAGAGGGCAATTTCAATTGTCCGCCAAGCAAGGCGAAACCTTTCGCTTTAGTTTTGTAGGGTACAAGTCATTGGATCAACAGGTGACAGGTAATAGCCTGTCAGTTACCTTGGCCGAAGATTCCAGTCAATTGGAGGAGGTAGTGGTGGTTGGCTATGGTACGCAACGGAAGAGCACGGTCTCTGGTGCTGTTGCTACAACAGATTTGAAAGGAACAAACAGCCGTTCAATGGCAGGAATAGGAGAAGTGCTTCAAGGGAAGACGCCCGGTGTTACGGTAACTGCCGAGGGTGGTGATCCCACGTCTAAACCGAGTATCAATATCCGTGGTATGGGGGGGATCAATGGTGAGCAGCCATTATACGTTGTCGATGGTGTACTCCAGGCAAGGGCTCCGGAGCTCAATCCGAATGATATTCAAGATATTAGTGTGCTGAAAGATGCCGCAGCCGCAGTCTATGGTGCGCGTGCTTCGGGTGGTGTTATCTTGATCACAACAAAAGGTGGCAAGAGTGGTGATTTGAAAATTGATTTTGAAGCGAAATATGGTGTACAAAAAGCGCACAACTTGATCAAAGCGCTGAATGCAGCAGATCGTGCCATGATCTCCAATCAGGCGGCAGATAATGCCGGCGTGGCACGTGACCCGGCTTTTGATGCAAGTAAATATCCGGATGGACAGATCACCCGTACCGATTGGATAGACGAAATTTTCCGAACGGCGCGCGTACAGGATTATAATCTATCAGCAAGTGCAGGTAATGAGAAGTCTTCTTTCTACACCGGCTTCAACTACCGAAATGCCGAAGGTATATTGATCAATACGTATTCTAAACGATACAATTTCCGTGTAAATTCACAGACACAGGTGACCCCTTGGTTGAAATTGGGTGAAAATATTTCCTACTCCTTTACCAATGGGCAGGGGGCCAATACAAGTTCCGGCTATACGGGGGCTGTATTATCCGCCATTCACTACCCAAGAAATGTATCTGTATATGATGCCGCAGGTAAGTTTTCAGGACTACCGTCGGACCATGGTCCGGGTACCTATGGTGATGTCATCAATCCGGTCGCTTATCTAAGCCGGTTGGATGTTAACAATCCCGTACATAACTTATTGATCAATCCCTATATTGAGCTTAAATTGCTTCCGGGCTTGAAATTTAAATCAAATTTTGCTTATACAAAGCAATTCACCGATTTTAAGGAGTTTACGGCACGTATTCCGGAAATTGGAAAACCCAATATGTCCAATTCCCTCGCCGTTAATACCAATCGTCTGACAGATATCTTGGCTGAGCAGACATTGACCTACGAAAAGAATTTTGGTCTGCACCGTTTCGACGCCCTAGCAGGATATATGTATCAAAAAACTACAAATAGCTATCATAATGTTATCGGCGAGAACTTTGATGACGAGGCTAAAAACTACCGTTACTTGGTCAATGCTGGACGCATTCAGCCAGTCGTTGATGGGAAGCTTGAGCAGGCATTGATATCGTACCTTTTGCGTGCAAACTACAACTACGACAACCGTTATATGTTGACCTTGATCGGTCGTCGGGATGGTACCTCATTAGTGGCAAAAGACAATCGTTTCCAGAACTATGGTTCTGTATCCGGGGCCTGGGCAATCCATCGTGAGGCATTTCTTTCGGATTCCGAAGTAATCAATACTTTGAAATTAAGAGGAAGTTATGGCATTTTAGGTAATTTAGGAACGTTGAGTTCTACGGCTGTAAGTCCATTATTACAGCGTGTGGACAATTGGGTTGGTAAAACACCAGCGTTGTTGCCTGGATACATTGAAAGAATCATGGGCAATCCTATATTGACTTGGGCGCAATCGAACCAAACAAATATTGGATTAGATATTGGTGTATTAAATAACCGTTTGACCCTGAATGCGGATTATTTCGTTAAGCGGACAGATCGGATGTTGATGGATATCGCACTAGCCGGGACAACTGGTTTACAGACCAAAACTGTCAATGGTGGACGCGTTACGGACAAAGGAATTGAACTTGCTGTGACCTATAGCAGCAAATCAGACGCAGCGTTCCAATATGATTTAAGCGCTTCAGTCAATAAGATCTCCAATAATGTAGACTATTTAATTGACGAATTTCCAAAAATAACCTCGCAGGTTGACTATCGTGGTATCCTGAAACCTTTATTGACCGAACCGGGGCAGCCACTGTATTCGTACTATGGCTTGGAAACTGCGGGTCTATTTAGGTCTAATCAGGAGGCCGAGCAGTATAAAGGCAGTACTGGAACCAAAATACAACCTAACGCCCAAGCTGGGGATATGAAATTTGTGGATCAAAATGGAGATGGCGTAATTGATGATAAAGACCGTGTATTCTTGGGAAGTGCTTACCCGAATTTTAACTATGGATTGACGTTTAATGGTAGCTATAAGAATTTTGATGTCAATATCTTTTTCCAGGGGGTGCAAGGGAATAAATTGTTCAATACCTTGAAATATACAGGTTTAAATGCAGCATCAGGACAACCTTACAATATGTTTGAAGAAATTAAGAATGCATATTCAGAGAGCAATCCAAACTCCAATATACCGCGTGTATCGGTGAAAGATCCGAATGGTAACTTCTCCAATGTATCGGATTTTTATGTGGAAAATGGATCGTATCTCCGTTTAAAGAATTTTGCGGTGGGGTATACGCTACCACAAGAACTAACACAAAGATATAAAGTGCAGAAATTACGGTTCTTTGCTTCAGCAACCAATCTGTTTACCGTGACGAAATATACGGGAATGGATCCTGAGGTCGGGATGAACGATTATGGTGTGGATGCGGGTCGTTATCCGCAGTCGCGTACATTTATGTTAGGAGCAGCTGTCACTTTTTAATCTCAAATTTGGAATAAAATAAAGGATGATATAGCTTTTCAAATCGGGAAACTGAATGATTAAACCTGATTGTCCTGTGAATATTTAAAAAATACTCCAATGAAAAAAATAACTCGAAATATATGTTTTGCCCTGCTTTTAGGAAGCATGGGAATGTCTTTTCAATCTTGTACCAACAAATTGGATATCCTGCCGGAGGGAGCTCCGTCAAAGGCAAGTTTTTGGAAAACGAAAGAAGATGCGATAAAAGGGGCTAATGGGCTTTATTACCTCTATGATGAGGAGGATTTCTATGGCCGTGGATTTGCCTGGTTTTTGAATGCCAGCGACGATATGGTCACCGGAAGAAACAATGCACAGGCAGAGAATATCCGTACGTTTAACAGCAATTACATCGGCGGCGGCTACACGGAATCACAATGGCAAATGCGCTATGCCATTATCAAACAGGCCAATGATATCTTGCGCTATGTCCCTTCGATCTCCATGGATGAGGCGTTAAAGAAACGTATTCTAGGTGAAGCCAATTTTAATGCAGGCTACATGTACTTTCAGTTAGCTGCTAACTATGCAGATGAACGCGCCGGAGTACCTATTGTTACTGTTGAAAATATGGACAACGAAAAGGCCACACCTAGAGCGGCCAATATCGAAGAAAATTATCGTCATATAGAAAAGCTGCTGAAAGAGGCTGCTGATCAACTGCCTTTTTTCAATGAACTGGGAGAAGCGGATTATGGCCGTGCGCATAAGGTAGCGGCATGGGCGGTGCTTTCCAAAATGTACCTGTATAAAAAAGATTACAAAAATGCCATTCTATATGCAGATATGATTATCAACCAGGGTAAACGTGGGCTTGAACCTACTTTTACAGATGTCTTCAAAGCGGCAAATAACTGGGGGCCTGAATATATCTGGTCTGTCACAAGTACAGCTGCAGGTACGGATGGCTGGGGATCGATTTTACCGGGTGTTATGCTTACCAATGGTGCCTGGGGGTTATACAATGGTTGGGGATATTATATGCCAACGAAAGAGTTGTATGATTCGTATGAAACAGGCGATGCACGTAGGGAGGCGACAATCTTGAAGCCAGGGGATAAGTTTACGTTCTTCGGTAGCGAGCGGATATTTACTCCGGCAAGTTCCGCGACTTGTGACATGCAGTTCAACAAGTATATGGAACCTTTCTCGCATGTAAATCCAGTCGGTAAACATGTGAGTCCAAATGGAAATCACATGGCCACGGATCTGAATGTGCCTTTGATCCGTTTTGCCGAAATATTACTGATTAAAGCCGAAGCTTCAATTATGCTCAATGGTAGCGGAGCTGGAGATAAAGAATTGAATATGATCCGTAAACGTGCCAACCTGATTGAAAAGACGGGGATGACTTTGGCTGATCTGAAACGCGAACGCCGTAATGAGTTGGCAGGTGAGTTTGCAGACCGTCACCGGGATTTGGTGCGCTGGGGTGATGCACAGGATACCTATGCTAAGCCGCTTCATACCTATGCGATGAAGAATGGTTCAGGCATGCCTGTTGAGTTTGCGGGCCGTAAATTTGATCCGAAAATTCACCATGTGTGGGCTGTACCGCGTAGAGAAGTGGATAATAGTGCAGGTTTGATTAAACAGAATCAAGGATGGTAAAAGTTCCAAAAGTCTTCCAAACTAAATTGGGGGGATTATTGATAATCGCTGGCTTGTGTGGAGGACCTTTAGGGGCTTCCGCACAAACACTCAATGAAAAATTTGAGCAGCTGATGTTCAACCGTGAAAAAGGACAGGCGGGGGCGATCCACTATGTTGGGCATAGTCATAACGATTACTGGCAGAGCCAACCTTTCTACACGGCCTATTACGCGGGAATGCAATCCATTGAAGCAGATGTTTTCCTGCGCAATGGTAAACTTATGGTTGCGCATGATGCAAAGGAAATCAAAACGGAGAATACGCTCAAGGCGCTTTATCTGGATCCTGTGGCTGCACTATATCGTAGAAATGACGGAACAGCATTTGCTGACAAAGCAAAAAAAATGCAGTTGCTGATTGATATCAAGGAAAACTATAAACAGGTATTGCCTATTCTTGTCAAGGCGCTTGAACAATATGGCGATCTATTCAATCCGCTTAAAAATGCCAATGCCATTAAAGTAATCGTAACAGGTGGGAGACCTAAACCAGATGGATTTAAGGATTATCCCAAATGGTTGTTTTTTGACGGGGAAGTCAATTGGAGCTATGATGCAGCGAGCCTAGCGCAGACTGGATTGATCAGTGCTGATCTAAAGGATTATACGGATTGGAACGGTAAGGGATTACCCGAAAATATTCCGGCCATCAAAAAGGCGGTCGCCAAAGCTGATTCACTGGGACTTCGTTTTCGTTTTTATGGAACACACGACAGTCCCAATGCCTGGCAGCAGCTGATTAATCTCGGCGTGTATTGGATCAATACCGATCATCCCAAGACCTTAGAATTATTTCTTGATCAGCGTGAACGGTCATCTTTCCAGTCGGCAAAACCACAGGCGATCTATACACCGAGTTTTCAATATGACGGTCAGGACCGTAAGGTGAAGCGGATTCTGCTTTTGATTGGAGACGGTATGGGGATGGCCGCTGTAAAAGCGGCGACACTGGCCAATGGTGGCGCGCTCAATATGACACAGATCAAAACAGTAGGACTTTCACAGACCGAGGCATTGAATTCGGACAATACCGACTCCGCTGCTGGAGGTTCTGCAATCGCTGTAGGGCAGAAAGTAAATAACCGCGCAATTGCTGTCGATGTAAACGGTAAACCATTGCCCAGCGTAGCTGCGGTGCTGGCCGATCAGGGATGGAAAACAGGAGTGATCAGCATCGGTGATGTTACTGACGCCACTCCCGCAGTATTCTATGCTCATCAGCAGGAACGGAATGAGAGTGAATCCATTCTAAGACAGTTTCAACATTCCACAATGGATTTTATTCTGGGCGGAAAACCTGGGTGGTTGCAGAAGAAAAGTGACTGGGAAGGATATACTGGTGTTTCGATTGTAAAAGATCAGATCAATCAATCCGGTGGTAAGCAGATTGTGTTCCTGTCGGACGAACTTCTCAAGCCTGTGAAAGATGGTCGATCAACGATTTTAAAACAGTCTATGCTGGATGGCATAAAGTTTCTGTCCCGCGATGATAAACCATTCTTTCTGATGGCAGAGTCTGCGCAGATTGACTATGCCGGTCATGCGAATGACCTCAAATATTCGGTCATGGAAACATTGGATTTTGACAAAACGATCGAAGAAGCCCTAAAGTTGGCCGATCAAGATCCAGAGATGCTGGTTGTTGTAACTGCAGATCATGAAACTGGCGGACTTACATTGCTCGATTCTGACCGTAAATCAGGACGTGTAATGGTTAATTTTAGCAGCAACGATCATACGAATGCTTTCGTTCCCGTATTTGCTTATGGAGCCCGCTCGTTTTTATTCCGGGGGGTATACGATAATACGGCTATTTTCCATAAGCTACTGGAAGCTGCGAAGTAAAAATTTTAATTTCCTTTACACTTTTCGCCCCGTTTGTGTATCAAATCACAACGGGGCATTTTTTTTCGATAAAAAGCCTGTAAAAGGCGATGATGGAAGAAATTACTCCTTATACTCTTTTCCGGTATAGATATCTATGTAATAGTAATTATCTTTATTTTCCGTGCCTTTTACCCGTACCAGACCACTTGGGTTTATTGTGTCATAGCTTTTGGTCCCGATCTGCTTTTTTGTTTTATTATTGTACAATGTAAAAGGGCCATCTTTTTGTATCTGTAAGGAAAAGATCTGTTGTTTGCCATCCAAGATATCAATATGCTGAAAATTTGGCGGTAGATCCCATATTTTGGTCTCGGCATTCCAGAGGCCCATGGTTGGATCCTGCTCTCCTTTTTTGACGTTGATGAGGTACAATGCTTCGGTTTGATGGACGTATTTTATTTTTCCCGTTTTCCAATCGTTTTTAAGCGTATTCTTTGTAAACAACATATGCTTATCAGGCCAGACCAGATAACCTACCTGATCCAAAATAAAGAAATCCTTGACGTTGATTTTATCCAATAAATTGCCCTCCTTGTCAAGATACAGCCAGTCATAAGCCCATACCTCGTGGTCATAATTAAATCTCCCCAGAATAAAGTAAGGCGAATTGTTGACAGAATACACGAGAGAAACTTCTTTCAGGAAAGCCAGCTGTGCTGCAGTAGCCTGTTTGATCTGTTTTGGCAAAGCTTTCTCATATTGCGGGAAAACATAGATAGCACCTGTGCTGTTGTCTTTTAACAATTTGGGCACTGTTGGTTTGTAGCGATCCTGATTGATGGAATCCAACTGTAAGGGCTGGCCGTTCCAGAGCAAGTCTATTTTATCGACACCGACCAGATTGGAAAAAATAGGCCTCTTATGTTGAATATCGTAGATCTCAAAACGATTTTCAGCAGGAGGAATATATCGGCCATTTTCCAAAATCATATCAATTTTTGTACTAAGTTTTTTTAGATGCTGATTTTTTAGTTCATAAAGGTCTCCATTTAGGACGAAATGTTTATCATCCAGATCGTATGCCGCCGAACTGTATTCGTTTTCGTCATAGGGAACATCTTTGTCCAACAGGACCTGGTCGGTTTCAAGCACACGGATTTCTACCTTAACATAGGACGCTGTTTTTTTTACGCCACCACCCATGATATTCCAGTTCCAATTCCAGAAGGGCAGTTTTTTCTCATGTTCCCGACGTTTCATAAGTAGCGTCACCTGGCCTAGTGGTTGTAACCCAAGATCAGTATCAGAATAATTTTCGATAAAATCTCCCTTTGAATTAATTAAAGCATGCTGGTTCTTCTCGTTTGAGACGATAGCGTACCCAGTGTGGGTAAAAGGTTCGGCTCCATAGAATTTTTGTGTCAGTTGCTTCCGGAGCGAGCTGTCCACATAGACAAATTGTTTGTCCTGGGTCTGCATCGGAATCCAATGGATAGATTTTAACGATGAATTTATGGTAGACTCTTGTGCACAGGCTGTCATACAAAGAATGGTTATTAATCCTACTAATATTGATTTGATCATCTTTTTTCTTTTTAATTGAAAGCGTTTGCCGTTAAAAGGGCAACGAAAAGTTACGTATATGCTCATTATGCCAATGCAACGCTTTATGACAGGATTCATGTTAAATACAGGGATCCTGAGGCTAAAGTAGGAGAAAACAGCCTTTGGAAAAATAGCCGAATTCAGTGATTATGAAGCGACTTGATTGGTTGCTGGACAGCCAGATTAAGTCCGTTTGTCCCTGCATTATTTTTTTCGATGAGCCGATTAGAGTTTAGGAGCAGCTCAAATGCATGACCGCAAAAAAGTATATGTCCATTACGAAGACCTCAAAAGCTACTGCAACAAGGGATCTGCAATACCTGCAAGAGCAAGGTATATTTGAACAAATTGGGCTTGGAAGATCCGTACGCTATGAACTTGTACTTAGTTAGATGACCGATTTTAAATAATAGATTCCAGCGATATCATTATTTCTTGTCTACCGGAATAAGTTCTGCACCTCCTTCTTTGGGTCGGTACCAGTACTTGTGGCCCAGATCATCTTCAAAATCGTGGTTTACTTTTGCTTTATCTACACTTCTGAAGCTTTTGACATCGGGCCCTTCAAAGATTTTATTGCCGACGAAAATATGCCTGGCGTCTTTGGCGACAGCGCGTCTAAGGACTTCAAAAGTTTTTGGCTCCGCTTCCGCAAATAGCTGTTGGTTATAATAGATATGATTCTTGTCACCAGACCAAAAAGAGTTTCCACCAATGCCTTCCAATAGTTTAAAACTGGCGGCATCGACATCCATGAATTCAAATTTCTTTCCTTCAATGAGAACCAGTTGATCAATGATTACCGTTTTTCTATCAAGTAATTTGATGTTATTGGTAGAAGGTAAATCCGTTTCGAGCACACCGATACCCTGATAGGGTTGGTAATAAAGTAATTTTTTGCCATCCAAAATGATGTATTCATCGTTGAGCACATCAATCTTATCCGTTGTGTGATTGAGCGGATCGATACTTTTCTGCGTGACCACATAGAGTCTATTTTTGTCTTTTACAAAATTTTCATTCAAAATTTTAAATGAAGCATAGTCGACCGCTAACGCTTGGGCATTGTAGAAGTAATGTGATTTATCTTTCGATAGGGATGCGATCGTATCATACAAGGTAATATACGTTTCGGGATCAGCATCCGTAATGGCAATGAGTTGTTGCTCGCTGCATTTTCGTGTAGTTGAAGTCGTCGAACCATCGAAAACGAATACATGAGACTGATCGACGGGAATATTTCCTTTCAATCGAAAAGTTTTTGGATCTACAAATTGCTGTGGACAACCCATAACATAGATATTGTCTTTATCACGTGCATAGACACCTTTGATCACAGAAAAACTATTTACATCTGCCTCCGTCTTTCTTGAACCACGTTCAAAGCCATTGCCTCCGGGGATAAAATAGATCGCTCCATTTTTTTTATAGTAGTCTTCAGACAAAGGACTGACCTGCTCTTTGCAGGAAAAGAACAAACCTATACATGTGCTGATAATTCCCATTTTAAAAATATGCTTCATAATTACCTTTGAATGATCTACTAGGTTCTGATTATTTAGGTATTACTATTCTTGAATATAATGAACAGCATAGTCTATCCAGTCGGGGATGGACTCGTCCAAATAGATGTCGGGCTGTACGCCAATATTGTCGATAGGATATTGTGGTAAGCGAGCTGATCTGTATGTTGGCAACAGCAGTTGATAATTATCGCAGCCAAATTTAAATTCCCGTATCGATCCATAATCCAGTGCACCCATACTGGGCGTGCCCAAGATCTTTACTTTTTTGCTTTGACGACAGCTGAATAAGAAATTTTCACCTGAACTGGCCACATTTCTGTTAGCTAGAATAATAACTTGGGTCGGGCTTTTCTTATGGAGTGCGATCGTATCGATAAGTACTTTTTTATCACCATAGAGCACAAATTTTCCGATATTATCTTTGTATTCTTTTAGATCATCCTCTATCTTTTTCGCTTCTGAAATAGAGTCCGTCCCCGGTTTCATATTTTTAAGGGCATAGTCCCGTAGGCCGTTAACCAGGGTATGGGTGGCAAAAAATTCAACACTCATAATCCGTATTGGATTGGTCAGGACATAAGGTAAAATGGGTTGGTATACATCATCCGTTCCTCCGCCGTTATTCCTGATGTCGATAATCAAGCCCTTGCTATTTTCAATCTGTTCCCTATGTTTGACTATTAAATCCTTTACCGGAGCGATATTTTCATAGGCAAAACTGCCGATCTTAATATAGAAAACCTCGGGATTAATTGTCTTGGCCATCACCTCTTCTTCAGGTTCAGCCGTACTCTCCGTAGTTTTGGAGACTTTCTTTCGTTCTGTAGTCAATGATCTTAAAACAATGTGCTCATCCTGAAAAAAGTCGAGATACTCCTGCAAAAGAGCTACGCATGCTTCATTTTTTGCGTTGAAACTTTTTTTATTCAAAATACTCTTTTTGGCTTGGTATAAATCGTTGTGCTGTTTTACCTTTTCCGGAAAGCCCGGATATTCTGTTTCGATTTTACTGATTAATTGTTTGAGTGCCTGTGAACAATTGCAATTGGTCTGACCGTATATCGGATAGATCAGAAATGAAATACAAAAGAATAAAAGTATTTTTTTTAAAGTCATTTGTCGGTTTATTAAACTTTAGTACTTCTTAATAATAGTAATATTTTACTGTATTTTAAAAATACAACACATCGGCCATGTAAGCGATAGAAGTTTACGATTCGCTTAGCGTTATTTATAATTCGTTTACATCCAATTGTGGGGCGGGAAGGACTGATCCTATTTATCAGATTTGTTCTGCGCAATTGGGACTTAAATTTAGTAATAATTTAGAAAACAGTTGCCTGCCCAAGGGAAGGAATATGGGAGCTCTTAAGGTCGGATTAGGCACCCTTACAGTATTGTTTAAGTATTGATAAAGTATAAATTAAGTATTGCTATAGTATTTGTACAAGATAGATTTTGGATAGCTAGCCAGTGTTATTTCGGTGCTGTAGTTTGCCTACTGGCCTACTATGATTACCTGTCATAAAGGGTGGTTATCTTTTTGTATAACTGAAAGACTATTATTCTTAACAATATTTGTTTTTTATATTATTAATTATTACGTTTGTATATATAAACTATATTATTGTATCGTAATGGTGTTTTTGTGTAAATAACACAAATGCCTTACCTGTATCTTAGTCGGCAAGCAGGTAAGTATTTTTCGCAGTCAAGCTGAAACTTCGATACAATTGTTTCCATTGCCGACCTTTTCTAAATAAACCAAGGTGCAAATGTGTATGCATGCTGCCTGTTGATTTTATCCTTAGTCATCTTGGTATTCTTTCTGTGTTTTTTACAAAATAACTGTTTATTATTTGCAATAATAGTCTTTAACTGTTTGTTGTACTGAGGACTATTTATTACGGATTTTATAACCATTAAATCATTTATTATGGAAATTAATAGTCAGTTGATTATTGATCGATTATCCCAGCGGATGGATCTCGATCGTGTTTATCTCGTTAAATATCAATTTTTAAATCAGGAACACCATCACCTGCTTTTAGCGCTTAAGCCAGTAAGTGGACTGTCCGTAAAGGTACTGAAGCCTATTGTGGAGTTATGCTTGATGGATCAGGGGAATATTTCCTATGAGATCATTCTGATTGGGGATTTGAAGAATAAGATAAAGATCGGTAGTATATATTATACCTACGCTGCGTTGCCTAAGCATATCCTTTTTCTTGCGGATGGCAAAAATAGTAAGCTGCAGGGACATAAAGAACAGCGTGTTGCACTGGAACTCACCGATGAATATCACAAGAAAATAATGCCATTATCAGCCGACTTCCTAAAGGGCGCAGAAGCTTTTGCTAAGGCAGGAAACTACCTTAAGGCGGTATTTATGTTGCATCAGGGGCTGGAAAATCACTTACGGTTGTTGCAGGTTATGGTAGAAGGGAAAGTGAATAATGTACACAGGCTAAATAATAGAATTAGAAATCTGAGCGAGCATTTCGCTACACTAAATGCGCATATTATAGGCGAAGATGAGCCGACAAAAGAGCGTTTTAAGTTGTTGGATGGGGCCTTTGATGCGGTAAAGCAAAATAAGGATCTGGAAATTTCGGCTTTTGATGCCTCCAACCTATATGACCATAGTAAACTAATGTTGGATGCGATCGAACAATTATTTCACTATTTTATGGAGGCCCTTCGGTCCGAATATGAGCAGATCACAGCCGCGCAGATCAATATTCCGCAATCAGCGAAAGAACCAACGGTTACCACCGTTACCAAGGCTCCAGAAATAAAGAAAAAGGCGGAAACTCCTCCCGTTGGCCAGAAAGCTGTAACGACAGATCAGATGGCCGTTTCAAGTGCCCCTATTTTCCAATCTTTCCCTTGGCCAGAGCGGTATCAGTCCGATATACAACAACTGCTTAATAAGATCTATCGGGAAAATCAGCCTGAGCAGATTATGTTGCTCAACTATTATGTGAGCAATGCCAATGGAAACGGATTGTTCGACTATCCGCCAAAAGATATTGGTAGCGCAACACTCTATTTGGTTGTCATTAAAAAACGGATTGGATCAACTCATTTTCGTAAAGTTTCTTTTGGTCGGGTTACAGCAGTCATTTCATTTTTAAACAGCAATTTTATTGAAACAAAATTGAACAAGGGGAGTCGCTTCTCGAATACCATCTGGAATGACTCCATCGTCCTCTTCCGTGATTCAAATTATAAACCTTGCTACTTTGTCAGTCCGATAGGTTGGTCTGATACCTTATTGAAAGCTTCAAATTGTTGTGAACGTAATTCAAAACTTATTCAGGATCTGGTACAACTTTTTATTGATGAACGTATTTCGAGCAGGTTATTGGCTGTCTCATTGCTTAACCAACTGCTGTCGATTGGGCTGTATAGCTATCTCTATTTGCGCATCGGTCATGCTCCAAACAATGCCAATTTGGAAGAGCTGATCGATTGGACTTGTATCTGCGACAGTCGGTTGAAAGAATTCTTTGTGCCTAAAAATAATATTGATGGCGTACTAAATGCCGAATTAATTCGGCAGACGAAATCAAGGATCTACGAGCTACCTCCAGAACTGGCCCAATTGGACATGAGTATTTTTAGTGCGAAAGCAAATGATATCGGCAATATTTTCCTGGATCTCTGTCAACAGAGTCTGAAATATATGGAAGCGAAATCGGGGATTAAAATAAATTGAAGCTTGCTATGAAATACTAGGTTTTCACTTAAGCATGGTAGACTTAAAAAATTAGACCATTACAAATAAACTAAACCAATGAAAAATGAAATAGATGTAACGATACCATGGCAAAGCAAGCAAGAAAAATCCTTGTCGATCGTTTATCTCAAAAGATTTTTTAACGAAGAATCTGCAAGACTAACTTGGGATTTTAAAATTATTCTAGAAGAGAGCGTTTTTAATAATACGTATGTGTTCGAGAGTTTGTGTAAGGGAAATATTCGTGTCCTGATCACGTTGACTGCGGATCATTTGAAAGCAAATTGTTCATGTGGGCGAATGAATACGACATTATGTGAACATGTTTATGGTTTATTGCGTGAAAAGTTAAGTGGGAATAAACATTATTTTTTTCATTTATACGATCCAAAATGGTTTTTAGCACATCCTGACCAACGCGAACTATTTGGTTTATCTCTTAAAGATGAACATAAGAGAATAACAAAAATTGAAATCAACGCAACAGCAGATTGTGGGAGTATCTATGGTTTTCATAATCCATCAGAATTATGCCATGTAGCTAGCAATAAAGTTTATGCAATTGAACCTTCAATATCTAAGTCAGAGTGCAAATTTATCGTTGCAATTCCGATAAATAATACGATTGATCAATTACCTTTTTTACTCCCTTTTTTGAGTGTAGAAAAGAAAAAAAATGTTTTTAAAGAAAGCTATTTGTTAAAAGATGACATGCCATATCCTGAATATCTTACCAGCCATGAGATGATGCTTGATGCAGTAGCAAAAAAAATGATGCAGCTAGGGGCCTCTGCATTTAACGTTAGCGGACCAAATGAACTTTCAGTCGTTGAACGGAATGAGCGGGATTATCGAATAATGGATTTATGGAGAGATCTCATTTCAAATCAATTGTCTCAAGATGAAGTGATCTTTTTTTATTCCCATACGAATAATTTCGGTCTAAGACACTACCAATTCCGATATAGCTCTGCTTCCAATCAATCACATAAATTGAAAATTGCTAATGGCGACTTTAAGCTTAAGATTCAAGTGATAGAGAATCAAAAAGGTTTATTGATGAAGGTGCTGGGCTATTATAAAGGTAATTTGGTAAAGAAAATTAAGTTTTTGAGTAATGTGCATAGTTTCTTTGTCGAATTAAGTTCCAAGAATGTACTTTTTATTGACGATATACACGTCGGAAAACTTCTAAATCAATTCAGGCATTCTGCATTCAAAATTTTTGTTTTGCGACAGGATATCGCTAAATTTTATGAAGAAATATTGCACCCAATAGCTCAGTACTTCCCGATAGAATACAAAAATGAGGCACCTCAAGATCTTACAACCACTGAGGAGAAAATTGAAAAAATAAAAATATTAGAGGTGTCGCTTCAGGATGATGCGTTGCTATTAAAAGCATCCATAGATTTTGGGACAGTTACGCTGCCCATTGTTGAGATGCCTAGTACAACTGTTTTAACCTATGTTGATAATGAAATTCAGGTTCAAGAGCGAGACATTGACGATGAGCTGGCTTTTAGCAATTTTGTTAAAAATCAACATGAATCTTTTGAAGAGCAGGCTTCCCCTCATACTTGGGAACTGCGAACATCTCTAATTGCTCGAACAAATTGGATAAAAAATCTGCGCAAAGTATGTCAAGATCATCAGATAAGGCTTAAACTTACTGGGCTTGTTAAAGGATCTAGTTATTATCCTTTCTCTTTAAAATGGGAAGTAGTGGAACTGAAGTCTCAATCGAATTTGTTATTTATCAATATAAAATTTAAGCTGGGTAAACTAATATTGGAACCTAGTCTATTCGAAAATTATCTATTTGAAAAGAAAAATTGGTTCAAGATCGACACGGAGGATTATCTCTATATAAGCGATTCTTTGAAATCACTTTTTTTGCCTCTATTCGGTCAGGCACGCATAGAAGATCCTTATATCATTTTAACCTCAGCACAATTGATTTCTTTTCAAACGCAATTAGAAAAGATAGATCCTAAGATTATTAATGATAGCACAAGAGAAAGAAGGGATAAATTAGCCAATATGACAGAGATACCTTTATTGGATGTTCCGAGTACTGTCAAAGCAACGCTGCGCCCCTATCAATTGGTTGGTTTTAGTTGGATGGGATTCTTACAAGAATTTCAATGGGGTGGCATTCTGGCGGATGATATGGGACTTGGGAAAACATTGCAGGTAATTACTTTATTGGAGTATTATTACCAAAATAATCCTGATGCAGCCCCTTCTCTTATTATTGTTCCTAATTCATTGTTATTCAATTGGCAAAATGAAGTTGAAAAATTTGTTCCGGGACGAAATTGCCATGTGTATTATGGCACTAAAAGAAAGGGCCAAGAAACTTTCGCGGAAGCATCATTTGTGCTTACAACCTATGGGACAGCTATGGCGGACCTTTTCTTTCTTCAATCTCAATCATTCAGTTATATGATTTTGGATGAGTCTCAGATGATAAAGAATAGGAATTCTAAACGATTCGAAAGCTTGTTTTCAATTATGGCATCGTTTCGAATAGCAATGACCGGTACTCCAATTGAAAATGGGATTCAAGATATTTATGCACAAATGACCATGGTAAATCCAGGTTTTTTTGGGAATTACAGAAACTTTAATAAAATGTTTAAATCTCTGGGAGATGTCGAGGAAACCGATATGCCATTAATGAATTTGCAAAAGATGATTGCTCCATTTATTTTGAGAAGGACCAAAAAGCAGGTCGCATTAGAGTTGCCGGATAAAACGGAGACTATCCTGTATTTGGATATGCAGGATGAACAACGAAAGCTCTATGATAACTATTGTAGGAAATATCGACTGGAAATTGAAGAAAATTTAAATGCTGAAGATTCTTCAAAATCCAAATTTTTAGCAATAGAGGCATTACAGAAGCTGCGACAGCTGTGTAATTCGCCTATATTGATGAAAGATGGCGGTTCTTCCAATGAATCTGTCAAATTAGATTTTATTGATGAAATTATGGAAGAAGTAGCTCCAAATCATAAGATTCTTCTCTTTTCATCGTACACCTCAATGCTTAAACTTGTAGCCCAACAGATCGAAAAGCACAGTATAGCATATACCTATCTTGATGGCAAGATGAATCAGAAGCAACGGCAATTAGCAGTTGAAACATTTCAAAATGACGATACATGTCGTGTTTTTCTGATCAGCTTAAAGGCCGGAGGAACTGGCTTGAATCTGACAGCCGCGGATTATGTGTATATTTTAGACCCTTGGTGGAACCCTGCGGCTGAAGCCCAGGCGATTGACCGTTGCTATCGCATTGGACAAGATAAACATGTTATGGCCTATAAGATTGTTTGCCGAGACTCTGTCGAAGAGCGAATCCTAGAACTTCAGGCCAGTAAAAAAAGAATGGCTGAGGGTATAATCTTGGACGAAGCCAATCTGATGAAATCCATTAGTAAAGATGAATTACTTAAATTATTCGAGTAACCAACTATAAACTTAACTTATGAATACCGAATCTACAAAAAAAACTTCCTACGCTGGAATGATGTATTCACATGATTTCCGACTTTGGTATACCTATCTCAAGCGACGGATAAAAAAAGAGTGGCGCCCCGAAGAGCTTTCGTTCTTACTGGGCAAGCCCGATCATGCCTATCTCGATTTTGAGCGGATGTTTCAAGTCGAAAAGTTTTTAACGCAGGAATCTATTTTATTGGATCGGATATATGCAAGTTCGTGGATCGAAGCAATGGAATTCCATCGCGAAAAAGATGAGGTCCCAGAGGAGCGTCTGGTACGTTTTAAAATCGAAGAGGATGAGGTGAAATGGATTTACTCCATTGAAGTACCCTGGACCTTTTTAACCGAGAAAAAGAAACATGCTGCTCCCAAATTAAAGTTTGAGGAATGGAAAGCCGAGAAAGATCTGCAACTTGAATCGGATGCCATGCTCCATGTTCGACAAAAACTGGACGTATTATTGGACAGTAATTACTTTGAACATGGTGCTACAGCACTGCAAATGTTTCGTAAGGTCGAACATACCGGTCTTGTTCATTTACAGATTTTTCCCCGTCACCTTAAAAATGTCTTGTATGGCCTTATCCAACAAAACAAACTCGTTGTCAGAAATATAGAAAATAGCTTTTCTTTTTTCTTAACGGATTTTCAGCAAGCTAATCGGAAACAACATTTATTGAGTACTTGACGTTGAGTAAAAAAACAATCATTATATTTATTTCAATGAATACAATGATATCAAAAAATAAGACAGCAATTGTACCAGTCATTTTCAAAGGATTGGCTGGTACAATTTTTATTTTTGCTGTTTTGACGGCCATTTCTTATCAAAATGATCTACCCGTGGATGGCAAATTGGTGATTGGATTTCCCTGGGAGTTCTATTCCGAAGGCACGGGCTATAATCTTGAACGTGATGAATACGCCAGTTTCGAAAATTTTGAACCACTTAAACTGATCGGCAATATCCTTGTCGCACTAGCTATATACCTTGTTTTACACCTGTCTCTTCGCCCTCTTTTTGGAAAAAATAAGCGCTAATTTCTGTCGTTATTGTTAGCCTTTTGTTAAGACTATTTTATATGCTAACGCGGTTTAGTTAAAAACTATTAACCTTTTATTGATACTACCTTCATATTGCATTTGTAACCTTGTACCCATAAATCAAATGCACTACTTATGAAAATTAAAGCCAACAATGTCTTTTGGTTGTT
>Ga0256901_1000701_pt1 | contig 18225 bp, 16 predicted proteins | sample MC6MC0689MT_FD_190200 | JGI IMG/M metagenome (GOLD analysis project Ga0256901, IMG submission 190200) | Metatranscriptome of enriched soil aggregate microbial communities from Iowa State University, Ames, United States - MC6-MC0689-MT... | ecosystem: Environmental > Terrestrial > Soil >... | reverse complement strand
CAAATTACTCCGTATTCTGGTACCGAAACAAAAAAAGAACAGGTGGCCAGCATGTTCAATAACATCTCTGGTACTTACGATTTCTTGAATCATTTTTTGTCATTAGGTATCGATATCATTTGGCGTAAAAAAGCAATAAAAGAACTTTTAGCATCAAAACCACAAAAAATATTAGATGTAGCTACCGGAACGGGAGATTTTGCTTTTGAATCCATTAAAATTCTAAAACCTCAACAAATTATTGGGGTAGATATTTCTAAAGGAATGCTAGAAGTAGCGAAGAAAAAAATTGCAGAACGAAATCTGGGCAATGTATTTTCAGTGGAGTTAGGCGATTCGGAAGGTTTGCATTTTGAAGACAATACCTTCGATGCTATTACCGTTGCTTTTGGTGTTCGTAACTACGAAAACCTAGAAAAAGGCTTAGCAGATATGTTTCGTGTATTAAAGCCTGGGGGTAAAGTGGTGATTTTGGAGTTCTCTAAACCAAGAGTATTTCCTGTAAAACAGTTATATCATTTCTATTTTAAATATGCTACGCCATTTTTTGGAGGTTTATTTTCGAAGGATAAAAAGGCATATGCTTATTTAGAAGAATCAGTGCAAGCTTTTCCAGACGGTAAAAATTTTACAGCCTTGATGGAAAAAGTTGGCTACCAACATACCAAACACCGTTCGCTTACGTTTGGAATTAGTGCCATTTACACAGGTGTTAAATGAGGAAACTCTTACTAATATTTATATTTTCATTCACTGCATTAACTACCAAAGCTCAAAACTGGGGTGGCGGTATCGATCAAGAAGACTTTAATTGGGGCTTTAGTTTCCAATACGTTGCCTCAGAGTATAAAATTATTAGAAAGCCAAATTGGCGTGACATTTTTTTAGATTACGAGCAGAACGATAGGCCAATTACCGACCCTTTAAATTCAATTAGTTCGCCTCTTTCTGCAGGTTTTGGTATTGGTTTCGTGCTAAATTATAAACTAACTAAGAATTTAGACTTACGAAGTACACCAACTTTAGTTTTCAACGACAGGTTGGTTAATTACGAATACGCATTGCCATCGGTTAACTTGCCAACAGATGTAGAATTTGAAGGGGGGAAAAGACAGCAAAAAGTTTCTGCAACGATGGTAGACCTACCTTTGGGTATCAAACTCAAATCAGAAAGAAGGAAAGATTTTAGAGCATACCTTTTGCTTGGTGCTAAATATTCCATGGACTTGGCTTCGGGTAAGAAAAATAAAGACGACGACAAGGCATTGATCTACAAGTTTCTTAAAAACAAGAAGAATTTCGCTTCTTATGAAGCTGCCATAGGTTTCGATTTATATTTCGAATATTTCAAAATGTCGCCAGAGTTAAAAGTTTCGCATTCGTTTGGCGATGTTTTAAAGCATGAAAATCATCCATTTGCTAGACCAATAGAAAAAGCAATTTTAAGAAATTTTACTTTCAGTTTGTTTTTCGAGTAAGCCGCATTTAATAAAAAACATAACTTTGTGCCAAACGCAAATTAACTAATGGCCAAAATCGCATTAATTACGGGGGCAACCTCAGGTATTGGAGCTGCCTGTGCTGATACTTTTGCAGCACAGGGATATGACTTAATTTTAATTGCTCGCAGAGAAAATATTCTGTCTGCATTAGCTCAAGAACTTTCTGAAAAGTATGGCATACAAGTGAAGAAAATTCAAGCGGATGTGAGGGATAAGGAAAACATCAACTACGTTTTAGAAACTTTGCCCGCAGATTGGAAAAATATAGATGTACTCATCAACAATGCCGGTTTAAGTCAGGGTTTAGATCCAATTGATAAGGGCGATACCGAAGATTGGGATACGATGATTGACACCAACGTAAAAGGCTTACTTTACGTTACTAAAGTGGTTTCCAATTGGATGGTTGGCAAAAAAAGTGGTCACATTATAAATATTGGTTCTATTGCAGGCAAAGAAGTTTATCCTAATGGAAATGTATATTGTGCAACTAAACATGCGGTAGATGCGTTAAGCAAAGGAATGCGCATTGATCTTCTGCCTCACGGAATTAAAGTTACTGCAATTCATCCAGGAATGGTAGAAACTGAATTCTCTATCGTACGTTTTAAAGGTGATGAGAATAGAGCAAAAAAGGTTTACGATGGTTTAGAGCCTTTGCTAGCACCAGATATTGCCGATGCAATTTGGTATGCCGTAAGTAGACCGGCACACGTAAATATCAACGATATGCTGATTATGCCAACCGCACAAGCTACTGGAACAATAGTAAAAAGAGATTAATTTAGAGTTACAAGTTGAAAGTTATGGGTTTCTAGTTTGGATACATAACCCGCAACACGTAACTAATAATACATAACACATTATGATTTCAACAAGCATAGATCAAGAAATAAAACAAGCCATGTTGGCTAAAGACCAAGTTAAATTAAGAGGACTTAGGGCAATAAAAGCAGCAATATTATTAGCTAAAACCGAAAAAGGAAATACAGAAGAGCTTAATGAAGATGCTGAAATAAAAATTTTACAGAAGTTAGTTAAGCAACGTAAAGAATCTGCCGACATTTATAAAAGTCAGAATAGGGAAGATCTTTACCAAGTAGAGCAAGAAGAAATAGATGTAATTTCTGAATTTTTACCAAAGCAATTGGAAAGGGCAGAAATTGAAGCTATTATCGCTAAAATAATTGCAGAAACCGGTGCCAGTTCTATTAAGGAAATGGGTAAGGTAATGGGACTTGCCAACAAAGAATTAGCTGGAAAAGCCGAGGGTAAATTAATTGGAGAAATTGTAAAAAACCAGTTAGCTTAACGTTTACGGGTTGCTACCTAGCAGATGGATTGTAAAAAATCTCATATTAATACGTATTAATTGCATTTACTCTGCTAACTTAGTGGCATATACCTAGAACATACACAATAATATTTATGAATTACGAAGTAATTGAACAAGAGGGATTTAAATATATAGAGGTTGGAGAAGGAGAACCTTTGGTGTTACTTCACGGTTTGATGGGGGAATTAAGTAATTGGGAACATACACTAGATGCTTTTCAATCTAAATACAAAGTTATTGTTCCAATTTTGCCCATTTATGAACTTCCGATATTAACTTTAGGCGTAAAAAGCTTATCCAAATATCTTCACCGTTTCCTTAAGTTTAAAAAACTGAATCAGGTAGTATTAGTTGGAAATTCTTTAGGCGGGCACGTTGGTTTAGTTTTTACTACAGCTCATCAAGAATTTGTAAAAGCTTTGGTACTTACCGGAAGCTCTGGTTTATATGAGAATGCATTTGGTGGTTCTTTTCCTAAAAGAGAAAATTACGATTTTATAAAAGAGAAAGTAGAATTCACTTTTTACAGCCCAGCAACTGCAACTAAAGAACTGGTTGATGAGGTTTTTAAAACCGTAAATGACCGTTCTAGAGTAATTCGCATACTAGCACTGGCCAAATCTGCAATTAGGCATAACATGTCTAAAGAGTTGAAAAAAATTACCATTCCTGTATCTTTAATATGGGGAAAACAAGATAAAGTTACGCCGCCTGATGTAGCAGAAGAGTTTCATCAGTTATTGCCAAACTCTGAGTTAAATTGGGTTGATGAATGCGGTCATGCACCAATGATGGAGCAGCCAGAAGTGTTTAATAACTATCTGAGCAAATTTTTGGACAGAATTTTGCTTAAATAAAAATATATAAAGGCTTAAAATTTGTGCTTTGCTTAGCAAGCCGCCTACTGAAAACTAGAAAACTAATACAATGTTTGCAGGAGAACTCATATCTAACAAAATACCGCCATTGCGCACTTCCGATACCGTTCGGACGGCTTTGGAGCGTATGAATGAGTTTAAGCTATATCATTTGCCTATAGTTAATGAAACGCAGTATCTGGGTTTAGTATCTGAAGAGGAACTAATGGAAACTAGAGATCAAGATACAGCAATAGGTGCATTGCCTGTGGCTTTACTAAATGCATTTACGTTTGAAACTGCACATATTTACGATGTGATTAGACTTTTGGGCGAATTACAATTATCGGTAGTGCCCGTTTTAGACCAACAGAAAAACTATTTGGGCATAGTTGCTATCAACAACTTACTTAGTTACACTGCAGGTTTGTATTCGGTAAGCGAACCCGGTGGTATCATCGTGCTCTCTATCAGCAACAGAAACAATTCTTTAGCCCATATGTCGCAAATTGTTGAGGCCGATAATGCGCAAGTACTGTCTTCATACATCAGTTCATTTCCAGACTCAACGCGACTGGAAGTAACTTTGAAAATCAATAAAACAGACCTTTCGGGTATTGTGGCATCTTTTGAACGCTACGATTATGAAGTAAAAGCTGTGTATAATAACAGCAATAATGATGACGATTCAATGGATAGATTCAATTCTTTCATGAATTATTTAAATGTATAATTTCCTAAATGAAAATAGCCCTATACGGTAGAGATTTTAATGATAACGTATTGCCGTTTGTTCAAGAAGTATTTGATGCCTTGGCTGCAAGGCAAATTGAAGTAACGGTCTATCAGAAATTTTTCGATTTCGTAAAGCATAAAATCACTCTTCCTGAGCATTTTTCCACTTTTTCTGGCCATAAAGAATTATTAAGCAAAGCTGATATTTTATTGAGCTTAGGTGGCGACGGTACCTTATTAGATACTTTGGCGCTGGTGAGAGACTCTCAAATTCCAGTAATTGGAATAAACTTTGGGCGTTTGGGTTTCTTGGCAAGTATCAATAAAACGGAAATTAACGAAGCGATCAAAGCACTTGTGAATGGGGAATATTCTATCGATAAGCGCAGTTTATTAAACGTAGATTCAGAAAAATCTTTATTTGGCGAAGTAAATTTTGCCTTAAATGATATTACCATTCACCGTAGAGACAACTCTGCGATGATGATTATTCATGCCTATATGAATGGTGAGTTTGTGAACTCCTATTGGGCAGATGGATTAATTATTGCCACGCCGACGGGTTCTACGGCATATTCGTTAAGTTGCGGTGGTCCAATTATACTACCCAGCGCACAAAACTTTGTCATTACGCCAGTTGCTCCTCATAATCTTAATGTAAGGCCAATCATTGTGCCAGACGATGTAGAACTAACTTTTGAAGTAGAAGCTCGTAGTACTAAGTTCTTGGTTACCTGCGATTCCAGAACTGAAACAGTAGATCGCAGCGTGAAAATTAGCATCAATAAAGCAAAATTTAACATAAATCTTATCCGCCTTAACAATGAAACGTTTTTAACTACGTTAAGGAATAAATTGCTTTGGGGTATAGATACCCGTAATTATTAGGATGAGTTTTAAAAAAACGCTATTAGCCATTACCTTATGTTCTGTTTTTGCTGGTAAATCTAACGCCCAAGTGTGGGAATTAGGTTTGCAGGCGGGTGGTGCTGCTTACATGGGCGATTTAAATCCTACAAATCCTTTAAAAATCAGTGGCCTTGCGGTTGGAGGTTTCGTAAAAGCCAATTTCGATCCACATTGGGCACTTTCTCTTAATTATACTAACGGAAAAATAAAGGCTGATGACTCCAAATCATCCTATGAGCAATTTAGACAAAGAAACTTAAGTTTTAATTCCAAGCTACATGAAATCAGTTTTTTGGTAGACTTTAATTTCTTCGATTATTTTTCTGGTGGCGGTTACTCGCGGTTTTCACCTTATTTATATACAGGAGTTGGTGCAGTTATATTTAATCCAAAAACAACATATCAGGATACCGAATATAAATTAGTGCAGTATTATACAGAAGGACAGACGGAGAGTTATAAAACTTACGCCCTAAGTGTTCCGTTTGGCGCTGGTGTTAAATATAATTTCAAAACAAACTGGACAATTTTAGCGAATATAGGGTACCGTAATGCTTACACTGATTATTTAGATGATGTAAGCGGAACTTACTTGGATCCAGCAAATCTATCTACAGATCCTAATACGAGGCCAATACAAGAGGCATTGTCTGATCGTTCCTTTGAAGTTCTTGGTAGAAAGATAGGAGATAAAGGAGTTCAAAGAGGAGATTTTAGAAAAAGAGATACTTATATGTTTGTAGGTATTGGCATAACTTATACCTTTGTGAGCCAAAAGTGCTTTTAGCATTTTTAGGCCTTCAAAAACAGTACATGGATTTTAAAGATCAAATAGATATTAATCGCTTACCAGAGCATATTGCCATCATCATGGATGGTAACGGTCGTTGGGCAAAAAACCAAGGGAAATTTAGGGTTTTTGGTCACGAGAGTGGAGTGCTTTCTGTAAAGGATATTGTAGAAGGATGTGTAGAAATAGGCGTCAAATATCTTACTGTTTATGCTTTTTCTACCGAAAACTGGAACAGACCAATTGAAGAAGTGAATGCTTTAATGGAATTATTAATTTCTACCATTAACCAAGAAGCAGAAACACTAAATAGAAATAACATTAAGCTAAATGCTATAGGCGATTTGAAATCGCTACCGCAAAAGTGTATTGATGACTTAGCTAATGCCATGGATAAGACCAAGGATAATGTAAAGTGCACCTTAACCTTAGCCTTAAGTTATAGTGCAAAATGGGAATTGGTAGAGGCAGCAAAAAAGCTAGCTAGCCAAGTTCAAGAAGGTAAAATCAATGTAGATCAAATTGATGAACATCTTTTTGCCGCTGAACTTACTACCAAAAATATCCCAGATCCAGAATTGATGATACGTACTAGTGGAGAGCACCGTATTAGCAATTATCTTTTATGGCAAATGGCCTATACCGAATTGTATTTTACCGAAACACTATGGCCTGATTTCAGAAGAGAACATCTTTATGAGGCTATCGTAGATTATCAAAAACGCGAACGTCGCTTTGGGAAAATTAGTGAGCAATTGAACTAATTTTTCTTTTAACAAAATTTAACATGAGTTTAAATTAACTTAGCAACGTTTTTTAGATTGTAAATGAGAAGAATATACCAACTAGTATTTCTGCTTTTGATCGGTTTTCCGTCATTAGCTCAAATTCGTAACCCACAAACGCAAGCAACTCCTTCCTTAAAAGTAAATGGTCTAAGTTTAGACTACTTCGCTCCTAAAGAATATATCGTTGGAGGTACTACCTTAACTGGCGCAAAGTATTTAGATAAAGACGTAATCGTTGTGCTTTCTAAATTAACGCAGGGCGAAACTATTATGCTGCCTGGAGAAGGTACAGCCAATGCCATTAAGAATCTTTGGGCCCAAGGCTTATTCGACGATATCAAGTTAAATGTATCTAGAATTGTTGGAGATACTGTGTATTTCGATATCGAGGTAGTAGAACTTCCTCGGTTAAGCGGTTTTGAGTTTGAGGGAATCAGCAAGTCTCAAAAAACAGATATTTTAGAGAAACTTGGAGATAAAGCTGGTAAATCTATCATTAACGATAACTTGTATAATACAACAAGATCTATTATCACTAAGTATTTATACGAGAAAGGATTTTTCTATACCACTGTAGATTATAAGTCTAAACCAGATCCAAATCAAGAAAATAGTGTTATTCTACAGGTATTAGTAAATAAAGGTAGAAGGGTTAAAGTTCAAAAAATCGAGTTTACGGGAAATAAAGAATTTTCATCAGCTAAGCTTAGAAAGTATCTTAAGAAAACTAAGCAACGTGCATTCTATAAGGTTTTTGGTAGCGGTAAATTTAACAAAGAAAAATACGAAGAAGATAAGCTAGCTTTCGTTGCGAAGCTGCACGAGAAAGGTTATCGTGATGCAGCTATCATCAGCGATAGCGTTTATAAGTACAATGATAAAACGGTTGGTATAAAAATCAACATGTATGAAGGTCCAAAATATTACTTTGGAAATATTTCATGGGTAGGTAATGCAAAATACAATACAGATTTCTTAGAGAAAGTTTTCGGAATCGAAAAAGGAGAGGTATTTAGCGAAGAGAAACTAGAGAAAAAACTTAGAGGTAGTGCTAATGGCGATGACGTTTCTAGTATCTATTTAAATGATGGTTATTTAACTTTTAACGTAGATCCAGTACAAACTAGAATTTATGGTGATACTGTTGATGTAGAAATGCGTATTTACGAAGGGCCAAAATATACGATCAATAAGGTGAGTGTGTTAGGAAACACCATTACTAACGATAGAGTAGTATTGAGGGAAATTCGTACAAAACCGGGAGATTTCTTCTCGAAGGAATTGTTAATTAGAAGTGTGCGTGAAATTGGTCAATTGGGTAACTTCGATGAGTCGAAAACCAATCCAGTTCCAAAACCAAATCCTGCAGATGGTACGGTAGACATCGTTTATCATGTAGAAGAAAAACCATCAGATCAAATTGAGTTATCTGGAGGTTTTGGTGGTGGCCGTGTAATTGGTACATTGGGTTTAACTTTCAACAACTTCTCTTTAAGAAATTTATTTAAAGGTGAAGCTTATAGGCCATTGCCAAAAGGAGATGGTCAGCGCTTAAGTTTACGTGGACAAACCAATGGTAAATTCTACCAGTCATATAGTTTCTCATTCTCAGAGCCTTGGTTTGGTGGTAAAAAGCCAGTAAGTTTCGGCGTGAGCGCATTTACTTCGTTACAGTCTAATGGTTTAGCTAAAAGTAATGCAAATTATTACGGTATTCGTTTAAATGGTGTTTCGTTTAGTTTAGGTAGAAAGCTGAAATGGCCAGACAACTGGTTCTCTTTGGTACACTCTATCAACTTAAACCAATACATTTTAAATAACTATCCTGGTTTCTTATTTAGTACCGGTGAATCTTACAACTTAAACTTTACGCAGGAAATAGCTAGGGACTCGAGAAATCACAACATTTTCCCTACGGGTGGTGCTTATTTAAGATTTACAGTACAGGCAACTCCGCCATATTCGTTATTAAACAATGTAAATTACAACACCGCTTCTGATAAACAGCGTTACAAATTTACAGAATACCATAAATGGAAAATGGAAGCCCAGTGGTTCGAAACTGTAGTTGGTAAATTGGTGTTCAAAGGTCAGGCGCAATTTGGTTTCCTAGGTTCATATAACAGTGCCGTTGGTCAATCAGCATTTGAGCGTTTCAAATTAGGTGGTGATGGTATGCAAGGATTTGACTTCTTACAGGGTTCAGAGATCATTGCGATGCGTGGTTACTCAAACAACTCGGTAATTCCTGTAGGCTCTAACCCAACTATTGCACAAAGTTCTGGTAGTCCTATCTTTACAAAATATGTAATGGAATTAAGATATCCAGTAATTAGCTCACAACAGGCAACTGCCTTTATGACAGTTTTTGGTGAGGCTGGTAACACGTGGGATAAGTTTCGCGACTTTAATCCGTTTAACGTAAGAAGGTCTGTTGGTGTGGGTGCAAAAATATTTTTACCGATATTTGGATTACTTGGCATAGATTATGGTTATGGATTTGATAACATCCCAGGTGTGCCTGATGCTAACAAAGGACAATTCCACTTTAGTATTGCACAACAAATGGGAGGTTTTAACTAATTAACACACATTTAGAAAGGTTAGAATGAAAAAAGTATTTTTAGCAAGCGTTTTATTCCTAATGGCATTGGGAGTATCGGCACAGAAAATGGCTTATGTAGATACAGAATATATCTTGAAACATATGCCAGACTATAAATCATCGTTAACTCAGGTAGAAGGTTTATCAAAACAATACCAAAAGGAAGTTGATGACGTATTTAAAGATGTGGAAGCAATGTACAAAGCTTATCAGGCAGATCAGGTATTATTAACTGATGATATGCGCAAACGCAGAGAAAACGACATTATTGAAAGAGAGAAGAAAGCAAAAGAATTACAACGTCAGAAATTTGGGCCAGAGGGAGATTTATTTCAAACCCGCAGTAAATTGTTGAAGCCAATTCAAGAAAAAGTTTCTTCTACCATTGCAGAAGTTGCAAAAAACAAATACATTGACTTCGTTTTTGATAAAAGCAGCGAAAGCACCATGATGATTTATGCAAGTGCTAACTACGACATCAGTAACGACGTAATTATTAAGCTTGGTTACAAACCAGGAACTTTGGTAAAATAACACACATAGAAAACAAACATTAGGAAATATCAAAAAAATGAAAAAGTTAATTAAAGGATTATTTGTAGCTGCAGGATTACTTTTAACTACACAAGTTGTAAACGCACAGCAGAAATTTGGTCATTTAAATTCAGACGAAATTTTTGCTTCTCTACCAGAAGCTAAAACAGTTTCAACTACAATCGAAAACTTGGCAAAAGCTAAACAAGCTGAGATTGATAAAATGATTACTGAGTATCAAAATAAATTGAAAGCTGCGCAAGAGAAAGAAAGAACGCTAAGCGAAGCTAACAAAGAGCAAGTACTTAAAGAATTACAAACTGCTCAAACTGAGTTAGGTGATTTGCAAAAAAGAATTGAAGATGCTCGTAACAAAGCTAGAACTGATGTTGAAACTAAGCAAGGTGAATTATTTCCTCCATTGCAACAAAAAGTAGCAACAGCTATCAACTCAATTTCAAAAGATAAAGGTTTATCTTACGTTTTTGATACAGCTGCTTCTCAAGGTTTCAATAACTTAGTGTATTTTGATGGTGGCGAAGACATTACAGCTGCAGTAAAAACTAAATTAGGTATTTCGGCAACTGCTGCTAAACCAGCTGCAACTCCTGCTAAAAAACCATAATTTTAACTTATAGAAGTTAACAGCGGAATTAGTTTAACTAATTCCGCTTTTTTTGTTTTGTAAAATGTTTTTACGTTTCCATTTTGCTATTATCACATTTAAACGTTACAACTTTATCATCTTACAATAAAATTATATGCACGGCAACGCTTCAATAGGGATATTTGATTCTGGTTTTGGTGGATTAACTGTATTTAAGGCGATTGCCGAAAAATTGCCAGATTACAATTACATCTATTTAGGCGATAATGCCCGTTCACCCTACGGCGATCATTCTTTTGAAACGGTTTATCATTACACGCTAGAATGTGTAGAATGGTTATTCAAGCAAGGTTGTCCTTTAGTGATTTTGGCTTGTAACACTGCTTCTGCAAAAGCACTACGCAACATCCAACAGTTAGATTTGCCAAATAAATATCCTAATCATAGAGTTTTGGGTGTAATAAGGCCAACTGCCGAGGTGATTGGCGAAATGAGCACTACAAAGTCTATTGGTGTGTTAGGTACTAGAGGAACGGTTCGTTCAGAATCATACCTGATAGAAATCAATAAGTTTTTTCCTGACGTGGAAGTTTATCAACAAAGCTGCCCAATGTGGGTACCATTGATAGAAAACGGTGAACATGAAAATGAAGGTGCCGATTATTTTGTAAAGGAGTATCTCGATGCTTTATTGCAGCAATCAAAAGCTATAGATACCATTTTACTAGCTTGTACGCATTACCCATTGCTAGTGCCAAAAATTGAGAAATATATTCAATCGGATGTAAAAGTAGTGTCGCAGGGAGATATTGTAGCGAATAGTTTGGCAGACTATTTAACTCGTCATCCAGAAATTGAAAATGGATTGAGCAGAGAGGAAAATCAGGTTTTTTATACCACAGGTGATACGGAAAGCTTTAATCAGCATGCTTCTGTTTTCTTAGCAAAAGACATCATTTCATTAAAAGTGAAACTCTAACTTTTTCGGTCTCAAAAATATAACACAAAAATGATGTATTCGTAGTGATTCTAATATTTTCTTACTAGGTTTTGAATATATAAAGCGGTAAATTTGCGGCTCAATCACACTCAATGAGCGAACAAATCAAACACGAATGCGGAATAGCCTTTATCCGCTTGTTAAAACCTCTCTCATACTACCAAGAAAAATACGGTACTGCACTTTATGGCCTCAACAAATTGTACTTGTTGATGGAAAAGCAGCACAATCGTGGTCAGGATGGAGCCGGTATTGCCACCATTAAACTAGACATGAAACCAGGTAGCCGATACATTAGCCGCTACCGTTCGATGGCTCAAAATGCTGTTGCCGATATTTTCGGTTATGTACAAAGCAAGTTTGTGGGTATACAGGAAGAAACTCCTGAATTGATGAAAGACACGGAGTTCTTGAAACAAAATGTGAGCTTCATTGGCGAGGTGCTTTTAGGCCATTTGCGTTATGGTACGCATGGTAAAAACAGTATCGAAAATTGCCATCCATTTTTGCGTCAAAACAATTGGATGACAAGGAATTTGGTGATTGCTGGTAATTTTAACATGACCAATGTAGATGAATTGTTAGAGCAATTGTACGAACTTGGTCAGCACCCAAAAGAAAAAGCCGATACGGTAACGGTGTTGGAAAAAATAGGCCATTTCTTAGATGATGAAAATCAAACATTGTTTGATGAGTACAAAAAAGAAGGATTAACAAATGTTGAAATCACTCATAAAATTTCTGAAGGCTTAAACGTTGCCAATATCTTAAAGCGTTCTGCAAAAGATTGGGATGGCGGTTACACCATGTCTGGTATTGTTGGTAATGGTGATGCTTTCGTTATGAGAGATCCAGCAGGTATTCGTCCAGCGTTTTATTATGTAGATGATGAGGTTGTGGTGGCTGCTTCAGAGCGCCCAGCTATTCAAACTGCTTTTAAAGTGCAAATTAACAATGTAAAGGAAATTAAACCTGGACACGCGTTAATCATCAAAAAAGATGGTACGGTTAGCGAAGAAATGTTCCGTGAGCCTTTAGAGAAGAAAGCTTGTTCATTTGAGCGTATCTACTTCTCAAGAGGTAGCGATGCAGATATTTACAAAGAGCGTAAAAAATTGGGAGAGTTGTTATGTCCGCAGGTATTGAAAACTGTAAACTACGACTTGAAAAATACTGTTTTCTCTTTCATTCCTAACACTGCCGAAGTTTCTTTTTATGGGATGGTTGATGGTTTGCACAAATACATTACCGATGTGCAAAAAGAAACCTTACTTAAACGAAAAGAGGTACTAGATGATGTGGCCTTAGATGATTTATTGTCTATGCGTCCACGTGTGGAAAAACTTGCGATTAAAGACGTAAAGCTACGTACTTTTATTACGCAAGATGCGGATAGGGGAGAAATGGTAGCTCACGTGTATGATACCACTTACGGCGTAATTAAAAACCATACAGATACATTGGTAGCGGTTGATGACTCGATTGTTAGAGGTACAACGTTAAAGCAAAGTATCATCAAGATTATTGATAGGCTGCACCCGAAGAAAATTATCATTGTTTCATCTGCACCACAAATTAGATATCCAGATTGCTATGGTATCGATATGTCTAAAATGGGGCAGTTTGTAGCTTTTGATGCTGCTATTCAATTATTAAAGGCAAGAGGACAAGAACATATCATTGAGGAAGTTTACCAGAAGTGTGTTGCTTCTTTAGAATTGCCAAAAGAAGAAATTGTAAATCATGTAAAAGAGATTTATAAACCTTTTACACCGCAGGAAATTTCTGATCAGATTGCTAAAATTATTACGCCACCAGATACGGTTGCCGAAGTTGAAGTGATTTATCAAAGTTTAGAAAATCTTCACGAAGCATGTCCAGCGCATTTAGGAGATTGGTACTTCTCGGGAGATTATCCAACGCCAGGCGGTAACAAAGTAGTAAATAAAGCTTTTGTAAACTGGAAAGAAGGAAATAACCAAAGAGCTTATTAACGAACGTCGCTAGTCGAGATTTCAAATCCCGAACAGCAATAGGTTAATTAAGATATAGTAAAAAGTTCGGAATTGCGTATCGTAATTTCGATCGAAGGGAGAGATCTAACAAGGTTTCTCCCTTTTTATTTTAATTAAACCATTAAACCTATTGACGTCATTACGTTAATGAAACTTTGTCATTCAGAGCGCAGCGAAGACCGCAAAGCAGCTACGAAGTAAATCTTTTTTAAAATCTTAAATTAGATGTCTCGCAATCCTCGACATAACAAGTTGCTTATCTTTGTTATAAGTTATGGTACACCGGCAACTCTTCCACAAAAGAAAATCCTTTGCGCTCATGGTTTATTTGGGCATAGTAATGGTTTAATCCATTGGTGATGACTATCCATTTTGCCTTGTAAACAGAATTGTATCTTGCTGCTTGGTCAAAGGTGGCTTGTGTGATAGGAACAGACGGCGCTTTGCATTCTACTACCATCAACTTTTCGCCAATAGTATTGTAGATTAAAATGTCGCTACGTTTTCGGGTCTGGTTTAAACTCAATCCACCTTCAATTTGCATTAAACTTAAAGGGAACTGTTTCTCTTTAGTTAAGTACTTGATGAAATGCTGGCGTACCCATTCTTCGGGAGTGAGTACTAAATGTTTTTTTCTAGCCTCATCAAAAATATAATGTAGTCCATCCCGTTGGGTAATTTTAAATGGATAGAAAGGTAAGTTGAGTGGGGTTGGATTGAACATTATTCTGTAAAGTTAAAAGTAAAAAGTTGAAAGCAAAAAGTATCAGAACGGAAAGACATTAATTATTCACAATAGCCTACAAATCTAAAATCGTAAATCTAAAATCGTAATTTTGAAGCATGAGCGCCGAGGATATCATCAAGGATTTAAAAGCTAGAAAATTTAAGCCAGTTTACTTACTACAAGGAGAGGAGCCTTATTACATTGATCAAGTAGTAGACTACATGGAAAAACATGTGCTTTCTGATGGTGAGAAAGGTTTTAACCAAACGGTTTTGTATGGTAAGGATACAGATATGGCAACCATCATGAATGCTGCTAAGCGTTATCCAATGATGTCCGATTACCAATTGATTATTGTAAAAGAAGCTCAAGATTTAAAGTGGGGAAACGAAGGTGCTAATAAAGAAGCTGATTTTATACTTGCCTATTTTGAAAAGCCTTTGCCAAGCACCATCCTAGTTTTAGCTTACAAGTACGCAAATTTCGATAAACGTAAGAAGATTTATAAGGCTATCAATAGCAATGGGCTTGTTTTCCAAAGTGATCCTGTAAGAGATTACAAACTCATGCCTTGGATTGAAGATCACATCAAAAGCAAAGGTTATAAAATAGATCCACAAGCAGCGGCGCTGATGGCTGAATATTTGGGGACAGACCTTTCGAAAATTGCTAATGAGGTAGAGAAACTTTGTTTAAATATCGATAAGGCTACCATCATTCAAACTGACCATATTCAACGTAATATTGGTATAAGCAAGGAGTACAATGTTTTTGAATTACAGAAAGCTTTAGCTACTCGTAACGTCCTGAAGAGTAACCAAATCATCAATTATTTTGCTGGTAATCCTAAAGCAAATCCCATGATTATGGTAATGGCTAATCTTAATTCTTACTTCTCCAAGATATTGAAGTATCACTACCTGCCCAATAAAAACGATGCGCCAAAAGAGCTAGGTGTCAGTCCGTATTTTATAAAGGATTACGAAGCTGCCGCTAGAACTTTTAGCGCAGGAAAAACATTCGACATTATCAGTTTATTGAGAGAATACGATTTGAAAAGTAAGGGTTTAGAGAGCTCTGGCAATACTTCTGATGGTGACTTGCTGAAAGAACTGGTGTTTAAAATTCTGCATTAACAGAATTAATTCATAGCCAATCTAAATTTATTAGTAGTGTAACTAAGAAGTTATATCTAATTATGAAATAATCGTAGTTGGAAGCCTATTTTTACTCTCCAATTAACTTATTCAACAGATTGATGAAGAAAAATCTATTTACCCTATTATTGGTAGCTGGAGCTGTGACATTTGCTCATGCTCAACGACCAACCCAAGGTGGTGCTCCGGGTGATACTACCCGTAGAGCTCCAGGAGCTTTTGGCGCTGCTGCACCCAAGGCACAACCAAAACCTTATGACCAAGTAATTACCAACAAAGCGCTAACTCGCAAGGGAATGATTACTTCGCATAAAATTGATGATAAATTCTTTTTTGAAATAGCAGACAGTACTTTGAATAGAGATATTTTGGTAGTAAGCCGTATTTCTAAATCAGGTGCTGAAGTACGTGCTGCACAAGGTTACGCTGGTGACCAAATTGGCAGCTCTGTAATTAGGTTTGAAAAGGGGCCTAACAATAGAATTTTTATGCGTAAAATTAGCTTTAGAGCTTACAGCGCAGACAGTACTGCCTCAATGTACCAATCTTTACAAAATTCTAGCGTACAGCCAATCGCAGCAGCTTTTGATATTGCCGCTTACACGCCAGGTAAAAACGGTAGTGTAATCGATGTAACCACTTATATCAACAGCGATAACGATATTTTCTATTTCAGTTCTCCAATGTTCAAATCTAGATTTGGTATTGGTGCACAACAGGCAGACAGAAGCTATATCCAAGAGGTAAAAAGTTTTCCTACCAATGTAGAAATCAAAACAGTAAAAACTTATGCCAAGTCTGCAGTGCCTAGTGCGGGCGGAGCGCCTTCTTTTGGTGGTGGCGGAGCACCAACTGGTTCGGTTACTTTGGAATTGAATACTTCGTTGGTAATACTGCCTAAAAACCCAATGAAACCACGTTATTTTGATCCGCGTGTAGGTTATTTTGCAGTTGGCTATACCGATTTCGATTTAAACCCACAAGGTGTTAAAGAATTGGAATTAGTGAAACGTTGGAGATTAGAACCAAAACCACAAGATTTAGCGAAATACAAACGTGGTGAATTGGTAGAGCCTGCTAAGCCAATCATTTTCTATATTGACCCGGCTACGCCTAAAAAATGGGTACCTTATTTAATTGCTGGTGTTAACGATTGGCAAAAAGCTTTCGAGAAAGCAGGCTTCAAAAATGCTGTAATTGGCAAAATGGCACCAACTAAAGCACAAGATTCTACTTGGAGTTTGGATGATGCTCGTAACTCGGCTATCGTTTACAAGCCATCTGAAATTCCTAACGCAAGCGGGCCAAGTATTTCAGATCCACGTACTGGTGAGATCATGGAAAGTCACATCAACTGGTACCACAACGTAATGAAGTTGGTACGTGATTGGTATTTCATCCAAACTGCAGCAGTTGATAAGAGAGCTCGTACGGTAAACTTCAGCGATGAATTAATGGGTGATTTAATCCGTTTCGTTTCTTCTCACGAAGTTGGTCATACTTTAGGTTTACGTCATAACCATGGTTCAAGTTCAACGGTTCCTGTAGAAAACTTACGTAACAAAAAATGGGTTGAGGCAAACGGACATACACCATCTATTATGGATTATGCCCGCTTCAACTATGTTGCTCAACCTGAAGATAATATCTCTAAAGTAGGTTTGTACCCACGTATTGGAGATTATGATAAATGGGCAATTGAATGGGGATATAGATATTTTCCAGATAGCAAAAACGTGGCTTCTGATATGAAAATATTAGATAAAATGACAGTTGAGGCTGCTAAAAATAGACGTTTATGGTTTGGTACAGAAACTAATCCAGATGATCCGCATTCGCAAAGTGAAGATTTAAGTGATAATGCGATGAAAGCTAGTGAGTACGGTATTAAAAACTTAAAAGTCATTGTAGCTAATCTTAAAACTTGGACTAAACAACCAGGCGAAAACTACGATGAATTAAGTAACATGTACGGTCAACTGACTACTCAATTTGGTCGTTACATTGGTCATGTAAGTAAAAACGTTGGTGGTATTTACGAAAATCCAAAAACGGTAGACCAAGAGGGCTTAATTTATGAGCGTACACCAGCTGCTACTCAAAAAGAAGCAATTAACTGGTTAAATGCACAAGTATTCACCACGCCAAAATGGTTGTTAGATCAGTCTATTTTAGATAACATTAGCGAAAGTCCTTTGGTTGTTGTTTCTAAATTGCAAAATGGTGCTTTGGCTCGTGTAGTTTCTACTAGAGTGTTGGGTAATTTAATTGCTGCTGAGGCTGCTGACGGTACAAGTGCCTACAAAATTTCTGACTTATTCACAGATTTGAACGCTTCAATTTTCACTGAATTAAAAGGAGGTGCTGCTATTGATGTTTACCGTAGAAACTTGCAAAAAGCTTATGTAGATAGATTAATTGCTATTATCAACCCTCCTGCACCTGCATCAGGTGCAGCTGCTACCTTTGGTGGTAGGGGTGGTGCTGCGCCAAGTGGTTTATCTGCTAGCCAAACCGATGCAGTTTCTGTAGTTAAAGGACAATTGCGTGAGTTAGATAAAGCAATTAAAGCAAATTCACAGGCAGATACGTTAAGTAAATATCACTTAGAAGATTTGTCTGATCGCATTGAAAAAGCTTTAGACACCAAAAAATAGTATTTG
>Ga0256901_1000700_pt1 | contig 18259 bp, 2 predicted proteins | sample MC6MC0689MT_FD_190200 | JGI IMG/M metagenome (GOLD analysis project Ga0256901, IMG submission 190200) | Metatranscriptome of enriched soil aggregate microbial communities from Iowa State University, Ames, United States - MC6-MC0689-MT... | ecosystem: Environmental > Terrestrial > Soil >... | reverse complement strand
GATGATAAGCTTGGTTTCACGTGCAGTTAATGCAAATTTTAAACGGTTACGGATAATAACAGTTAATGGTAAACATTCACGTAATTTATATGGACCAACAGTTGGGCGAGTAGCAAAGATACCACCTAACTTGGATAACATCCAATTCTTTGGAGCAGCGAGACGCTTCAAATGTCTTTTTGGACCGCGAGCCATGCTAAGTGAAGTGAAAGAGGAAAAAAAGCTGAGGAAAATTAGCAAAAATGAATTGCCGGGGAAAAGATAATACAGAAGGTATTTTGCCCTTATCTCAAGTCAAAATGCAAATAAAACGCACCAACAGGTTAATATTATGATCATAAGGTATAGAAATAAATATCATTACGCAAATGCAACAGCATGGGTTTTTTGTCACTCGATGAAAGTCGTGGGAAAATATTTGGAACCCTTTTTAGTTTTAGATTTTTTCTAAAAAAAGTGTCTTTCCAGTTTCAATAGACTTGGTTCGGCTTGGATGCTTCTATGCTTCGCAAATTTGCATCACCTTTTCATTATTTCCTTTTTATTCCAAGTTGCTCCGAGCATCCCATTCTTAATTTTATCCTCTTTTTATATTTTTCATTTGCGAGTTTAATTTTTTTTGAAATGTCTTTTCCCAACTCCTCCTCATATATCACTGCATCACTGCCTCACTTACATCCCCACTCGACATAATCAAAATTATTGAATGTTGTCTCAATTTACACCCACCACTATTGATAATTAATCACAGGCAATTGCTTGGCCTCTCCTTTCCCTCATGTCCTCTGCAGCAGCGACAACTGTCAACCAAATCGCCAAGTTTGTCTTTACCAATACCCGTGGTACTATTCGCAAGATCTCCATGAGAGATTTCCAACCGACAAAATTGGATACTGGCAAATGGCATCGTCCTCGTTTATCCCGTCTCCAATTTGCTCGCTTCCGTAAGGAATGTCTTGATGTCGGGATTACTGATCACCCATTTCAAAAGAAAGAAAAGACCATCAAACCTGTTGTTTTTAAAGGTCAAAAATATTTAATCAAAAAGCAAAAACGCGCTGATATCATTGCACAAAAGATGAAAGACATGCCCGTTAAACTTGAAGAATACTACACTAACCTTAGAGCACGTCGTATGCGTACATATGATCCATTATATATCATTCGTCATGGTTATGACCGCATGAAAAATTAAGCTAATTTCTCCGCCGCCTACGACAATTATCAAGCATTAGAAATCCAAATTCAAGAAGGAAAACATCTGATTTTCGATAACTGACAATCTCTTCCGTTATTTATAATGATCACCATTAATTTTATAGAATAAATATTATTATTTTTTTTTTCAGGGTTTGCGGGATTTTTGGATTTTTTTTTTGCGAGGACAAAGAGTCAAAAAAAAAGGAAAATAAATCGTTGCCTATTTAGTTTTTGGCCCATGCCTTCTCTTCGCTCGCCAAACAAGTCGTCATACTCAATTGTCTTATCGCTATATCCTTATAATTGCTTTGCGTCTTCTATTGTGCCAGAATAGGATATATAGAGTTTTCCAGAAACTACAACTTTCTCCTTCCACCTCTCAAAAGGCGTTGATCCGATCTACACACAGTCATCCAAAGTTTCTGCTTTGTTGGTACCGAATATCACCGACTATATCCTTCTAATTGTTTAATTATCCCAAATTTCAGCAATGTACAATATTTAAAATCTTCTCTAAATTTTTCAGTTTGAAGCTTCTACTTGTGCTGTTTCTGTATATATCATTCCTCCTAAGTACAATGTAGCAATTTCCGTTCAGAGATTAAATTTCACAACTCCAACCTACCATCATTCCCCTTCAATCTTTACTCTCATTTCATCTGTTCCAATTTTGTTCTCATTCCCAATTTTTCCCTATTCCCATCATAATTTACGGCACTCCCGCATTGAAGCGAACATTCCCTCGTATTACCAATCTTTTTCCCCAAATCTAAGCCACTCCTTTTCTTCAAAACCCTTGCTTTGTGACCATTCGTGCCTCAAATCGTTACCCTTATCCATCCTAGGTTCTATTCTCTCCGTATTAACAAATATTCACCTCAGTACGAGAGTCACCCTGCTATCCTACTCTTCGTACATCTGTAAATCCATCAATCATTACTCCTTACCTTCATCTACCCACTTTAGACCCCAACAGTAATTTCCGAGCCGATTCTTGTACCCACATATTTTTTATCAACCTTCTTCAAGTCGCTGCCAAATTATACTATCCTGTTGCAATCTCATGTCACACAACCTATTTGGGATTTCTTTATCCCAAAGTTCCAACTTGGGTGAATCTGGGGTTTCTTCTCTTAGTGATATAAATTTCCAAACTACTCACCCTCAACCACAATCATCCAACACCTTCGTCCCATTTACTCATCCAACACCAACTTCATCATCATCTGGTTTTGCTGCATTTTCTCGCGATGAACTTCATGATTTTATCCACCATCCTTCAAATGTCGTCCCTGGTTTGGTCTCCAGTCTCGACCAACCCTTACCTCCCCCAATCCCCGCATCCTCACTACCAACTCCAGTCATCGCTCAACATTGTTTTGATATTCAAGCCCATGTCATCCCTCAACAATTACCCTCACAACAGCACATCGTCAAAAGTGGATGGATAAAAAAAAAGGGCCGAGGGTTTTTTGGGGCCTTTAATAGGAAATTTTTCAACTTGTCAACATTGGATGGCACCATTTCCTACCAAGACAAACAAGAAAACCCCTTTCCATCATTCTTTTATCCATTAATTGACCTCATTCGCGTTTATCCAAATCGTGACAGCGGTATTACATTAGTCTTTCACAATGTTTATGAACCCTCCAATGCCACTCAACCAATTGTCGATGATGAAGATGAACTCATTGTTGATATTAAAGATCGGGACTCTGTATTAATGCAAGTTTCTAACCTTGTTCATGCTACTGAAAAATTATACCCATTGGCTAACGTGAGTAATGACCTTGTCCCAATTCAGACTCAACTTGATTTAGTTCTCCAATCAGCGACCAAAACTTCTGTTCTTAACAGCCAATCTACCCTTCTCCCCCCCAATAGCCAACACTTAGATGAGTCTGGGAATTTAGTAACAATCCCTTCCTCGACTTGCCTTCCATCCTTCACCAATAATGTCCCGACATCTGCGATTACTCCTTCCAAAAAGGACCAAAGAGCTACCCAAAGGGCCCAAAAGGAGGCAATGAAGGAAGCTCTGGTTACCAAGACTAAACGTGAACAGGAATTGCGGGAAAAGGAAAAATCTAAGGCTAAGAATTCCGCACAACATTCTACCATTTCTTCCCCATCTCAATCCAACACGAATCCCAACAGTACTGGTAATGGTCACAATGATGACACCGAGCAATTATATATTGTCAAATTCCAATGTAGTTCAACTCGTGAGCGCGATGAAATTTATTTCCACATTGTTCGTTCATTGCTTTATTTGCGCTGGAGACTCGCCACTCGCCTCTCCCCATTTGGCAAATACAACTCATTACTCCACGCCCAACGTTATTTGACCTCCAATCAAAATTCTAGTTCTACATGGGGTTCATTAAAACAATTGCTATCCCACCAAGAAAACCGCCGTCGCGCATTAACTCACCTTCAAAACGATATCCTTCGCAAAGCTTTATTGCCAACAACAACTGCTACTAATTTTCCACCGTATAATGCTTCATCACTACTCACATTTAACCAGTCCTCAGATCAATTTAATAGTAACAACGATCCCAATTCTTCTGTTTTGTCCAAAAATAGCACGGTTGCATATGAAGTCAACAATCACTCCCGTGTTTCTATGTCTATGGCACCCTCTACAACACGTCATTCTATGCTTGTTTCATCTCCAAAACAGCTCAACCCAATCAGCCCTCTCCAACCAATTCCTCAAACTGATCCTTTACAAAATAATAATACTATGTCTTCCCACTTGCGCTATTTCCCTCATATCAATGAACATACTTTGTATGGCTATTCTTGTTGTGATTTGGTCCAAAAGGCCCGTTATGGCAAAGGTTCTGGCCCACACACTTGCCCATTATCAACTCAATCTGGTGGTCCCCTCGGGAAAGGCGATTCGCCTCAACGCTTGATTGTCCCCAGCCATCTCAACGATTTACGTTTTAATTTATCTAAATTTTTTGGCTTATTGGTCTATGCTTACAACACTCCTTCAGCCAATATTCGTGGCAATATCTCAACATCTAAACGCGCTGATTTATCCATGTTAGCTTCACTATTTTCATTGCAATCCTTCACTACAACTTCAACTGATATCGAGTTACTCCTGTTCTTACTTCACTTAGTTGATCTCCGCGTAAAACTTCTTCACAAAAACTTTTTTGGCCCAGATGATGGGATCGCAACATATTCTATTCAGCGTAACCCAACTCAAGCTCCACCCACACTGTCGGGCGCCACAGTACGCCCGACAGTTAATCGTTTGTGCAAAGATCCGGCAAGTAACAGTCCAAGCTTGAATGACGACTCAAATAAAGACAGTAAAGTTTGGGCGCTGGAATCTTCTCAAAATGAAGCCAAGGTTGTTTCTACTACTGACGAACCACCTGCTCCTGCGGCCACTATTTCCGTTTCTGCCACTTCCACGACCTCTTCAACCCCACAAACGTCATTTCGTGGTATTATTGTTCGTGGAGTAGAGGCGAAGGTTGATGACCCCCAACGCTCCACCATTTCACCCCTCTCTGTAACTTCCGCCAAATTATCGTCATTTAATCCGTCTTCTACTGACATTGATTCTGTTCGTGCCCCTCTGTTTAAGCGCTTTCATAAACGTTCCAACTCTGCAGTCTTTGATAATCAAATCACCCCATTGATTACTGTTTTGGACAGTTTACAGTCAGAAACCTCCGCATTCTCTACCGCGGATGATTCCTGTCAAGAGGAGTCAATTTCTTATGGGAGAAACCTTACTGCACAACTTTCTCCACAAAATTCAAGAAATTTGGCAAACAAAACCTCAGCTTTGATGAACCACCTGGAACAAAAGAAATCAATGACTCCTGAAGAGGAAAAAGAATTACATTCTCGTGTACTGACTGGGACCGCTTCTGCTCCTGGGACTCCAGTTCATAAATCGAGATCTTCCTCGGATTATAATAACATTTCAGCTTTGGCTCCGTTTAGTTTGGGCCCAAAAAAAGACCAAACTCGAACCTCTGCCCCAACTGATTCCAATAATATATCTATTAACTGTAATAATATCGTCACTGATTCGCATGAACCACAAGTTGTTACATTACCCCAAATTCAAACTCCTCAGCAATTAACTACTTTAACCTTGCCAATTTATCTCGTCATCGCATTAACCAATTTTTTATGTGATTCTGCTCTTTGGGCTAACATTGGGTCTGAAGCTAGCAACATTGGTAATGCCATTCATATTGATGCTGACAACTCCGAGGCACTCTTTTATTCCTCCAAATCCCCAACCTCACTGAATCCCCCCCAACTTGAAGCAACCAATTCTGTTGGCTCCAATTCTATCACCACATCCTGCATATCAAGCGCCAACAGTACCTCGGTACCGCTTCCGAATGGGCCTAATGGTGCCAATGGCCAAATTCGCACTCGCGGGGACAGTCTTGCATCGCCTCACCCATTATCAAAACCAAATTCATTAACTTTGCCCAAAAATAATGACAATAGTATTGATAACAATAAACCCACTGACAATCAAAATTACGTCGTGCGTTCAAATCCGCGCAAATTACTTTCACTTTCGCCTAATATTCATGTCTCAACTACTGAATCTCATTTGGTTGTTTACCACCCACATAACCAAATTGATCGGGATCATGCTGGAAAAAAATCTGAAATGGCCGTTAGATTAGCTCACATCACCCTTGAAATGGTTATTACTCTTTTTTGGTCTGTTCAATTTATGCGCTTAACACTTTACGAGTATCGTTCCCAAATTCACCCCCGCCCTCAAATATCATCGATTGGATCATCTGCCACCGAGTTTCCTTCCATCTTAAACCAACCAATTGACTTTGGTTTGGCTGTCAACAACTTCTATGCCAAAAATACTCACGCAACTCCAACTTTTACCCCATTTAAAACACCTTCAATCAATTTGCAGTCCTCTCCACCACCGCAACGAAATCAACAACAACAACAACGTACCAAGTTTGGCTTATTGCTAACGAATGGGATTGAATCTGACCCTCTTGTTGATCGCTTTTCGCATGCTGATCTTGACTTGTTGGCCGGACAAGCGTTGCTCGAGTTTGTGACGACACATTTTGCTGTCAATAAATTTGACAAAAACCCTTACACTGTCGGTATCCGTAACCGTTTAATTTCGACTGTTTTTATGTTAATGACCACGCCTGGCTCACTCCTCCAACAGAGACAATTAGATCTATCTTATCAACAATTTAACTCTTGGAAACGTGATTTTGATTCAGCTGAGTCTATAACAACTACTACCACTGCTTCGAATGGCACAACCATCGTTACAAATACCCAATCCGCCCAACCAACCACACTAACCACCCAAAAAGTTTCTGAATCGGACATTGCTCTTGACAACGGCCTGCTCAATGTCAAGATATCACCAGCTTTGCCTCTTCAATCATCCTACCGACATCAGCGGCCACTACTCCTTTCTGATCCAGAGTCTGTGCCAGTTTCGAAGGCTTCTCCTTCATCAGCAAAATTTATTGATACAACTGCAGTGCTCCCCACTTCATTTCGTCCATCTCCCTATCTCAAAACTCTTCATGATCCAGCAATGTCGATTGGGTTGAAACTTTCTTACCTCGATAATGACGTCATTCAACCACTAGGTCCCGATGAACTTGAACAATCCGAAGAGTTTTTGCTGTGGAAAAATCTCAAGGCAGTTCCCCGCCCTCAGTCTTCCGATTCGGTTGCTCATGGTCCTTCCACTGATGTTCTCGCTCGTCGAGCGTCCATTAACCCATTGGTACAGCCACAACCATTCGCTAAACAAGTTGAAAATGACAGAAGTTTGACCAATCCCCACGCAATTCTTTTGACTGAGCGCTCAGAAGGAATCATTTACCACCCTGGATTATGGCCAGTTTTACTTTATTTAATCCAAGACTCTGATTTTCTCACCCGCATGATGGCGTTAAACGATATCAATGCCTTATTGAGTTCATCCGTTTATCAAACTTGTCAATTTCAGCAGATTCTGGGCATTTCACCCTCTCAAGCTGCTCCATGCATCACCCCTCTTCTTAACCAACAATTACAAACGGACACCACATCTAATAGAAATCGACACAGTATTTCCCCATCCACAAAACATTCCCAATCCAATATTGTTCTCCCATCTGCAAGTTTTTTGGAATCTTTAACAATAGCTCAACTATATCATATCTTACAGTCATTTTCCCAACATAATCCGACATTAACCGCATTTAACCCCCAGCTAAACCAAGCTTTGAAGACTACAATGGAAGATGTTGCTGCTTACGAAGTCTTGCAATCCTCCTCCCACATCCACGTTTTTGCCCGTCAGCTCTGTTGTTTTATTGACAACCCCTCAATTCCGTTTACAGTCCTACAGCAGTTAAAGACATATGGGATGAATCCATTTAGTTCCAGTTATGTTTTGAAAAATGTCTTTCACATCTATCAACATCATTTAGCTGAGGCTAATGAGCAATTGTTCCACATTTTAGATGATCAACCTGAGCGTTACGTCACTTATAACCTCCAAAATACTCCAAAATCTCCCGTTCAACAAATGAAACTCCAACAACAAGCCCAAAAGCAAGCACAAGTTCAAGCTGGATTAATGAGCTATGGTCTCGGATTCGGTCCCCAAACCATCAATGTCGAACAGGATTATTTTTTGAATACTCAATTGGCTATTGATGATGTTCAGCTATACACTGCCTGCATTGCTCGCAAAATTGCCATGTTTAGATTAAATTTTACTGCATTTTCAATCATTGAAGAGTTATTATTTCGCTTCATTTCAGCTGCTGTTGATCGCCAATATCAATATCAACTCGAATTGACTTCAATTCGTATGTCTGCCAATTTTAAGCCATCAGGTTTAACAGCAAACACTGCTGCCAACCAGCCACATTACCCTTCATCAACTCGACTCACCTCTATCCAAACTCCGCCGCTTTCACCAAACGTGATCGGTTCTTCGGAATCAAATGAACTTGATACTCCGCTTGGCGATGAACATTCGGCCCCAACTGTGAATCACCAGTCACGTTTCTTTCAACAATACAATGAACAACAGCTATCTGTCGAACAAGGGATCAAGAGACGGAAGCCATCCCCTTCTCGCGTTAGAGGGCGGTCTACAATTCCGAATCATATTACGGCGCCAGTGCTTTCCTCTAGTCCTCAGCTTCCTCCATCCAATTCTTCCTCTGATCTTCGTCATCCCTGGAGTAATCCGGTTCCATCGAAGCAGTCTATATCACCTTCAACTGAATCCACTAACAGCCCTTTTTCTTTCATTGATACTCCAATGGATCAATCATCTTTGCAAATTTCAAGAGTTTTTTACAACCCTTGTTTGTGCCAGCCTGCCTCAATTCGTCAAGTCAACGAAATTGCAACTACGCTGTTAGACCCTACACTTTATATTGGCGCTGTCACTGCGCCTGGCATTTTGATCCCTGTCGAAGATGCTTTGACGAGAAAACATTCTTTGCTTGCTTGGTACAAAGCTCGAGTTGCTGATCAATTATCATTGAAAATTGACAAAGTGGAATCGAAACAACATGCTGATACGTTATCTCGTGTGTTAAAACAACTTGAAGGGCAAAAATTTATGTACATGAAATCGCATGAAACAATTGTTCCTTCATCCCTATCACGTTCCGTCAAAAATCGCTCCAAATTTGCTTCCAATCCCACAAGCCAGTTCAAACCCAATCCCAACATTTTAGTACCATTACCAAAGTCTCCAGTCCCACTTCCTGTCACTCCTACCTATAGTAGCAATGGCGGCAAAGACCTACGAACGAGTGGAAGCGGGACGCTGTTACAGACAACAGCCCGTCGTTATAGTCAGCAATTCTCTGATCCGACCCCTCAACATTTTGTTCCTCTTCAGCCCACCACGGGACGCGGATCTGGTCAATTCCCCCCTGTTGGTTCTCCCGGGCGTGAAAGTGGTGCGATTGTTCCTCTCACAAAAACTGTTGTTGAGAAGTCTGAAGATCATGACGAAACTGAGGATTCCGCCGAACCAAACACAACTGTTCCTCAAATTGATTCCGTTTCCCCTGATAACCTTCAAATCATCGCATCCATTATTGAGGATTTAGATTTGTTAGATGTTACTTATACTTCAAACCGTCCTCTATGTGTCTTGGTTGGCTCATTGTCATCCATTTACAGTCATAAAGATGATCTATTCACTACTCTTGCCCGCCCAATTGTGTTTCAATGCGAAAATAACCTCCATTCGATTGTGCTTCTATCCCAACGCTTATTGTTTATTTCTGCTGCCCCAACCCCTCGCCAACAAACTTCTTCCCTCCTGTCTGAGTCAGGTGCCTACCCCCAAAACCTGCCAAAACTACAGCGACAACAACAAGAGCAGCAACAGCAAACACAATTGCAACTCCAATCACTCTCAACATCGCCCGATTTGCTCCCATCCTTATCTCCCGGTCCAAATACCAATCAGTTATTCAAGCCACAGGTTAGCTTGGACATTTCCCGCCCCAATTTCCGCACCAAAGCTTCTGGTGGGGTTTTTGGCTCTTCAGTTGTTCACAATGCTTCATCATGGCATGAGTGGTTATTTACCATGCTTTCTGATATTTCAATCCACGAAAATTACAAGCTAGACTCGTCCCAAACTCAACAGACATCGTCATCTCAAAATTTCATTTTTCGTCAACTTGGAGCTGTTTCAAGCTTGCTTCATGCTGTTTCTACCCTTGTCCAACAAATTTTTATTACATCTTTGAAATTTGTATACACACAACAAACTATCTTGAAGTACCATCAAATGTTGCAACGACAACATCATCGTCAAGTTGAGCGCCAAGTGGCAGAATTACGCAACCAGCAGCAAAGTCATTCACAATTCAATCCCAATCATGATCGCACTTCTGACGCTCGCATCTCAATGCATGATACATCTCGTCCGTCTATGACTGCCGCTTTTGATTACACCAATCCACAATCCACTCAAATATGGTTCAAATCCCCGCTTGCTCACCACATTCTTCATTCCCATCATAATTTATTCGCCTTTACGCTCCCATTTACTGTAACATTGGCTTCTGTCCTCGAAACTGCCTTACAATATGATAGCTTTACCATTCACGAGCACCGAAGATGGAGAGAGTTTTATCAAGACCTTGGGACTTCCCTCACCCAGCTTGGTACCACACATACTTCATTTAGACCAACCAACAAATTAATGGCCTCTGCCAGTTTGAATCCCTTCCAACGTTCTGCCCAAAAGCAAAGTGGTGGGACTCCTGCAAGTGATAATTTTCAACTTGCTGCAGCAACTGCTGCCAAGTTTGACCCAGCTTCATCGAAATATTCTGGGACTCCAACCAACCGTTTCTTGCAGTTTATTCGTCTCCATCCTAATGTTATGAGCAATTGTACTTATGTGCAATCTGATCAAATTGCTGTCACTGAGAATGATCTGGATCAATCTGCTGATGTTAATCACAACATAACCCCCACCGAGCTTCCAGCTCCTGGTAATGTGAAAGAAAAACGTAATTTCTTCTCCTCTTTGTTTGGAGGTAAAGACAAACTTTCAAAAGAAAAGGAAAAGGATAAAAATGATAAAGGCAAAGATGACAAAGAAAAAGATAAACAAAAAGACTCAACTCTTGATTCATCCCATCAACACACCAGAGATCTCCCTGTTGTGACATTAGAATTAGCTGATCCGACCCAACTTGATGTTTCCTCCAGTCCGTCCATTGTGGTCATTTTACGCCTTGCCCTGATTGCGTCCCATTCCATGATGGGCTCCATTTTGCATAATTATTCTCTCAGTAAAACCGTTGTTGATAAACTAATCCGCGAACCAGTTGGAGGACATGCTGCAATTGCTGCTGCAGCTGTTGCTGCAATGTCCCCCACCAACAAAAAAGACAAAGCCCCTACAAATAATCAGTCTGACCCTCAACATGACTCGCACTATCAAAATAATTTACCTCATCGCCAGCACCACTTCATTGATTTACTCAATAACTCCTTCTTTTTGTCCTCTTTGTCCAAATCATATGTTCTTTCGCCTGCACTCTTTGTTGAAATCTTAACCACTACTTTGGCAGATGCCCAAACATATGCATGTAATTATGCACTTTATAGACAAGCAATTAAAGAACATAAGCGCCGTTGTTTGGCCGAATATCTGCGCCAACTTCAATTTGAATACATGACCATCTATAATCTCACATCCATGTCAATCACTATGCAAAATGTTTCTATCAATCCTACTTCCCGTGTTTTCCCTTATACGATCCCTCGTAACGACAATTCCATCCACAATGGACTTATTTCCCCCAAGTCTAGCGATAAAGAACCGAATATCCTTCTTAATCCAAACAAACTCCTCGAAATGATCACCCACAATCAGCTCATTTGTTTAGACCCATTCACCTTAGCTGAATCACTTCGCTCATGGATTGTACAATCTACAGCATTGTCTCAGGGAAATAATTCTTACTCTGAACAAAATAACACCCCTCCGCCTTCCGCACCAGATGACACCACACCTCTCCCTACCAGCGTCGCCGCTGTGGATTTTACCAATATGGACAGCGATCCGGTTTCAACCACAAGCTCTTTGTCAATGTTACGTCCTGGTGAGAGCATTCCCGCACATCCTGATCAACAGCTAATTTTTGCACTCGATTCTTCAGATCACCGCAGCCCCACCCCGTTAGTTATTCCAAACGACAGTGATAATATTCAAGCCTTCCTGCCTAAAAGCTCCACTCCAACATCAGGCTATTTCGCACCTTGTGGCATCGTGAACGAAATTGGTGGAGCTCTTTCTCCCCATTTTGAGGATGAAGACACTTCTAGTAATATCGGCTGCGTTGTCACAGAAGCAGATGATCCTTCCCGTTGGGAAACCTATCATTTGGCTCCCCTTGATGGAAAGAATCACACTGCAAGCGATTCACTCAAGCCCCCTGTTAAACAACCAATTACTGAATCCAGTCGTTATTACACCGCACAGGTTATCCCCAACCAATCCAACTCTACACCTACTTTGGGTCATGCAAAGCTCAATTATCAGCCCAGTCAAAACCAGGCTTATTTTTCAAATTCAGAAAATTTAGCCAATGGATCTAGTAACCCTGGCCACGGTGAAACTCTTGGGAAAGCCCAGGTCACTGGCGGAACTGACTTGTGTCCCACGTTTTTGCGCTCCATTTCCCACTTCACTGCTCCATCTTCGGCCCGCTTATCCAAATTACAACTTTGTCAATCCCCAGAATATTTGTTACCATTGCTCGAAACTATGTATTTATATAGTATCATGTCAGCATCATTCATTGAATTTGTTTCTAATTTGTCTCGTCAAACCCAAGTTAACTCGGTTAATTCTGCCAATTCAGCCTCCACTAGTCCTCATCCATCAATTTTGGATCCTGCAACTGCACTGATTGAATCCACTCCTCCTAATGATTTTCTTTCCAGCGAGTACAACAATCGACAAAGTATGAGTTTTGTTGACCTGGGCTGCAGTAGTACTCCTTGGCTCTCACACCCCAACGATCGACATATTGCTTCTCCAAATGCATCACCATTCAATTTATTTGCTCCTCATCAATTAACATCCCCAAGTTTCCCATATCAAATTTCTTCCACGCTCTCAGATGTGAACACTGTTAACAACTATTGGTCTCTATTTCGCTCCCTTAAAGGTTTATTCCGATATGAAGTCACTCTGTTATCTGATCTTTTAGCCTTCTTCTCCATGATTTTGATCACTCGTGCAAAAATGTCTGGGGCGCGACCAGTCATCTATGATCAAGACGATATCCACTCTACATACTTCCTTACGCCTAAATATTGCTCCATTTTGCAAAACAATACTCACACTGACAACAATGTCTCCAGATCTGAGCGAACTCCCATCAACAGTCCACAGGTGTCTGGAAGCGTTCTAGAGTCCACATCCTCAGGCCACCAGGATTCGCTCTCCTTTAGTTTGCTCATTGATTTATTGTTGACAGAGTCTCGTTATTCACGCCATAAATTATTCCACACCTATAATGAACGTTCTAAAATTTCGCAACGACAACAACAAGAGGTCGAAACCCATCACTCTCAACACCTTGACCGTCAACTTGCCAAAGAACGTCTCACTGCCCTTCAAAGCCGTTCTGTTTTGGTCACTGGCAGTTCTCAAGTTGGAAAGAATACTTATATTAAACAAACAATGCGTTTATATACCAATGGATTCCGCCAATTACATCAAGATGTTGCTGACCATTTGATGTTTCTTCGTATTGTATTAATCTTTAAAGCCATTATATACCATTCAGACGTCAGAACTTTAGGCAAAGCTCAATTCAACATGTTAGTGAACCCACATGGTGCAAATAGCGTTTCATTGCATATTACCGATCATAAGCTAAATCCATTTAAATTCAAAGACGGTCGTTATGTTCCCCAAGAAACGCATTTTGAATCGAGTATTTCCAACGAACAGGATTTCTATGCCATTTCTCCCCGTGATGCCCGTGAGATCGTCAGCACATTCAAGCTTGAAACTTATAACAATCAAAGGGAGTTTGTATATCAAGAACAATCCCATGTTCAAAATGGTGGGCAACGTACTGATGCTACTTTGACTATTTTGGATGAAATCCGAACAACTATTCTTATCGCCTGTTGTGTTCTTTGGTCTGATCCGGCGTCACGCCTCATTCACGACAACCGTACCAAACTTGAATTTCCATCTGATTTGTCCCCATATCCAACTGACCATCCATTACATTTTAGGTTTCAAGATGGTGATCTTCACTTATTATCCCGTTTACAATATATGGCATTGGCCCCACATCGTGCCGGATACGTCACCAACGCGGATATTGTTTCTTTACACGCACTTTCATCGTATAATGTCCTCTATCTCTCAGCCAAAAGTCTTCCCACCAATCCCCACATCCCTTCATCATCATATAAGCAGATTTTAGGGGGTGTTTTAGAAACTGAAATGAATACAACACATGATCTTTATGAAGGATGGGGAGAAGAAAAAGACAGTTCTGATACTACTGAATGTTCTTATGATGTGATTAGCCAACCTTCCCAATCTTCTGTGTTCAGCCGCCGTTATCCAGTTATTCACAACGTTCCCCAGTTACAACTTGCAATGCAGCGTTTTAGGGATGTCAGACACCGCATATGTGGACTCTTTCCACGCTTGGGACACCCGCAACGCATCCAAGACAAACATGTTGCTGTCATCTTCCAACTCGCCAATAATCGTGATATTGAAAATGTCAATGGATGCACCATCACCACCCGTATCACTCGTGAAACATTTTTAGAAACTGGCTCATACCTCATTGATTCTCTCCAAAGTCCGTTGGATGATGTTGGCCCGGTGTTATATGCCACTAAACCTGGTTATCTTACCTATATTGGCTCTGCCCCAGCTCGCCCAACTTTGCCTGAACCCAAATCTCTTCTTGAAAATGAACATCATCCGCCTACTACCAAGCCCGAACGCAAGCGTTCCTTATTTGCCCGCCGTGAAGAATCTGCTGGACCGGTAAACCGTACTTCTTCTCAAGCTCCTGGGCTGGCTACCTCCCCAAGCATGCTTGGCACCCCAACCTTACAACGCACTGCTAGTCGCAACACTCGTGACCGCTCTGCAATTCCTTTTAATCGGTCCGGATCAATTCAATTCGAAAGCCCAAGCCCACAAGCTGGTGGAAATAATAGCAAATTAACTCGCCTCACAGGAGGAGGCCTAACTATGCAACGTCAAAGTAAGGAACAACTATTTGTCCAAGAAGTCCTCCATTTTCATTCTCAGAATCTTTTAGATCCAACTTTTGTTCCACCTCGTTCACTTTCATATAATTTATTATCATCTCGATCCGAAATTTTCCAACGTTTTGTTCAATACATGACTGCTTATACTGGTACCACAAATCTGGAAACACAGCGCTCCCGTGTCAACATGCAAAAATATCTCAATCCTAAGTCTCACAATGGTTCTGGTGGCCTTTTTGCCAACTCGACATCATTTCTCGATACCAACAGCCTCAATTCCGTCTTTGGGTCTGGATCCACCAAACTACCCGGCCAACAATCCGAGTCAGCCATTAACAGTATCAAATTTTTAGCCCAACTTGACTCAAATGATGTCATTATGCATGTTGTTTCTCTTGCCTCATATGCTGACTTTGATGAAAAAAATAATAATGTCTTTTTGAGTCAATTAAGCGAAGTCCAAGGCCTTCTCTCATCACCTGTGTTGAATGATAAACCCATCGTGGTAGTTCTTAACAAAGTGGACCTCTTTATGAAGCGCCTCCAAACCATCCCTTTATCTACGTGTTTTAAAACTTACCAAGAACGTATTACAGCTCATCCCCCTATCTCTCCAGTTCCTGGAAGCCATCGTTACCAGCAACAACATCATAGCATGATGGCCAGTCGGAGTCAATCCACATTTGGTTCTTTTGCTGGTCGCCCAACCAATGTCAATACCAGTGCCTTGGTTTCATATCAACAGCAGCAACTACAACACCAACAACATACTTCCCCCCCACAAAACCTACCCCTCCCTACTTTCCCCACTCTTGCCAATGCCTTCCTAAATTTTCATCATGAACGTGCAAACCAACCCCACTTTGTCCAATATTATGTTCCAAACTTGGCCATTACTGCTGCGCACGTCTTACCACCTGCGCCAACCGAGGAAGCTATTGTTAAAATCCCGCATAACGCACCTGGTTTCAAAGATAATGATCAACTTGATAATTTGGAAGAAGCTGTGCGTTATATTCGCCGCGAATTGATCAGAATTGTTCACAATGCCGTTCAAGTCAATCATGCTCGCCTTAATGATAATAGCCATTCTCCTCACGTCATCCCACGTTTATTGAATATTCATGCTATGGTTGATGATTGGTATTCAACCACATCCATGACTGGAATCAACACCGCAATTGAAGCCACCAATCAACCTCCAAGCAAAGACGGATCCAAGTCATATGTTCGTCCTGTTCATGTACCTGCCCAGATTAATCCGACTAGTCGCCGCAAATACATCAACGATTACGGAACTCGGCGCCACTATGATGTTCTTGATGATGGCCAACAACAACAATTACTTGAACATCAGAATCTCTCTGCTCCAATAAACCCTCATTTCCACAGCCAACAGCTAGATTTCGAATCCCCGCTCAACATGGCTTTTATGGTAACAACCCCGTCAACCAACCATGGTTATGGCTATTCCAATGAACCTCCCCAAGCTCCCCTTGTCCCGATCCCAACTCCTGTTCCCCCACCTACAACCCCTCGCAATGCCATTGCTTCCACTCACAACGTAGCTCCACCACCCCAACCGGTACGCGATCTTCAAGGCCCAGTCACTGGTCGACCAGTTATCTTTGCCTTCACCTCATTTTCTGACCCATACGCAATTGAAGAACTGTCCATTTTGAATTTCCTGGCAACCTCCAATTCCGAGCTAACCAAATATAGTGTTATTGCCGAGGATCCATCTGCATTTATCAAATCCACTGATGAAGATAATAAACAACAGTCTCAATTACTCCCCATTATGCCTCCTGGCACCTTACACCGCGTCCAAAGCCGCTTAATTAATTCCCCCTCTGCATTTTCTCCTGCCCAGCACCGTGCAAGCATCAGTACAAACCCAACATTGAACCGACAAGGGACTCAATTTGTTGGGCTACCATCTCACCCCCTCCCATCTGCTCAGCGTTATCAAGTACAAGGCAAAAACGGTCAACAGATTGGGATTTATGACGAGCGAGAAGGCGCTGATGCTGGTGGTGACACTGTTCCTGCCCTCATTGACCCTATTCTCACTCTTGGACCTCGTGTTCACCAAACTAATCCCCATCCTGGTCGTCCTCGAGGCCCTAGTTTTCAACAGCGTTTTCCTACTCGTCGCAACAATTTCCAAGCTATGTTGGAACAAACTAGCCCACAAACAGGACAACAAATGTTTGGTACTGGCGGATCGCGCTTTCCCAGCGCAGGGGCTCCTCTCTATAATACGAATAACAATGACACAAACCCGCCTGCCTCAGCTAACACTGATGATACTTTTGGCCGCAAATCTATTGGTGGTTACCAATAATCATTTCAGCCACTTTTCTCCTTACCATTGTAACCCAAAAGTTCAAGTATGGATTCTATTTCTTGATATTAAATGTTATTTGTTTTCCACTCGATTATTTTCCAATACTTGTTAAGTTCCTAATAATCCTCATAATAAAAAATTTGTAGCATTAATTTATTCAACTTTGAACACTCATGACTTTGTGATTATTCCATCAAAATCGATCGGAGGGTTCTCGCTAATAGGTTGGGAAGTGTTCCACTGAAAGTGGAGAATGTAGTCAAATAATACTGTTTGAAGAGTCTTTGAAGAGGGAGATTGATATAGCAATTGAGCTGCCATGTCAAACGCTTGGTGATAAGAAGAATCGGAGTTCAGTTGACGGAGTTGTTGATTGTTGGCTTGCGCAAAGCGAAGTATATTCAATTCAGCACTGGGGGTGGTTGCGAGGGAATTGAAGTCGGGACCATGGAAATCAAGCAAAAGGAACTGTTTTGTGAGCAAAGCATGCGCAAGTGCATACAATTGATCCTTTGGCGTTGTATGGGGCTTCCAATTGAGGTTGATTCGGGTTGTTCCAGCTTTGGTTTCAGGAGGGAGAATTGAGATGTAATAAGGGTAGGTCTTGCATTGATTCACGGTTTCATACACCGATTTGGGATCGCAACCAAGTGCATGAAGTTTGGCCAAATTCAAGTGATCATATTCATCAGACAGTGAAAAGATGAGAGAAGAGGGAAGTGAAGTTTCACCAGTAGTGATCTTGACCAATTGTTGATGCGGTTGTTGATATCGGAACCAAATGCTTTCAAGTTTAGTGATAGATTCAACGGATGCTGATGGGTCAAAATCAGGAGTATTCTGGTCTTTGGAGTCGAAAATGGCAACAACTTGATTGAAAAAAAATGTAAAGCGTTGAAT
>Ga0256901_1000697_pt1 | contig 18300 bp, 17 predicted proteins | sample MC6MC0689MT_FD_190200 | JGI IMG/M metagenome (GOLD analysis project Ga0256901, IMG submission 190200) | Metatranscriptome of enriched soil aggregate microbial communities from Iowa State University, Ames, United States - MC6-MC0689-MT... | ecosystem: Environmental > Terrestrial > Soil >... | reverse complement strand
TACTGTTCGTTAGTATCACTTAGCATAGGCATTTCTCTCTGCGTTCGAAATGACGGCAAAAGAATACAAAAAGATTGTAACGGAAAGCGGGGCTTTCGTAACCGAAGCAAAAGAAACCTGCTTTTCTAAAACAAAAAATCCCGCTCTTTGCAGAACGGGATTAAATATGTTTTACTAGCTAAACTAGGAGACAGTTATCTTATTTAGTAACGTACATTACTTCTTTTACTGCTTTAACAACCTTCTCCGCGTTTGGCAAACTCGCCGCAATTAAAGTTGGTGCGTATGGCAATGGAACATCTTGACAAGTAACACGCAAAATTGGCGCATCTAAATGGTCGAATGCATTTTTTTGTACGTTGAAAGTAATTTCCGAAGAAATTGATGCCAATGGCCAAGCTTCTTCTACAATTACCAAACGATTGGTTTTCTTAACTGAGTTGATGATAGTTGCATAATCGATTGGACGAACAGTACGTAAATCGATCACCTCTACATTGATACCTTCTTTTGCTAATTCTTCTGCAGCTGGATTTACAACGCGGGTTAACATTTTACCGAAAGTTACGATAGTTACATCTGTACCTTCTTTAACCACGTTTGCTTTACCTATCTCTAAGTAATATTCTTCTGCTGGCACATCGCCTTTATCGCCATACATTACCTCAGATTCCATGAAAATTACAGGATCTGGATCAAGGATAGCTTGCTTTAATAAACCTTTAGCATCGTAAGGAGTAGCTGGAATTACCACTTTTAAACCAGGGCAGTTTGCATACCAGTTCTCAAAGTTTTGTGAGTGCTGCGCACCTAATTGACCTGCGTTACCAGTTGGGCCACGGAAAACGATTGGCACTGAGAACTGACCGCCACTCATTGACAACATTTTTGCTGCCGAGTTAATGATTTGGTCGATAGCTACCAACGAAAAGTTGAAAGTCATGAACTCGATGATTGGTTTTAAACCGTTCATTGCTGCTCCAATTCCGATACCTGCAAAACCTAGCTCGGCAATTGGCGTGTCGATGATACGTTTGTCGCTAAACTCATCTAACATGCCCTGACTTACTTTATAGGCACCATTGTATTGCGCAACTTCCTCGCCCATCATGAAAATGTTCTCGTCTTTGCGCATTTCTTCGCTCAATGCTTCGCGTAATGCTTCTCTGAATTGGATTTCTCTCATTGTTTTGTTGAAATTAACGAAGGCAAATATAATTATTAGTTTAAGCTTTTACAAAGCTTATAAAAATGCGTAATTGTAATATTATAATTAGCCTTTAAGCGATAGATAATGCGTTAAAACGTTTGATTTGCCAAATGAAAATCTGAAAACCATTTATTTTTCTCCCGAAATATCTTCGCCAAAATGGATAATATTCCCGCTATTATCTAAAATAGAAAACTGGCGCATGCCCCAAGGCATGTCTTTTAGAGTTCCGTTGGGATGAACAACATTTTGCTCTTGATATGCCTTATAAAGTTCATCGACTTGGCTCACTCTTACATAGCAACCGGTGTTTTTTGGAATGTCTTCGTCGGTTGTTGGCCAAAGATGGATTTGGATATCGTCTTTACTGAAAATGAGATAGCCATCCCAATTGTTATGAAATGTAAAACCAAGCTTTTCGGTGTAGAATTTGATGGTTTCATCGGCGTTGAGCGAGGCGAGAATGGGTATTGCAGTTTGTAGCATGGTGTTATACTTTATGTTTGATATAATATTCCGAATCTAGCTCCTCTTCTTGAAAAACCATTTCCTTCTGCACCAATCTATCAAATTGGTAATTATTTCTTATCAGGATTTTTCTAGAATTATTGTTGCGTGGGTCTATTTTAGCTTCGATACTCTGTAGGTTGATTTGTTTAAAACCAAATTTCTCAACCTCTGCTATTGCTTCCGGAATGTAGCCCTTGCCCCAGTAATCTGGATGTAGCATATAACCTATCTCAGCTTTGCCCTGTTCTGGATAGAAATTTACGTAACCCATAATCCCGAAGATTTCTGAAGGGCTTTCAATGTTTGAAATTGCCCAATTGATGGATTTTCCTTCATCTATTCCGTTAGCTAACATTTCGATAACGTTTAGTGCATCGTCGACTGTTTTAGCTCTTGGTCTCGGAATGTAACGCATTGCTTCTTCATTTCCCCTAATTTTCATTACCGATTCTGCATCTTTTGGCAGCACTTTTCTTAGCAGCAGTCGCTTTGTTTTTAGCGCTGGAAATGGATTGAAGTTGAGGTTTAGCATGAGCTTAAAGATATGAAAATATCGTCATTGCGAATACGAAGTAATCTTAAAGATAACTAGATTTTCAAAGATTGCTTCGTATTCGCAACGACGAACGCAAAGCAAAATGAAATTAAACTCCAAACAAAGTCTTATAAATAGAATAACTATAATTATCAGGCACTTCGCTTGCTCTAAACGGGACATTTACATCAAACAGCTCTGCAACTTTTGCTTGCAACTCCGCCAAGAACAAAGGTTTTACCTCCTCCAAATATGCTTCCGATAAACTAGATTTTCTAGAGCGAAAATAAACATTCCCATCTGCCATGGTTTTAACCACAAAAAGATTAGGTTCTACCCCACTTCTTCCCGATTGCCTTTCGTAAGCATAAGTATAAATCAAAGTTTGGATGAGGGCTTTATTGATATGCTTCCCATCGGTATTAAACAATTTGTCAATATCCGAAAAAGTCAACTTGTCACTTCCAGTCTTATAGTCAATAATACGAGTAACGCCGTTTCGCTCATCAACTCTGTCGATAAAACCAAAAAGTTTTACTTGTTCCTTTTTACCATTCAATTCAAATTCCAGTTCGGTGCTAATTTTCTCTTCCAAACTCAAAATTGTAAATGGCGCATCAGCTTCATCTCTATTTAAAATGATATCTACATAAGCTTCTACAATAGCGAGAATTACTTTTTGCATACCAGAATATTCTAAAGTGCTTTCCTCTTTATTGGTCATTACAAAATTAAACGCCCTTGCAACCAAAGTTCTAACGCTAGTTCTTTTGAGCTTGATGACTTCTGGAGTGATTATTTTATTAATTTCTGGTTGGTAAAAATACTCCATCACCTTATGTAAGATAGAACCAATTTGATTCGCCTCAATCACCGCCGTTACCTCTTCTGGTTCCTTAATCTCGGCGATGTAACGGAAAAAGAAATCTATCGGATTAGAAATGTACATCGTTAGCGCCGAGGGCGACAGAACCCTGTCACCACTTAAATAACGCTTCAAAGCGATCTGTATTTCAGGGTGTTTTTTATCGATAACTAACTCTCCTTGAGGTTCTGTCGTTACATTGAGGCTTAATGAAGAGTAATTAAAATTAAATGAACTTTCATAGGCCAACTGCTTTAAAAAACGGCTAACTTCTCCTGTGTTGCTTTCATCAGTTAAGCTATTATAGACAAAATGGATATTTTTAGCTCTTTGTAATAGGCGATACACCATGTAAGCTGAAATCGCATCCAAATTCTCTAATACAGGAAGTCCGTAAGCTCTGCGGATATTATCTGGAATAAAGCTATTTCCAATAGATGTTTTAGGGATAACCCCTTCGTTAAAACCCAAGAAAATCACTTTATCAAAATTAAGGTTTCTACTTTCTAGCAAACCCATCAATTGCATGCCTTTTAGTGGATCGCCGCTTAGCGGAACAGAAACACCTTGCAAAGATTTCTGTACCAATTGCACCACAAAGTGATACTCTTCTTCAGCAATAAAATCTTTTAAAGTGTCTTTTAAACGGGTGAGTTCTTCAATGGTTTTCACAAACAAATCTGCATCAATTTTCTTCAGTGCTTGTTGCGCAGATAGACGAGTGAGCAGGTATCGCATTACGCCAAGCAACTCATTCACCAATTCGGACGGTTCATCCACCTTGTGGTAAAATTTCTCGAAAATGCCGCCTTGCTTTTGTAAACGAGTTAAATCTATATTTACTACATTTTCTTTAAGCAAAGCTTCTTGCACGTTAGATTTCAATTTGGTACTCAATCCCGTAAGCGGGTGCGTTACAAAAGCCTCGAGAGTCTGATAAGCCACCTTTTCATTTTCCCTCAACTCTAACTGTGTTGCAAGCCACAAATCTGCTAAACCAAAAACGGTAGAACTTGCCAAAGCAAAACCCATGGTTACGTTTAAATCTATATCGTCATTTATGGTCTGCAGGGCAGGCATTAGCAAACTCTCATCTGCTAGAATTACAGCCGTAGATCCAACTTCTTCGGAATCGTCTGCCACATCAATAATTTGATTTAAGATTTTAGCCTGTGCGCTTTGTCCCTGCACCTTATAAACATTAACCTCGTGCTTTTCTGACAAAAAGCTATTACCATGAGTTTCAAAAACATTTTTTAACCCAAGTTGCTTCAAATTTTTACGCAAAAACAAACCTGCTTCTTGAAGTTCATCTTCTACGTAGTAACTATCAGTATCGAAATAAAACAAAGCCTTTCCTGCTTCTTGCAATTGCGTAAAAACTTTGGCCTCAGCACGTGTAAGCGCATTAAATCCTACAAAAATAATTTTGCCTTTATCAAATGATTTAATAAAATCTAACGAAGCTAAATCTGTATTTGCCAAGTAGCGATACACCTGCCCGTTGGTGATATAGTTTTGAGCTTTCAATTCTTCATGAAAACGATGGTAAAGCTTTGGCATTCTGCGCCACATCTTAATAAAAAGCTCTTGCTGCTTTTTATGCTTTCCTTCACTGTAAGATTGCCAAAACTGAGCTAAAAATTCATACTGCTCCTTAGAAAGATAATCGAATTCTAAGTTAATCTCTGCAATATCTTCCATTTCTCGGTAAAGCTTGTCGGCGTCTACCAAATCATTGTCTATTTGAGAAAAGTCACTGAGGATAATTTTTGCCAAAGGAAAAAACTGACTACTTTTCATCGGGGCCAAACCTTCGTCTGCAAGCAATTGATTATACACTTTTAAAAGTGTAAAAAACTGCAAGTAAAAATCAGCGGCTTTCTCCTTTACGCTACTAGCAAAAAATTGTTGTATCGTGTATATCGCTGGACTAAAAAACGGCTTCTTGATCATATCAGCCAAATATTTTCGCAAATATGTAGCTGGCCTATTGTTATTAAACACTATAGCACAATATTGCAAATCATCGCCAAACTTGGCAACTAAATCTTGTGCGACTTCTTTTAAAAATGGGATCATTATATGAATATTGAGATTTGCGATATGAGACACGCAATTCAAAGTATAACTTATTATTTACACTAAACTTGTTTCAATTCTTTCTTAACTGCATAAAACAAGTAGCTATTTACATTAGCGAAACCCATCTGAGTTAGCAAATTTTTGTAGTTCAAAATTTGTTCAACATGCTGATTGGTTTGTTCTAATGTGAACTTATAATCTATAATGGTAACACCGTCATTATGTACCACAATTCTATCTGGCCTATGCAGTTTCCCGCTGGCATCAATAATGTTCTTCTCTATAATATTTGCTGTGGACTGCGCCAAAATAGCCTTCAATTCCGGATGATTAAGCACTTCCATTACACCGTCTCTCAAACTTTCAAACTCATCTTCAGCAATTGTTCCGCTCAACAGCATTTCACTTAAGCAATCTTCTACTTCTTCTTCGTTTGCCGCATTTGCCAAAACCTCGTGTTTAATAGAACCTAAACGGCCAGATTCTTCAATGTTGAGCACATGCTGCAAATGTTTTTCTTGCGAAGGCACATATAAAACGGACAAACGATTGGTAGTTGGATATTCCTCTAGTTCAAAACTCTTACCTTCGTTTGGTTTTGGTTCCTCTATCACATCGTCAACTATTTCATAACGATTAGTGGTATTAAAGCCTTCTTCTTCTGAAGGATTTAATTGCGTAACCACCTGCGCCAAAGCGTCTCCAACCGAACTGATATTCGACGCATCTTTTTTCTCCATTACCGACAGGTACAGATAATCTTTTGATCTAGTAGTAGCTACGTAAAGCATGTTCAATGCATCTAAATTACTGTCCAAAAGTTCTTTATAATAAGCTTTTGCAACAGTAGAATTGCTCAGTTCTTCCGCAAATTTCAGCGGAATGCCACCCAATTCTTTGTACACCGTATCTGCAGCCGAAACCCAAAAAATTGAGTTAGGCTTCGTCTTCAAATCCCAATTACAGAAAGGAACAAAAACTGCTCTAAACGCTAATCCTTTCGATTTATGAATGGTAATAATCTGTACGGCATCAGCTTCATCTGGCGAAGGCAAAGATTTTTTCACTCCATCTTCGTCCCACCAAGTCAGGAAATTGACAATGCCTTTTTCACCCATTCTTGTGGCATTCGCAATTAAGTCTCTAAATGCTAACAGATAAGGCAAATGCTGTTTTAACTTTGAGATTTGATAGGCTTCAATCAAGTTTTCTACCAGCTCTACCAAAGGCAATTGCATCCAAATTTGCCAGTTTTCACAGAGCGATTTTGGAAGCAAAGCTGATAAATTACTCAACGACTTCCCGGTTAAGCCAAGGTAGGCTGTTGGCGATATTTCTTGTTGGTGCAAACGGTGATACAATGCGATGCAGTTTGCCTTGTAAAGTGCAGTTTGCTTATCTATTCCTACCAAAACTTTCAGCGTGTTAATGATTAATTGTACCGCACTATTATTAGCCACCATCAAAGCTTCTCCAGATAAAACTGGTATATTTTGCTCCATTAAGCGAGTTACACAGAGCATCGCTTCGAAATTGGAACGCACCAAAATCGCAATGTCTTTTGCTTGATATTTCTTTTCTGTTTTTAGCGCCTTAATTTCGTTAATCACATCTTGCAGGGCAATTTCCCTGTAAACAGTTTCCGAAAATCGTTCTTCCGCTCTTTCTTCACCAAGATCTGCCTTTCCAAAACGTCTTATTTTGATGGTACCACCAGGCTTGGTAAATGGTGATGGATTTTGCTTGGCTTTTTCATAAACCGAAGTAACGATGTCGCTATAGCCATTTTCGTCCCACCAGGCCAATAGCTCATCTGATTTTTCCGTAACGTTGGTATTTAACTGATTTTGAACAACTACGGGCAGCGATTGATACAAATAATTATTAAATGAGATGATATTTTCAGTACTTCGATAATTTTCCTCCAAGTTATCATCTAATACATTATCTAGGCCAATTTCATGCTTGGCTTGCTGATGTAGGATATTCCAATCGCCATTACGCCAACGGTAAATAGATTGCTTTGTATCGCCAACAATTAAATTATCGATATGGTTTTGGCTAGGCGAAGCAATGGCATTGGATAAAATTGACCTGAAACTTTTCCACTGATTTACGGAAGTATCCTGAAATTCATCAAACAAAAAATTACGATATTTATTCCCAACTTTCTCCCAAATAAAGGATGGATTTTCGCCAGCATCATCAGTAATTCCAGTAATTAACTTTTGCGCATCGCTAATGAGCAGATTGTCGTTTTCATTACGGTAATCACTTAACAAAACCGCTACCTCTTGCATTAAACGCAGATAGTAAAGGTTTTTATTGAAGGCGATGGACAGACTATAATTTGCTAAATTCTGTTCGTGATAAGCCTTAATGGCTTTCATGTGTGTATTTAACTCATCGTAAAAAGCTGGCAGATCAACCCCTTTTTGAAACCATTCGGTTGGTTCATCAATCAGTTTAAAAACGGCTTCCAGTTTAGAAAAATCACCTTGTGGAATATTTTGTATTTTTAATAAGCCATTACGCGATTTACCTTTTAATTGATCTACCGTGATGCCATGATTTTCAAAAACTTGCCATGCGCCTGCACCCAGTTCTTTTAAACTATCTTGAAATTTATTGATTTCAGCTTTAGTAAATGTAATGTAATTCTTAAAGAGCTGATCTAGGTTATCCAACCCTAAGGTATTTATGGCAATCTCAAAGATTTCGTAACTATCCTTAAAAACTTCGCTAATTAGGTTAATTAGCTCTGCTTTATAATTCCAGCTTTTGTTATCGCCAATGCGCTCTAAAGCCAAATCTATAATCCACTGTAATAATTGTTGATTGTGATTTAGACTTTCATCCAGTTTTTGAACCAGTTCATCTTTTACCTTGTCGTAGTTCATTTCCAAGGTGTAATCGGCATTTAAACCCAACTCAAAAGCAAAACCACGTATCACTTTTTGAACAAAACCATCAATGGTACTTACCGCAAAGCGACTGTAGTCATGAAGAATTTTTCTATAAACTTTGTCTGCTTTTAACCTTAGTATTTCTGCATTTAAATCTGGATGTGCAGCCAACACAATTACTCGATAATCGTCAATTTTCTTTGCAGTATCTCCCTGTGCAAAACCTTTCAGCACTTCGAGAATACGGGTTTTCATCTCTTCGGTAGCTTTATTGGTAAAAGTCACCGCTAAAATTTCACGATATTTATTATCACCAGAAAAAAGTAAAGTAAGGTAATGCGCCGCCAAGCTGAAGGTTTTACCCGAACCCGCCGATGCTTGTAGTATTTTGAGTGGTTTGACTGCCATGGAGTGAAGTTAACCAAACTACATCAATCGCTCAAATTATTAAAAGACTTTGCTGTATTTAAGGTAAAACAGACTAAGATTTCTTCTCACCCTTTTTTTGTGCCTTTACAATCGCTTTTTTACTAATGCGCTCAGGACGTTTTTCGATTTCCACTTTGTAACCCAACAAATCTCTAATGACAACGGATGCACAAACCCCACCGAAAGCTGCCGGCAAATAAGAAATTGTTCCGTAAGCCGACCTTTTAAAATTTGAGCCGTCTGTCATGATTAATGAATCCTTCATCACTTCTTCGATAGAAAAAACTGCCTTAATAGTGCTTGCGTTACCAAGTTTTTTTAATCGCTTGCGCACATATTGCGCAAAAACACATTGATAGGTATCAGGAAGATAAGTAGTCCGAAGTTTTGTAGGATCTAATTTTCCGCCTGCGCCCATAGAACTTACAATAGGTAAATTGAATTGTAAAGCGGTAGAAAGCAAAGTTACTTTTGGTGTGATGCTGTCAATACAATCCATCACGTAATCGAATTTAGTAGTTAAAATTTCGCGGCATCTTTGTGGTGTTAAAAAATCTTGTACTACATGCAGTTTAACCGCTGGATTAATTGCTAATAAGCGCTCCTTCATAATTTCTGCTTTGCTAACACCATGATTTGTAGCTAGAGCCGGCAATTGTCGGTTTCTGTTACTAGGGTCAACTACGTCGCCATCTACAATGGTCATTTCGCCTACGCCACTTCTGCAAATAAATTCGGCGGCGAAAGAGCCAACACCTCCCAAACCAATTACCAATACATGTTTTTGTTGCAACAGTTCAATTCCTTCGTTGCCCACCAATAACGCAGAACGCGATAACCAAGCTAAATCAGACATTTATTTAAGTAAAAAGTATAAAGTTAAAAGTTGCGATTTGCCTGTTGCCTGTTGCGAGTTTACTTCTAGTCTCATAACCCTATAACTCGCAACCCGTAACAAATCACAACAACCCAAGTTCCTTCCAGTTCGCAAAAATAATATCTTTCAGTTTATCTAGTGAGATTTTCTTTATTTCGGCCACTTTCGTATAAATGTCAACAATATCAATCTCTCCATCATCTGTTTCTAAAAAAAATGGATTATCTGTTTTTTCTAAAACCAAAGCCACTTCTTCAGATTTTAAAACCGCAGCGCCAAAGGATAAATAAAAACCTTGGCTAACCAACTGCTGCGCCATTTCTTGTTTTTTATTGAAGCCATGAATAATCATCGGCACTGTTGGCTGTAAGCGTTTCTTCAACGCAATCAACTCGTCAAATGCTTTTACGCAATGTAGAATTAGAGGTTTTTGTAATTCTTCCGCTAAAGCGATTTGCACTTCTAGCATTTTAATTTGGCTCTCCATCGTTTCGCCTCTAAGCTTATCCAAACCACATTCGCCGAGCAGTTTCACATTATTTTGTCTAGCCAATACATTAAGATATTTTAGGCTTTTTGCCAGTTCGCCTAATTTCCCGTACCACGGATGAATGCCAATAGAAATAGGCTTAGTTTTAGGCATTGCTAGAAAAGTACTTTCACTTAACGAAATACTTTGAATGGCTAAAACGCCTTGCTGTTGCCGCGTTTTGTGGGTATGAATATCTAAAAATGGGCTCATTTTAAAGTACAAATGTATGAAATATACCAAGTAAAAATTTACTCTACAAAAACAGTAGACTATCCTGAAAAATTTATCTTTGCATCACTTATTATTTATTCTAATTTAAAAATGATGAAGAGAATTCTGTTTCTTTTAATTGCTATGAGTTTTGGTGTAGCCAGTTTTGCACAAAACCAGACCGAAAGTGTTAAAATCTACAACCCTGCAGCTAATGCTCAAGCTGATTTAGATGCGGCAGTTGCAAAAGCCAAAAGCGAGAATAAACATGTATTTGTACAGATTGGTGGTAATTGGTGCCCTTGGTGTATCAGTTTTCATAATTTGGTAGAAGAAACCCCAGAGTTAAAAAGCTACATCGTTAATAACTTCGAAACTGTTAAGTTGAATTACAGTAAAGAAAATAAGAACGAAGCAGTATTAAAGAAATTGAAAAATCCAGGTCGCTTTGGTTTTCCAGTGTTTCTTATTTTAGATGGAAATGGCGAGGTTATTCATATCCAAAACTCAGCATATCTGGAAGAAGGCAAGGGACACAGCGTAAAAAAAGTGACTGATTTTTTGAAGAACTGGACTTATACGGCGGTAAACCCAGTGGTTTCGAAATAATATAAATTGCTTAAGGTTGTGGATTTTTAAAGCAACCCATACGAATTAACTTTGTTAATTGAACCTTATCGAAATGCATCCCGATTTCAGATCGCGATTTCAGATCGCGATTAACGTAAAGAAGGGCTGTCGTTTCCGAAGCCCTTCCTACATTGCTTTCAAAATCTATTTTACCTCTTCATTGCCTGGCATATTACGAAGCTTAACCGGCTTAGAAGTATTCTTTTTCATTTTTAGGTTTAGCATTTCTACCAATACCGAGAATGCCATAGCAAAATATACATAACCTTTCGGGATATGTTGGTCTAAACCTTCGGCTAGTAATGAAACACCAATTAACAGTAAGAAAGATAACGCTAACATTTTAACCGTTGGATGTTTATTTACAAAATTGCTAATTGCGCCGGCAGAAATCATCATGATAATTACGGCAATAACCACGGCAGCAATCATAATTTCGATATGGTCGGCCATGCCTACAGCAGTAATTACTGAATCTAAAGAGAATACGATATCTAAAATCAAGATTTGAACGATGGTACCTGCAAAAGAATGAACCTTGACTTTTCCTTCTTCCTCATTTTCACCTTCAAGCTTGTTATGTATCTCGTGGGTGCTTTTATAAATCAAGAAAAGGCCACCAGTTAATAAAATCAAATCTCTACCAGATATAGCCAATTTCTCTAGCCACTCTGGATTGGTGATACCTATCCATTCTCCAATATTAAACAGCGGAGCGGTCAATCTCATAATCCAACTTAGAGACATTAGTAATAGCACACGCGTAATCATGGCTAATGCCAAGCCCAATTGACGGGCTTTCTTTTGTTGGTGTTCTGGAAGTTTTCCTGCTAAAATAGAGATAAAAACGATATTGTCTATCCCTAAAACAATTTCTAATATCGTTAGTGTGAGTAGTGATATCCAGGCTTCTGGACTACTTAAGAATTCCATAAATAATGCTAAAATGTGATGATCGAAGATAAAACAAAAAAGGAAAGCTTTTGCTTTCCTTCATGCTAAATAATTTAATTTGTTTTAAATAAAAAGTGCAGAGACTGCATCGACGGTTGGCGAAGTTTTTAAACCTAGTAGTTTTGCATATTGTACCGCTGTAAGTGCAGATTTCATTTTAGAAAGCATACCAGAATTTAAGCCACTTAATTTTGACGTATAAGCACTTGCATTTGTAGTGGCTAACGATGAAATATTTGCTTTACTCTTCAAATAGTCAGTAACAATAGAAGCTACTTGTGGTTTTTGTGCATTAGTTAAGTTTAAGGCAGAATTTAAGGTGGTAGAAATTTTAGAAGCTTGCGTTGCGTAATTACTTGCCGTAGTTGCTGTCTTTGTTGCTTGATTAAGTTTTGATGTTAAACTTGTTTGAGAGAATGCTGTAGTTGCACCTAGTGCAATAGCGAGAGTTAAGATGGTTTTTTTCATTAATGACAAGACTTGTTTTTTAAAGTAAATATAAAGATTTAATAGAAAGGATGGCCATTGACCATCCTTTCATTTTGTTTAACCCCTTCCGGGTCTGCCGCTGCCCTCGCCTCGGCTAGATCTTCCTGAGCTTTCTCCTCCAGACCTGCTGCTTGAGCCTGATGACTGTTGAGGTCTTTGAGAACGTTCTACACGCTCTACTCTTTGTGGCTGTGGGGTTGCTCTTTCAATTCTTTCTACACTTCTTTGTGGTGGTGCAGCTTGTTGTGCTCTACCTTCTGAACGAGAAGGCATACTTTCCCTGTTACGCTCCATACGTTCTGTACGCTGTTGTGTTGGAGGCGTTGCTGTTCTGTTTTCTGCTCCTCTTCCATTTTGTTCATTTGTAGTTACGTTTCCTCTTTCTCTAGATCTTCCAAAGATAGTTCCACCGTTTGTATCTCTACCATTATCAACTCTGCTATCTCTATTCGGCGTAGTATTAGGATTGGCAGTATCGCGTTCTCCACGCTGTTCGCGTCCGTTACGTTCGCCGCGTTCTCTAGAAATGTTGCTATTATCTACGTTACTGTTGCTATACCTTTCACTTCTTCCAGTGTTAGCAGTGTAAGAACCGTTGTCTCTACCACCACGGGCGTCTCTCGTTACATTTCCGTTTCTCTCAATTCTATCTCTTGTAACGCTACCTTGTACAGCTTGTCTTGGAGCAGCCTTAGTATTGTCGCTACCTCTTGTTGGTCGTGGCGCATAAACGTTAACCCTATTATTTTCAATCCTGTTTCCACCTCTGGTATTAGTTCTTGAAACGTTATAAATGGTTACATTTTGGTTGGTTGCTCTTCTAATATCGTCTGCTCTTGGACCCGTGTAATATGTTCTATTATTGCGAACATAAGTGTTATTAATGATTACCGTATTTTGGATATAAACTCTATTCCTGCCGCTATAATAACGAGGGTAGCTGTTGTAATAAATATGTCTCTCTGGAATAAAGTTCCAGCAGAAATCTGGCATTACATATCGTCTACCAATATTGATGTTGATATTAATGCTTGGCCCCATAGGCGCCCAACCATAATGACCACCACCGCTTCTCCAATCTACCCACGCTGGTCCCCAAGTAGTATCTGGTAACCAAACCCAGTTGTTATACCTGTTGTACATCCAACGCCCGTAGTGAAATGGCGCCCATCCCCAATCGTAATTAGACACCCAAGTATTGCCATACTCTGTCATAGCCCAACGACCATTGGTATAATATGGTCTAAATTCTGCCTGATCTACATCTGGTCGCCAAACGTAGCCATACTCTGGGTCGTTTATCCACGTGCCATAAGGAGACAATTCATCATAGAATGTTTGCAAAGAAACATCATCGTACTGTGCTTTTGCACTCTGTGCGGTTCCGGTGAGGAGGAGGAAAAGCCCTAGCATTACTGCCGGAAATTTGAATAAGGTTTTCATGTCCTGTGTGTTTTAAATTTATAATTAACCTAACGCTGTGTGTATATCAATTTAAAATCCAATTTTTGTTAAAGAGCGTTAAAGAGCATTATTACCACAAGAAAGTTGCTTGTTTAGGAGAATTAACGTAAGTTTCGCCGTTGAAGTGTGTATTTCTGTATTGAAATTATGTCATTTATTAAAATTGACAGAACTAAATTTGATACAGCAAGCAATCTCACAGAACACTTTGCTGCACATTATTGTTTTAATAAATTTTAATTTTGTTCATGAAGAAAGGTACACTTTTTTTAATTCCAGTTCCGTTAGCAGATAATGCCGCCAATAAGTCTTTCACGCCATTTTTGATAGACACCATCAATGCCATCCATACTTACATTGTTGAGAATGAAAAAACCGCTCGTAAATTTTTAAAAGAGGCAGGGCTAAAAAGGCCACAAAGTGAATTGGTAATCCACGATTATGGCAAGCATAAAAGAGGAATGTCTTTAGGACAATATTTCGAAGAATTAAATAAGGGTATAGACGTAGGCTTAATGAGCGAAGCAGGTTGTCCAGGCGTTGCTGATCCTGGGGCAGAAATTGTAGCCGAGGCTCATCGAAGAAATGTTAAAGTAGTGCCTCTGGTTGGTCCGAATTCGATGCTACAAGCATTAATGTCATCTGGTTTTAGTGGGCAGAGCTATGCTTTTACAGGTTATCTGCCAATTGACAAAGGAGACAGGGTTCAAAGAATTAAAGATTTAGAGCAACTCTCTAAACGTTACAGACAAACTCAACTCTTTATGGAAACACCTTTTAGGAACAACCATTTATTTGAAGACATTATAAAAACATGTGAACCAACTACACAGTTATGTGTGGCCTGTAATATCAATGCAGAAGACGAGTTTATTAAAACACTCCCAATTAGTTTATGGCGTAAAGAAAAAGTAGCCTTGCATAAAAAGCCTACTGTATTTCTAATTTATAAAGCGAATTGATTGCTCATTAAGAACGAAATGATAAATATTTCAGCATAAATGATTAATAAATCACTAATCATGCTGTTTTTAAATATTTTTGGGGAATTAGTAAGTCTCGCTATCTGGCGGAATACCGTAGTCAACGAAGTTTACATCTGTTTTCTTCCTTTTAGTGAAGAATGATTTTACGCCATTAAAGATACCAGATAAACTATCGGCGTCTAAAGATTTACCCACTTTTCCAGATACTAACGCAGCAATACTTTTAGTTATAAATCCAGAACCTCTAAATACTGTTTTATTCAAAAACAATGGCAATAAGAAAGACATGATAGTGCCACTTATATTCGTCTGCTCATCTAGCTTCGACAGGCTTTTAGGCGTCAAAAAATTCTTTATTAAGTTAATTGGAGAAAACTGTTTGATATAAGTTTTTGCATCTTCCTTTAATTGCACTTCTTTTAGCAAATACTCGTTTTTCAGCTGGCTAATTTCAAGTTGTAACTCTGCCAAGGATTTTATGTCTTTATGCCTCATCGTCTTTATCTACTATTTTATTAAAATACTTCCTAATAAACATGTTCACTAATATCTTTTCGATGATGTTGTCCTTGGTTAGAAAAACGATAATGGATAAAACTAAATAAATACCAGCAACACAACCAAAACCCGATACAAAACTGCCAAATACCTCAGATAGGTATAGGGCTAACGTAATTGTACCCAATAAAAAGGCAAGCAGGAAACATACCACTACTACAGTATTGGTAATTAGGTCTGCGAATAGTTTAGAACCTTTCTCTACAGACTTCAAGTGTAGATAATCCAATCGGCTGTCTACATAACCTTTAGCATCAGAAACTAGTTCTTCAATGGTCTTTTCTTTCTTTTCTTCCATTATCGTTTGTAAGAGGTTCTTATACGTGTTCTACTTCATCCGAATACTCTTGCTCAACATCGCGGATTTTACCTTTAATAGAGTTTACAACTTTGTCTTTTAAACTACTTAAGTTGTTAATTTCGTCAGCCGCTCTATCCTTAATAGAATCGCCAAAATCTTTTAAAGATTGACCTAATTTGTCACGGGTATCAGTACCCTTATCTGGTGCAAAAAGTATTCCTAATGCCGCACCTGCAGCTAAGCCAGCCAATAAGGCCACTACTACTTTTGAGTTATCGTTCATGTTTTTTATAGTTTTATGTTAAAAATGAAAAATTGTTTAAACTATAGTAATTAAACTACACCAAATACAAATTGTTTTAAGTATTTGCGATTTTCCAACAGCGTTTTTTATCCTTTGGAAATACCACAAGATATCGAAAAAAAAGCCCTGAAGCAAATCAAAATCAAATATTTTATAGCACTTAACGCTCTATAAATTGAAACCGGCTTCCGTGTTTTGCTAGTTTATCGGCAATTGTACCACAAACAGACTTCCATTTTCCTGAGGTTTAAAATAGATGTTTCCCTTATGTGCCAAAATGGATCTTTCAGCTTCCGTTAAACCCAGTCCTTCTGCATCTTTTTTAGTGGTAAAGAAGGGTTCGAAAATTTGGTGTTCTAATTTCCCATCAATACCTTTTCCGTTATCTTCAATTAAAATAGAATAAAAGCCACTATCGTTAATGGTGCTGATATTTAAAACCTTAGGATAAGCCTCCATACTTTCAACAGCATTATTAAGGATATTTACCAAAGCTTTTTTGATTTGTTTTTTATCTACAGAAAGTCTTAAATCTGTAGGCAAAATATGTTTTTCTAAAACAATGCGATGCCCTAAAATCAAATCATTAATCTCTGCAAGCGCCTCTTCTAATATTTGGTTAATACTGGTTTTTTGAGTAACTATAGGCTTATTTTCGGTACTTGTAATGAAATTCCTAGTCAGTTGGTTGATGCTATCGAAGTTAGATCTTATGATTTCTAAATTAGACTGCAAACTCTCGTTATAGGCTAAGCCCTCGTCTGTAATAAGTTCATGCAAAACAAGGTTAATGGTAGATAGCGGATTTCTAATCTCTTCGGCAAAGCCTTTGGCAATATGCTCGGAAATAGAAAACTTACTCTCATGTATCGACTTTGTTTCCTGATGTTTTCTGTGTGTGAGATCATGAATAATGGTATGGTAAACCTCAACCATGTTCTGTAAATCAATCTGCAAAAACGAGGAAAGGCTACAAAAATAAACTTGCCCCTTACTCGAAATCATCTGACATTCAAAATCACTAACTGCACCTTTTGTTTCCAATTCTTGAATGAAGTTTTCGCGGTCCTCTTGGGTATAGAAAAGGGATCTATCATTGGTAGCAAGTATTTCTTTAATATGATAACCAAAGAAATCTAATCCCGCTTTATTGATGTCATGTATCTTGCCGGTATAATCTGAAATAAGAATGGGTTCTTTTGCCTTATCGAAAATAATTTTGAACTTATTCTCGCTTTCTTTGAGCGCTTTTAAAGTTTCGCTCTGCTTCAGTGCATAACGTAAAGTTCTGTCTAAAGTATCTGGATCTAGTTTATCCTTTACCAAATAATCGGCTGCGCCAACGTTCATGGCTTCTTCGTCAATCTTATAGTCACCTTTTCCAGTTAATATAATAATTGGTTCCTTTATGCCAGAAAGCACAGCTTCGTTCACTAAATCTACACCAGTGTGTTTTCCCAACCTGTAATCTACAAGGTAGATATCATATTGGTGCTTTAACACTGCGTTTATTCCTTTATCAAAGGTATCTATCCATGAAAGTTCGTATTTATCAGCGTGGCTGATGCGGCTAAAAATATCTTTGGTGATGATGTAATCATCTTCATCATCATCAATTAATAAAACCTTTACTTTGTTCATATCATTAATTTTTGGCACTTAACCATTTATCAGCAATCATATTTGTAATATTCACTAAATCGCTAAAGGATGCTGGTTTGGTGAAAAATTCATTTGCACCCAATGCTATTACAGAATCAATATCGTCTTTATTTTTAGAAGTAGATAAAACCACTAGCGGTATAGCTTTTGTTTCCTCTCGCTTTTTCAGTTCTTTAATCACGCTTCTGCCGTCTAATACGGGCATGTTCAAATCCAATAGAATAAGATGAGGAAGCTTTTTAGCAATCAATAGCTGTTGTATATATTCTATCAATAATTTTCCGTTGTCTAAAAAAGTAACGGCAGTTTGGTCAATTTCCCAAAATGCATCTTTAAGCATCAACGCATCATCCGGATCGTCTTCGGCAATTAGAATAAGTGGGTTTTGCATTATTTTCATTAAGCAGCGTTATGTTTAATTGGTAAAATGATAAAAAAGGAAGCTCCCTCGCCCTCAACGCCTTTTGCAAATATAAAACCAGCATGGTTTTCTACAATTTTTTTACAGATGGCCAAGCCAATGCCCGTTCCTTTATACTCAGTTCTTGAGTGTAATCTTTGAAATAAATCGAATATCTTGCCCGCATAGCCGTCGTCGAAACCTATGCCATTATCGGTAATTTTGATTACGCAGTATTGCTGATGAGCCGACGCACTTACAACTGGTACGCTACTTCCTGGCAAAACTTGACAAGATATGTCTATAACTGGTTGCGTATCTTGTTTTACAAACTTTAAAGAGTTGCTCAGAATATTTTGAAAAACCTGTGCTAGTTGTGAAGCAATACCATCT
>Ga0256901_1000696_pt1 | contig 18308 bp, 14 predicted proteins | sample MC6MC0689MT_FD_190200 | JGI IMG/M metagenome (GOLD analysis project Ga0256901, IMG submission 190200) | Metatranscriptome of enriched soil aggregate microbial communities from Iowa State University, Ames, United States - MC6-MC0689-MT... | ecosystem: Environmental > Terrestrial > Soil >... | reverse complement strand
CTCTGGCCGGCATGGGCATGGGCAACGTGGTGGTGCCCACGCTGGTGAAGCGCTACTTCGCCGACCGCGTGGGCACGCTGAGCACCATTTACATCACGGTGCTGCAGGCCGGCACGATGGTGCCCGCATTGCTGGCAGTGCCGGTGGCCGATGAGTTCAATTGGCGCGTCTCGCTGGGCATGTGGTCACTGTTGTCGGTAGCTGCGTTGCTCCCGTGGATCCTGCTGGCACGCAGCGCCCCGCGCGTTGAGGCTGCCGTCACCAGCACCGAACATGCACCCGGTCGCGTCTGGAAGACCCAGTTGGGCTGGGGCATGGCGCTGATGTTCGGCATGACCTCGCTGGGCACGTACTCACTGTTCACCTGGTTGCCCAAGGTGATGGTGGAAGCCGGTGCCAGCGAATCCTTCGGTGGCGTGATGGTCGCGGTGTATTCGGCGATCGGCCTGCTGCCCTCGCTACTGGTGCCGGCATTGGCAGTGCGCATGCGTAACCCATTCCCGATCGCGGTGATGGTGTTCGTGTTGAACATGATCGCCTTCGCAGGCCTGCTTTGGGCGCCGATGAGCGCGCCCTTGCTGTGGGCGGTGATCGCCGGACTTGGCCCGTCGACCTTCCCGCTTGGCCTGACCCTGATCAATCTGCGTACACGCAGCCAGGCTGGTTCTGCAGCACTATCCGGCTTCATGCAGGGCGTAGGCTACAGCCTGGCCAGTCTCGGCCCACTGCTGTTTGGCTGGCTGCATGGCATCAGCAACGGCTGGGCATGGTCATTCGCCTTCCTGGCCTGCTGCTCGGGCGTATTGCTTACCGCCGCGTGGTTCGCCTGCAAACCGCAGCAACTGGAAGATCACTGGAAGTGAGCTGCAGCTGATACAGGAAAGCCGCCGATGTGAATCGGCGGCTTCTTGGTACTTACACACCAGGTCGCTGTGGGAACGGCGTAAGCCGCGGAGCTGATGGTGTTGGATGCATTGGAGCGTTGTGCACGCTGAAGCTGCGCGGGTGTTGCGCGGCTTACACGCCTACTACAGAAGAACCAAACGCGATCCCGGCCGTCGTAGCCCGGGTAAGCGCAGCGCACCCGAGGAATGCAATGATGGCAGACCTGTAACACCCGGAGGCTACGTGCTCCCGGGTGCGCTGCGCTTACCCGGGCTACGACGGCGACTTACTTCAGCGGATGCCTTACCTGGCCTTCACCACGCACCACGAAACGCTCGACCGTCAGCGCTTCCAGGCCCATCGGACCGTAGGAATGCAGCCGCGTGGTGGAAATACCGATCTCCGCACCCAGGCCCAGCTCACCACCATCGGAGAAGCGTGAGGAGGCATTGACCATCACCACCGCCGAGCGCAATGCGCGCACGAAGGCTTCGCCATGCGCCGGACTACCGGTGGCGATGACCTCAGTGTGATCAGAGGTATAGGTCTGGATATGGGCGATCGCGGCAGCCATGTCCGGCACCACACGTATTGCTAGGATCAGATCCAGGTACTCAGCGGCGTAGTCCTCTTCGGTAGCCGGGACGATGTCCGCGACCAACGCTTGCGTCGCCTTATCACCACGCAGCTCGACGCCACGCTGGCGCAGCGCAGCCGCCGCTATCGGCAGGAATTGTGGCGCGATCGCCTCGTGCACCAGCAAGGTCTCCAGCGAGTTGCAGGCGGATGGTCGTGAAGCCTTGCCATCGATCAGCAGGTCAACCGCCAACTGCAGGTCCGCGCTGTCATCGACATACAGATGGCAGACGCCCTTGTAGTGCTTGATCACCGGCACCCGCGCATGCTCGGCGACAAAGCGGATCAGGCCTTCACCGCCACGGGGAATTGCCAGATCGATGATGTCGTTGAGCTGCAGCAGCTCCAGCATGGTCTCGCGTCGCAGGTCTTCGACCAGCGTAAGTGCCGCTTCCGGCAACCCTGCCTCGCGCAGAGCGCGCTTCAGGCTGGCGGCTATCGCCGTATTGGAATGGATGGCCTCGGAGCCACCACGCAGGATCACGCCATTGCCAGCCTTGATGCACAGCGCGGCAGCATCGGCGGTCACGTTCGGCCGTGCCTCATAGATCATCGCGATCACGCCCAGCGGCACCCGCACCTTCTGCACACGGATGCCATTGGGGCGGTCGTAGTCGCGGGTAACCTCGCCCACCGGATCCGGCAAGGCGGCAACTTCACGCAGCGCATCGGCCACGCCGCGCAGGCGCTCCGGATTCAAGGCCAGGCGATCCAGCATTGCCGAGCCAACCCCCTTCTCGCGTGCCGCCTGCAGGTCGCGTGCGTTTGCAGCGAGGATGCTGCCCGCATCGGCTTCCAGTGCGTTGGCCATCGAGTTCAGTAGCGCGCTGCGGGCACTGCTGGAAAGCTGGCCCAGCTGCTGCGCGGCATCACGGCATTGCAACGCCAGGGCGCGGATATCACTCATTTTCTGACCTGCCGGTAATCAAAGGGAAACTCACAGCAACACCAGGTCATCGCGGTGGACCACGTTGTCGCCATAGTTGTAACCAAGGATGGATTCGATCTCGCTGGTGTGATGCTGGCTGATGCGGCGGATGTCCACCGCCGAATACTGGCTGACACCGCGCGCCACCCGCTGCTGTCCCTGCGGATCAAACAAACGTACCTCCACCATGTCACCGCGACGGAACTCGCCTTCCGCTCCAACCACGCCGCCAGGCAGCAATGAGGCGCCTTTGTCGCGCAATGCGCGTGCCGCACCGGCATCAATCAGGATCGCGCCCGGTTCAAGCGGCGCATGCTTCAGCCAATACTTGCGTGCGGCGATGCGTGACTGCCCGGCATGCAGGCGGGTGCCATGCAACCTGCCCTGCGCCAGACCACGCACTACATCGCCGCTGCGACCATTGAACAGGAAGGTATCGATGCCAGCGGCGCCAGCCTTGGCTGCTGCCTGCAGCTTGGTATGCATGCCACCAGTACCGACTGCGCTGCCACTGCCTCCGGCCATGGCGAGGACTTCCGCGGTCAGCTCGGTGACCTCATTGATCGGTTGCGCATCGGGATTACTGCGCGGATCGGCGGTGTAGAGACCGTCAATATCGGTGGCGATGAACAAGGCATCGGCATCGACCAAAGCGGCGACGATGGCGGCCAGATTGTCGTTGTCACCGAGCTTGAGCTCATCCACCGATACGGTGTCGTTCTCGTTGATGACCGGCAGCGCGCCGAGCGCCAGTAGTTCGTTGAGCGTTGCGCGCGCATTGAGGTAACGGCGGCGGTTACGCAGATCATCGTGAGTGAGCAGCACCTGTGCTACCGGCCGCTCGAAGAAGCGCTGCCATAGGCCAATCAGCTGTGCCTGCCCCAGTGCGGCCAAGGCCTGCCTCGCGGCAATGGCTGCCCCGGCTTCGGCCGCCTTGGGCACGATTGCGCGGCCGGCCGCCACCGCACCAGAGGAGACAATCACCACCTCGCGACCAGCCAGAACATTGGCCGATACAAACTGCGCCAAACCGAGCGCGAAACGCGGGGTCAAGCCACCGCCATCGGCGGCCAGCAGGCTGCTGCCGACCTTTAGAACGGCGCGACGCCACTGCGGCAATACTTGTTCGGTGAATGGCGAGAACGGAGTCTGAATCATGGGATCAGCGCGTGTTCCACTCATGGACGGTCAGCTCGGAGCTGCCATGGATTGCCAAAGGGTCGGTCGCGACGATGGCTTTGGCGGTTTCGAGGGTGTCGATATTCTTCAACACGTAGGCACCGCCGGTGCCGTCACTGAAGCCGCCAGTCAGGTGCAGCTGGTCGTCGGCGCTGAGCGCATCGAGGAAGGCCTTGTGTGGGGCGATCACAGCGTCGTCGAACGACGGCTTGCGCATTGCCAGTACCAGATAGAGTTTCATTGCATTCTCCTTTAGCTGCGTATGACACCACGGCGAAGCGTCAGTTGGCGCGATTGCTTTCGCTTGGAACTTGCTTTGGCTTTGGCTTTGGCTTTGGCTGTGGCTGTGGCTATTGCCTTGGCTTTGGCTTTGGCTACTGCTGTGGCTTTGACCGTCCCTTCTCCCGCCTGCGGGAGAAGGTGCCCGAAGAGCCTGCCTCCGCGAAGGCGGGGGGCGGATGAGGGGGCTTTTGACTTTATCCAGCTAGAAGCTTCCCCTCACCCCAACCCCTGTCCCGCAGGCCGGAGAGGGGCTTAAGCCGGAGCAAAAATCAATACGGGCGCCTTTCGGCGCCCGTATCCAACCATCAGCCCTGCAACGCGCTCCAGCGCGCACCGAGCTCATCCAGCCGAAGATCCGCCGCAGCACCGGGCGACACACGCGCCGCCAAGCTGCCTTCGGGTGTACGCCCCTGCCCCGCCGTATCCGAGGCCTCCGCTGCAGCCTTATAGGCGTCACGGAACGGCACACCCGCCACCGCAGCCTCCACCGCAACGTCGGTCGCATACATACCCGAATCAATCGCAGCGCGGATGTTGTCGTCGCGCCAATCCAGGTTCGACAGCAAGGCCGGCAGCAGCTCCAGCGCCGCCAGACCACGACCGAAGCCGTGCACGATCGCGCCCTTGGAGTTCTGCAGGTCGCGCTGGTAACCGGACGGCAGTGACAGCAGCTGCTCGATCTCGGTACGCGCGGCGGCGATGCTGGCATGGGTGGCACGCATCAGCTCGATTACGTCCGGGTTGCGCTTGTTCGGCATGATCGAGCTGCCAGTGGTGTACTGCGCCGGCAACGCCACGAACGCGAACTCGCCAGTGGTGAACAGCGATAGATCCCAGGCAATGCGACGCAGGTCCAGGGTCGCGCCCCCCAACGCTTCCAACGCGGCCAGCTCGAACTTGCCGCGCGAGAGCTGCGCGTAGATCGGACTGATCTGCATGCGCGAGAAACCCAGTGCCGCCGTGGTGTGCTCGCGGTCAAGCGGCAGGTTGACGCCGTAACCGGCGGCCGTACCCAGCGGATTGGTGTCGATCAGCGCACGGGTGTCGCGGGCACGGATGGCATTGTCGATGAAGGCCTCGGCCCAGCCAGCCCACCACATGCCAGCAGAGGAAACCACAGCGCGCTGGATATGCGTGTAACCCGGCAGTGGCTGCAGCTGCTCGGCAGCAGCGCGGTCCAGCGCAACCTTCGCGACCTCGGTACTGATCTGCGCAACGCGCTCCAGCCTGTCCTTCAGCCACAACCGGGTAGCAACCAGGATCTGGTCATTGCGGCTGCGACCAGTGTGGATCTTGCGCCCGGCATCACCAAGACGCTCGGTCAGGCGTGCTTCGATGGCCGAATGGCAATCTTCGTACTGCTCGTCCAGTACGAAGGCACCACTGCGGAAATCCTCGGCCAGAACCGCCAGTTCACGCTTCAACACAGCCAACTCGTCGGCACTGAGGATGCCGATGTGCTGCAGACCCTCGGCATGCGCGGTGCTGGCCTGGATATCGTGCAGGAAGAACTCGCGGTCCAGGATGACATCGTCACCGGCCAGGAAGGTCTGAATCTTCGCGTCCACCGCAACGCCGGGTTTCTGCCAAAGCAAATTAGTCATGTCGATCTCTCTAAATGCAGCCATGTAGGAGCGGCATAGGCCGCGAAGCTGGCAACCTCCCAGTCGCCGCTACCCACTAGAATCAGTACGGAACCGCCATCAGCTCATCCAGCCCCAACGCACGGTTGAGGTTCTGCAACGCCTGCGTGGCCGCGCCCTTCAGCAGGTTGTCGATGGTCGCGACCACCACAACGCGCTTGTTACCCGGTGCCATGGTGAAGCCGCCAATCTGCACGCCGTGCTTGTCTGCGATGCGACTCACCCATGGCGCCTCATCGATGACTTCGACCAGCGGCTCGTTGACATAGCGCTGCTGGTACAGCGCGACGATCTCTTCTCGGCTGCGCGGCTGCTGCAACCACAGGTTGACGGTCATGGTGATGCCACGGAAATGCGGCGCGACATGCGGCATGAACTCGACCGGCACGCCTAGCTGGGTCGACACCTCGCGCTCGTGCACGTGGTTGGTCAGCGCATACGGCATCAGGTTGTCACGCAGCAGCTCGGGGTTGTTCTTGTCCGACGGCGTGGTGCCGGCACCGGACCAACCGGAGACGCCGAAACAGGTCGGCGGGCCGGCCAGCTGGCTCAGCAGTGGCGCGATCGCCAGCTGCATGGCGGTGGCGTAGCAGCCCGGGTTGCTGATCCGCTTCTGCCCGGCATAGCGGGCACGGGTCAACTCGGGCAGACCGTAGTACCAGCTGTTGTCGAAACGGTAGTCGGCCGACAGGTCGACGATCACCGTGCCCGGTGCGGTTGCATCCAGCGCAGCGACGAATGGCTCGCCCTTGCCGTTGGGCAGGGCCAGCACAACCGCATCCACGCCCTTGGCCGCAACCGCCTCCGGACCCAGGCTTTCGTAGCGCAGTTCGCCGTGGTATGCCTCGTTGTGATCGGCCACCCGCTGACCGTCAAGCTCCCGCGAGGACACAAAGGCCAGTTCGATGCGCGGGTGCGCGGCCAACAGACGGATAAGCTCGCTGCCGGTGTAGCCGCGGGCGCCGACAATGCCGACGGTGAGAAGCTGGGAAGTAGTCATGCGTGTGCGTCCAAGCGGTGCCGCAGATGGCGCTTCACGCCCTGCCATTCCGCATCGATGATTGAAAAGACAACGGTATCGCGCGGCGTACCATCCGGGTGCCGCTTATGGTTGCGCAGCACGCCATCCTGCTTGGCACCCAGGCGCGCGATCGCGGTGCGCGAGTTGAAATTGAACCAGCTGGTCTCGAACACCACGCTCAGGCACTGCAGCCGTTCGAAGGCATGCGTGAGCAGCATCAACTTGCTCTCGGTATTGATGCCTGTGCGCTGGGCGGACTCGCCATACCAGGTGTAACCGATGCTCAGCCTCGGCACCTCCGATTCCAAGCCGTAGTAGCGGGTTGTCCCGACCACCTCGTCCGCTGCGTTCAGCACTACGAATGGCAGCACCTTGCCCTCGGACTGTGCCTGCAAGGCCGCCTGCACATAGCCGGTCATGGTCTTCGCGCTGGGCACCTGGGTGTACCAGAGCGAAGACAACGAACCATCACCCAGCGCACCGCGCAGCCCGTCGATGTGGGCCATCTGCAATGGCTCCAGGCGGGCATGCGAGCCGGCCAGCGTGGGCACTTTGGTCCAATCGGCAAGATTCATGCAGCTCAGCCCTCCAGGCTGGGTTTACGGGCGGCGCAATGATCAACGTAGCCGCGGATCTGCTCGAAATCATCAGCGCCGAACCAGAACACCTTCCAATGACCCAGCTTGTAGCAGCCATCGGATTCGGCGTAATAGAAATGATTGACCGGGTTGCCGTTGCGCGAGCGCCAGAACAGCTGCGGGGTTTCTTCCAGCATCACGTTCCACACCGCGCGGCCCAGGCCTTCGCCCTGCGCGTCGTCGAGCACGGCGAACTTGTCCAGGTACACGCCTTCGGCTTCATCGGTCAGCACTACCGCGGTGCGATAGTTCTCGCTGACGTAAGCGCGCAGCAGCTTGGTCTTCTCGAAATAGTCAGGCACCAGCGTGCGACCGAAGCTCGACTCGATCAGCCCTTTCAGACGAGCGGTATCGAGCTGATCCCAGGACGTTGCCTTCAGCACCTTTTCGCCACGACGCACCAACGTGCCAGAGCCCTTGTGGGTGAACAGCTCCTTGGCCAGATCGGCCGGGCGCGTGATCGATACCGAGGACTCCTCCGGCAAACGATCCAGCAGGTCCTTGATCTGCTCGATCTTGACCCGCATGCCGCCGTGGATCCACGGCTGCTGCATCAGCTGGTCATACTCGGTGGACAGGTTGATCGAATCGATCAACTTGCCTTCCTCATCGAGCAGGCCACCGGTACCGGTCAGGAAGATGATCTTGTATGGCTGCAGCTCCTGCACCAGTTCATTGGCAGCGAAGTCAGCATTGACGTTGAGGATCTGCCCGCTCGGGGTTTCGCCAAGGCTGGTGATCACCGGGATCGAGCCAGCGCGCAGACTGGCCTCGATCGGCGCCAGGTTTACCTTCTTCACCTCACCAACCAGGCCGTAGGTATCCATATCCAGGTACTCGGCCTCGAACACGCCGCCAGTGATCGAGGTGGCGCGTGCACCGTTCTGCTGCAGCGCTTCGACCAGCTTGAGGTTGGATTGCTGGAACACCTTGCGCACGATCGCCAGTGCTTCTGGCGAAGTCACGCGCAGGCCATCGACGGTCTTCTTCTCAATGCCTGCGGCCGACAGCTCTGCGTCCAGCTGCGGGCCAGCGCCGTGCAGCACGATAGGGGTCAGGCCGACTTCCTGCAGGAACGACAATGACGAAGTCAGCGCTTCCAGATCGTCGCGCAGCACTGCGCCACCGACCTTGACCACGGCAAAGCGCTTGGCATCAAGCTGCGAGAAACGCTTGAGGTATTGGCTGATTTCCTTCGCGCTGGCCATGCTCGAAAGCAAGCGGACGATGGTCTGGCGGGTCTGGCGGTGCGGCTGCATGGCTGGGGACATTGCTTGTATCTACATGGCGACGTTATGCGTCGCGGGAAGGAGCCGGCGGCGAGCCGCCGGGCCACGAACGGCTCAGGCGCCGCGTTGCAGGATCTGCAGCACCGATTCGGCATAACGCTGCAACTGCTCCAGCGTGACGAACTCATCGGCGGTGTGGGCCTGGGCGATATCGCCGGGGCCGTACACCATGGTTGTGTAGCCACCGGCCGAGAACAGCGAAGCCTCGGTCCAGAAATCCACGGCATTGCCGATCGGCAGGCCAAGTTCGTCGGCGATGTCACGCGCGGCCAGGCGACGTTCCTCGGCGCGGGCGATGTCACCGGACGGCAGGCTGGGGCCGCGGAAGGTCTCCTCGAAATGCGCTGCCTGCGGCTCGGCGAAGCCAGCGAAGGTGCCCAGCAGCCCGTCGATATCCATCGACGGCAGCGGCCGGAAGCCAAAGCGCAGTTCGGCCTCGGGCGCGATCATGTTGGCCTTGATACCACCTTCGACGCGGCCGATGTTGAAGCGCAGGCCGGTCAGGCCACCGAAGCGTGCATGCGCCAGCGACTCCACATGGTCAAGCGCCTTGCCGCCCCAGCGCATCGCCTGGTGCAAGGCACTGGCGGACGGATCCTGCTTGCCCGAGGCGTGACCGGCGCGGCCCTGGAACTTCATCAGCACCGAGCTGATGCCACGGTGCGCAAGCACGGCTTCGCTCATGGTCGGCTCGGCGACGATCACCGCTTCATACGCGATGCCACGCGCCAGGAAGGCGGCGATGCAACGCGGATCGTTGGCCTCTTCGTCACTGGAGAACAGGAACGCGGCATCGCCATCGGTCAGGTTGGCGGCTGCAACTAGTGCCGCGGCGGCGCCCTTGATGTCGCAGACGCCAAGGCCGACAACGCGGTCATCGAGACGACGCATCACGTGCGGGTCGGCCGACCAGTGCGGGGAGTCCGGCACGGTATCCAGATGCACGTTGAACAGGTATTTCGGCGTGCCACGTACTGCGTAGAAACTGACCGCACCGGCACCGTGGTCGATCACCTCGACATTGAAGCCCGGCAGGTTGTCGCGCAGGTAATCAAAGATGCCACCGGTGGTGATGGCACGCGGCGGATTGCGGGTGTCGTAGGACACCAGCTTTTCAAGGTGATCGAGGGTGGATTGGAGCAGCTTGGTCATGGTGGGCGGCAGGTCATCACAGCAATGATCGGGGGAGCATCCCTTCTCCCGCTTGCGGGGAGGGTGCTCGAAGAGCTTGCCCCCGCGGAGGCGGGGGGCGGATGGGGGGGCGCTTTTGCTTTGCTGGCTTTGCCTTGAGAGCACTACCAAAAGCAGAAGCAACAGCTACCCTCACCCCAACCCCTCTCCCGCAGGCGGGAGAGGGGCTTCAAGCGGCGAGCGTCGTGCGCTTAGCGGTTTACCTGCGCATACAGCGTGGAGCTCATGCCGAACAGCTTGATGAAGCCTTCGGCCTCTTCCACGCCCCAATCGGCCGACTGCGCGTAGGTCGCGCCCTTGGCGTTGAGGATGTGCTCCGAACGCACCGCCACTGCATCAACGCGGCCACCGCGGGTTTCCAGCACCACTTCACCGGTGACCTTGGCCTGCGAGGCCTTCAGGAAGGCTTCGATGTCGGTCTTGAGCGGGTCGTGGTAGAAGCCTTCGTACACCAGCTCCACCCACTTGCGCGCGACTTCCGGCTTGAAGCGGTTCTGCTGCTTGGTCAGCACGGTGTCTTCCAGCGCGCGGTGCGCGGCCAGCAGCGAGACCAAGCCCGGGGCTTCAAACACGATGCGGCCCTTCAGACCGATCACGGTGTCGCCGGTGTACACGCCACGGCCCACGCCGTACTGCGCGAACAGCTTGTTGAGCTTGGCCAGGATCTGCTCGCCCGGCAGTTCCTTGCCGTCCAGCGCAACCGCTTCGCCCTCAACGAACTTCAGGGTCACGGTCAGCGGCTCGATCGGCCAGGCGCTGCGCGGTGCGCACCAGCCACGTGCGCCTTCGCCCGGGGCTTCCCACTTGTCGATCTCGCCACCGGACATGGTCAGGCCCAGCAGGTTCTCGTTGATGGTGTAGGCCTGCTGCTTGGCGCGCACGCCGAAGCCACGCGCTTCCAGATACTTCTGCTCGTAGGCGCGGGTCTGGGTGTGCTCCTTCTGGATTTCACGGATCGGCGCGACGATCTGGTAATCGCCCAATGCCTTCACCGCCAGGTCGAAACGCACCTGGTCGTTGCCCATGCCGGTGCAGCCGTGGGCGATGATGTTGGTGCCCAGCTCGGCGGCGCGCTTGAGCGCTGCATCGACGATCAGGTAGCGGTCGGATACCAGCAGCGGGTACTGGCCCTGGTAACCCTCGCCTGCCCACACGAATGGCTTGACGAAGCCATTCCAGATGGCCGGGCCACCATCGACGGTGACATGGCTGGCGACGCCCAGCTCGGCTGCACGCTTTTCGATGAAGTCACGCTCGTCGGCATCCACGCCGCCGGTATCGGCAAACACGGTGTGCACGTTGTAACCGCGTTCCTGCAGGTAAGGCACACAGAAGCTGGTGTCGAGGCCGCCGGAGAAGGCGAGGACGATGTCCTTGGAGCCGGAATTGGGGAGTGGAGATTCGGGATTGGTTGAAGCGTTCTGCTGCGACATTGGGGGGTATCTCTCTAGAAATGACGGAACCAGGTTGGGGAACGGGATCACGCTTGGGCGAATCCCGAATGCCGGATCACGAATCCCTGCTGCCAGCCAGGGCAGCCATGATCGCCTTCTGCACATGCAGGCGATTCTCGGCTTCGTTGATTGCAATACATTGCGGCGAATCCATCACGCCGTCGGTTGCCTTCACGTTGCGGCGCAGCGGCAGACAGTGGCTGAACACGCCATTGTTGGTCAGCGCCATCTTGGCTTCGTCGACGATGAAGTGCTTGTACTGGTCGCGGATGGGCTTTTCCGGCTCCCAGTTGCCGAAGAACGGCAGCGCGCCCCAGCTCTTGGCGTAGACCACGTCGGCGCCGGCATAAGCACTCTGGATGTCATGGCTGACCTGCAGCGAGCCACCACTCTCGGCCACGTTCTGCTCGGCCCAGCCCATGTAGCGCTCGTCCAGGACGTAGTCCGGGGTCGGGCACAGCAGGGTCACGTCCATGCCCATGCGGGTGGCGATGGTCAACGCCGAGTTGGCCACGGCGGTGTTCAAGGGCTTGGGGTGGTAGGTCCAGGTCAGCACGTACTTCTTGCCGCGCAGGTCGGTGGTGCCGAAGTGTTCCTGCAGCGCCATGATGTGCGCCAGCTCCTGGCACGGATGGGTGATGGTCTCCATGTTGATGACCGGCACCGGCGAATACTTGGCGAAGCTCTTGAGCACCTGGTCCTCGCGGTCCTTGCTCCAGTCCACGAACTTCGGGAAGGCGCGCACGCCGATCAGGTCGACGTAACGGCCCAGCACCTTGGCCACTTCGGCAATGTGCTCCTCGGTATCACCGTCCATCACCGTGCCGAAGTTGAATTCGATCGGCCACGCGTCCTTGCCCGGCTGCAGCACCACCGCATGCCCACCCAACTGGAACGCACCCAACTCAAAGCTGGTGCGGGTACGCATGGACGGGTTGAAGAACACCAGGGCGATCGACTTGCCCTTCAGGTCGCTACCCAGCTTGTTCTGCTTGAACAACGTGGCCTGGGTGAGCAGCGCGTCGAGCTCGGCGCGGCTCCAGTCCTGGGTGTTCAAAAAGTGCTTCAGAGACATCGATCCTTCCTTTAGTGCGGAAAACCACCGTTGCCGGTGGGCGGATGCGCGTGCGCGCGGCTCATTGCGTTTGAAACTTTTACCGAACCAGAAACGAAAAAACCCAGCCTGGGCTGGGTTTTCCGAACAGACAGCACGAAGCTCCGGTCACCCAGCGAATATGTGGGATTCCGGTCGGCGGGCACGGGACGTCATGCCGGAGGCCATCCGGGCGGTGCTGGTTTCGTGCTGGAAGCTGGTCGCTTTCATCGTCGCGCATACTCGCACGCAGGTCGGGCCGGCGCAAGTGTCGCGGTGCAGCATCAAGGTACTGACGAGGTGGTTTCGATGCTTTGACCCACATCGGGGGTAATGGACACCCGCAGCTTGAGCCTGTTGCCGGGGTCTTCCGGCAGCCGCGAGCGGAATTTCGTGCCCTTGTAGACGTAATCGACGTCGTAGGCGATCGGCCGGCGGAACTCGCGACCCACCTCCACTATCTTGCAATCCGGGGTCAGCATCGCGTTGCCGGCAGGCGGCGAAGCTTGCGCAGCGCCTTCGGCCAGCGCCGCCGACCCGTCCTGGCGCTCGTTGAAGATGCCTTTCACGGAATCCCAGAAACGGCGGAAGCCGCCCTTCTCTTCCTCACCCTTCACCTGTACCGGGGCCAGCGTGCGGGTGGACACCGGCTCGCAATGCTCCTCGGTCCGGGTAGCGCGCAGGGTCTGGAACACCGGCTCGACATTGAGCACCTGCGCATAGTCATAGCGCACGTTCTCAATGATCACCACGCGATTGCGCTGATCCACTTCCTGCGCCAGCGCTGGCCCGGAGGCGACAGCCAGCAGGCAGTACAACAACGGAATGGGCTTCATCAACAAGTCGGTAAAAGGAGCTGGTGGGTTGGCATAGTGTAGGCAGCGCAGCTGCCCCGGGCCTGAACATTACCCATCCGCACGCGTATTGCCCAGCCCGGGGATGCCCACCCGGTCCCGGACAGCTAGAATTGGCGGGTTCGCTCACCCCCGGATTGCCATGACCCTGCGCCTGCACAACACCTTGACGCGGCAGTTGGAGCCGTTTGCTCCGCTCGACCCCGCCGCCCCGACCATGTATGTGTGCGGCCCCACGGTCTACAACTATGTCCACATCGGCAACGCCCGCGGCCCCGTGGTGTTCGGGGTGCTGGCCGACCTGTTGCGGCGCCGCTATGGCAAGCTGCGCTACGCCCGCAACATCACCGACGTTGACGACAAGATCAATGCTGCTGCCAAGGACCAAGGGGTGCCGATCACGGCCATCACCGACCGTTTTGCCGCCGCCTACCGGGAAGACATGGCCGCGCTGGGCGTGGTACCACCGGAGATCGAGCCGGAAGCCACCGCGCACATCCCGCATATCATCGCCATGATCGAGCAGTTGATCGACAACGGCCATGCCTATGCCGCCGAAGGCCACGTGCTGTTCTCGGTGGCCAGCTATGCCGACTACGGCAAGCTCTCGCGCCGAGATCCAGAGGAAATGCTGGCCGGCGCTCGGGTCGAGGTAGCCCCTTACAAGCGTGACGCGGGCGATTTCGTGCTGTGGAAGCCTTCCAGCGAGGACCTGCCCGGCTGGGCATCGCCTTGGGGCGTGGGCCGCCCCGGCTGGCATATCGAATGCTCGGCCATGGCCGCCGCACACCTGGGCCCGACCATCGACATCCATGCCGGTGGTATCGACCTGCAGTTCCCGCACCACGAGAACGAGATCGCCCAGAGCGTCTGTGCCCACGGTGGCCAGACCTTTGCCCGCTTCTGGCTGCACAACGGCATGCTCAACTTCGGCGGTACCAAGATGAGCAAGTCGATCGGCAATATCGAGCGCGTCCACGACCTGGTGCGTCAGCACCCGCCGGAAGCACTGCGCTATGCGCTGCTGTCGGCCCACTACCGGCAACCGCTGGAGTGGTCCGATGCGCTGATCGAACAATCGGTGCGCACTCTGGACCGTCTGTACGGCACCTTGCGTGATCTGGCTGACATCAGCGTTGCGGGCGAGATCCCTGTCGGCATCGAGGCGGCGCTGGATGATGACCTCAATACTCCGCTGGCACTGGCCGAAGTGGCCCGTATCGCCAGCGAGGCACGCAAGGCCGAGTCGGTTGAAGAGAAAACCCGCCTGAAGCGCGAGCTGCTCGGCGCCGGCCTGGCCTTGGGCCTGCTGCAGCAGGCACCGGCCGAGTGGTTCGGACGCGGCGCTGAAGCGGGTGATGATGCGCGCATCCAGGCGCTGATCGATGAGCGCATCGCCGCCAAGCAGGCGCGTGACTTCGCCCGTGCCGATGCCATCCGCGACCAGCTGGCTGCTGAGAACATCGTGCTGGAGGACACGCCACAGGGCGTGCGCTGGAAGCGCGGATAAGGCTTCCCCTCACCCCAACCCCTCTCCCGTGAACGGGAGAGGGGCTTAAGCGAAAGCTGCAATTGCACATATAGCGCCCGCTCGCGGCGCACTGAGCCCCTCTCCCACCGGGAGAGGGGTTGGGGTGAGGGCAACAGCGCCCCAGCCCACTCCAAGCCCCTCGCCACCAAGGCGACCGGCCAAGCACAGGACCAACGATGATCAACTCCCCCTTCCCGCTCGAACCGACTCCCGCCGAAGCCCAGGCCAGCATTGCCGAGGAATTCTCCTTCTTCGGTGATTGGTCCGAGCGTTACCAGTACCTGATCGACCTCGGCCGCAAACTGCCCACCTTCCCGGAAGAATGGAAGACCGAAGAACACCGCCTGCTTGGCTGCCAGTCCATGGTCTGGATCGTGCCTGAGGGCGACGCCGACAAGCTCGTGTTCCACGCGATCAGCGATTCGGCGATTGTCTCGGGCCTGATCTACCTGGCCCTGCGCGTGTACTCCGGCCGCTCAGCCACTGAAATACTCGCGACCGAACCGGATTACGTATCTGCCATCGGCCTGGCCAAGCACCTGTCGCCGACCCGCAGCAATGGCCTGGCCGCGATGCTGGCTTTCATCCGCGACACCGCCCAAGCCAAGCAGTGAACAACACAGGCTCCATCTCCGAACTGCTGCGCCAGCCCGGCTTCATCCAGCTACTGCTGTATCGCATCGCCGGCATGCTGTCCTACCAGATCGTCGCAGTGACGGTCGGCTGGCATATCTATGAAGTCACCCGCAATCCGTTCTCGCTGGGCCTGATCGGCCTGGCCGAGGTGCTGCCCTACTTCTGCGTGGCACCGTTCGCGGGTTATCTGGTCGATCACCTGCCGCGCCGCAAGCTGGGCATGACTGCCTGTCTGGGACTGATCGCTACCGCCATCATGTTGGTGGCAGTGGCTACCGGCTGGCTGCCGGTCAAGGGGGTGTGGCCAATCTATCTTGCGGTCGCACTGACCGGCATGGTCCGCGCGTTCCTGTCGCCGGTCTACAACGCCTTGTTCGCACGCGTGCTCAAGCGCGGGCAGTTCGCTCGCGGTGCCGGCTTCGGTACGGTGGTATTCCAGATGGGCATGGTGATCGGTCCTGCGCTTGGCGGCGTACTGGTCGCGGTTGGCGGCAAGGGGCTTTCTTATGGCGTAGCAGTGGCGATGGCACTGCTGGCGCTGATTGCACTGGCCTCGCTCAAGGTCAGCGAGCCGGCGCCACCGCAGACCCGCGCACCGATCTTCGCCAGCATCGCCGAGGGCGCACGCTTCGTGCTGTCGAACCAGATCATGCTCGGCGCGATGGCGCTGGACATGTTCTCGGTATTGCTGGGCGGCGTGGTGGCGATGCTGCCGGCCTTCATCCAGGAAATCCTGCATTACGGACCCGAAGGACTGGGCATCCTGCGCGCGGCGCCAGCGCTGGGCTCGATAGGCGTTGGCCTGTGGCTGGCACGTCGACCGCTGCGGCGCAATGCCGGACGCGTGCTGCTGTTCGCGGTGGCCGGTTTCGGCCTGTGCGTGATTGCCTTCGGCCTGTCCAGGAGCTTCTGGCTGTCGGCTGTGATCCTGGTCTTCTACGGTGCCTGCGATGGTGTGTCGGTGGTGGTGCGTTCGACCATCATGCAGCTGGTGACGCCGGATGAAATGCGCGGCCGGGTATCCTCGATCAACGGCATCTTCATCAGTTCGTCCAACGAACTGGGCGCATTCTACGGCGGTAGCATGGCACGCCTGCTGGGGCTGGTGACGGCAGTGGTGATTGGCGGCTGCGCGGTGCTCGGCGTTGCTGGCATCACTGCGTGGAAAGCGCCAAAGCTGCGCAAACTGGACAACCTGCAGGACCTGTAAGCCGTTGCTTGCCGGGATGGGCACCGCGCGCCCACCCCGGCGACTGCATGCCAAACGGCAAGCATCAGGGCGCGTACTCGGCGTACTGCCTGTCGAATGCCTGTTGCACGCGGATATCGCGCGAAGACGCGCCCACGCGCAGGCGATAAGTCCCCATGTCCACCACCCAGCGTCCCCGCGTCACATCAAACGAGGCCAGATCCTTGGCGTCGATCTCGAACTGCAAGCGTTCAGACTGCCCAGGTTGCAGCTCCGCGGTCTTTCCGAACGCGCGTAACTCCTGCGCCGGCTTTTCCAATGCGCCTTGCGGCGCAGCCACATAGGCCTGCGCCACTTCGCGCCCGGCAAACTTACCGGTATTGGTGACCTTGACGCTGGCCCGCACCAGGCCCGGCTGGCTCGCATCCACCTGCAGGTCGCTGTAAGCAAACGTGGTGTAGGAAAGACCGAAACCAAACGGATAGGCAACCGGCACCTCGTGCGTATCGAAGTGGCGATAGCCCACCCAAATTCCATCGCTGTACTTCACCTCCGCAGCACGCGCGATCTGGCCGAAGAAGGATTTCGCATCCGGGTCAGGACCCTGCAATTCCTTGCCGGGGAAGCCGTTGCTTGCAGGGTAGTCGCTCAACTGCAGGGCAAACGTATCCACCAGCTTGCCGGAAGGATTGACCGCACCGGACAACACATCGGAGATCGCGTTGCCCGCCTCCTGTCCCGGTTGCCACGCCAACAGAATGGCGTCGGCAAACCCGCTCCAACTGTCGGTTTCGATCACACCCCCGATATTCAGCACCACTACCAGCTTCTTGCCTTGGGCATGGAAGGCGCTTGAAGTGCGCTCCAGCAATACATGTTCGGCCTGCGTCAACCTGAAGTCGCCCTCCTCCTTGCGGTCAACGAACTCGCCCGACCCCCGACCGATGGTTACCAGCGCCACATCCTGTTCCTGCGCGAGCTGCCGCAGCTCCTCGTCACTGACGGCGCGTTCGGCTATCCGTGGCGGAGTCAGGTACCACTCCGTCTTCGGCAGCTTGGCGGCCTCTTCATCGATGTAGCGGCTGTAGCGTTGCTCCAACCCACTGGCATTGCTGAAGCCGGCATTCTGCAGGCCGCGCTGCAAGGTAACGGCGTAAGCCTCGTTGACGTCACCACTCCCCGTGCCGCCGATGATCACCTCGTAGCTGGCATGGCCCAGCAAGGCCACCCGCGCTGCAGCGGACAGTGGAAGCGCGCCGCCATTGTTCTTCAACAACACCATTCCCTGGCTGGCGGCACTACGCGATATCCTGGCGCCTGCCTGCAGATCAGGCTGATCCGAATGCGGCAGCCGCTTGAATGCGCGACTGCGCTGGATAAGCTCCAGCACCCGCATGACGTTGCGATCGAGCACCGCCTCGTCCAGCATCCCGTCCGCCAGCGCCGCGAGGATGGCCTTGCGCTGCTTGCCGGTACCTGGCATCAACAGCTCGTTGCCCGCCCGCATCTGCGCAACCGCATCCAACCCACCAAACCAATCGGTCATCACCACCCCCTGGTAGCCCCATTGCGCGCGCAGTACGTCGGTGAGCAGCCATTGGCTTTCCGAGGTGTAGGTACCATTGAGCTTGTTGTAGCTGGACATCACCGTCCACGGCTGGCCTTTACGCGTGGATATCTCAAAACCCTTCAGATAGATCTCGCGCAACGCGCGCTCGTCCACTTTTACGTCGATGGTGTTGCGATTCCACTCGTGGTTGTTGGCCACGAAATGCTTTACCGAGGCACCAACGCCCCGATCCTGCAGGCCTTTCACCAAGGCCGCTGCGGTCTCGCCGCTGACCAGCGGATCCTCCGAG
>Ga0256901_1000693_pt1 | contig 18335 bp, 2 predicted proteins | sample MC6MC0689MT_FD_190200 | JGI IMG/M metagenome (GOLD analysis project Ga0256901, IMG submission 190200) | Metatranscriptome of enriched soil aggregate microbial communities from Iowa State University, Ames, United States - MC6-MC0689-MT... | ecosystem: Environmental > Terrestrial > Soil >... | reverse complement strand
TTTTTTTGAGAAAAGAATTTTTGTGATTTTGAAAATTGCAAAAAGAAACGGGTACCCATAACACAAATAAAGATTTGGCGGCTGATGTAAAAGTAATGAAGGTGGATATGAGAGGGAATATTATAACGTTTCTAAATGTAAAACAGAGGGTTAGAATTTTGGACTAAATTTGTTTGAATGTTGTGGGTTTTTTGTTTTGTTTTTTGTTTTTTTGCTATTAAAAAAAAAAGATTAATAATGATTAAAATCATCCTTACCCATGGATTAAATAAGAATTTGAGGGTGATGGGGAAGTTTGACGGATGAATAATAGCAATTGGTTATTAACCAAAAAGAAATAAATAAGTTTTGTGAGTTTTTTTTGTTTTTTCTGTCATGATTATGAAAAACACATTTAATATAATGAGGCGGGTAGTATATTACTCCAAAGTGTGAAGTGGGGGAGTAACATGAAGAATAGTTAGGTTGGGGGAAATTATGTGGGGGGGAAATGCGTTAAAATTGCAAAAGATGATCAAAATTGGGTTTAAAAATCAATTGCGTGTTTAATATGGGGGTCAAAAAAATTATCAAAGACAGAATGAATGAGTGGGTTGTGTGAATTTCAAAGTGAGGGTGTTTTTTAAATTTAAAAAAAGAAAAAAAAAGTCAAAATAAAAACGGTTTGTTGCTTGAGAAGTAATTATTTTGAAAATATTTTTTTTGTTTCCAAAAATTGAAAAAAAATAATGAAATAAAAATTATGTGCGGATTTTCATTTCGAGTTTGAGGGGGGATGTATGCGGGGGATTGTGGAGAGGAATTTGTTAAAAAAGTAATCGGTGGGGATATGATTAGATTTAAAACATCTTCATCAATGAGTGTGGGTTGGATTGGGTTGGATTGGGTTGGAAGGGAGATTTTTTGGGGGTTTTGTTTTTGTGTTTTTTTGAGTAGAAAAAAAAGTGGAATAAAATAATAAAATAATAATAAATAAAATAATAAAAATTAAAAGTTAAACTTAATGATTTTGATTTTGTGCTTCAATAGTTTGTAAATAAGCAGCAAGTTGTGGATCAGTTTCAACAGAAGAAGGAATATACGCGACATTTTTAGCTTTGATCATTTCTTGATTTGGATCAAATAAAGCCTTGCGTAAAGTTTGATACTTAGCAGCTTCACCAGCCATAGCCCGTGCACCTAATAATTCTAATTTTTGAGCACGAACTGAGTTCAAACCACCGCGAATAGCTTGGATTTGTTCTAATTGGACCTTATTCATACGTTCACGTGGAATACCATAAACTTCTTGGTACATATCCGCACCTTGATGTTCAGCATCATAAAATGCATCTTCAGATACAGCTCTCATATGTTGAGATTTTGGATTATGCTGAAGTGGGTGTTTAACGAATTTAATTGAAGTTGGACGACCAAAGACGCGATGAATATTATCACGATCATCTGATTCCGATTTTTCAGTAACAGTTTTATCATCATCGGATTCTTTATCAGCAGCAGCTTTATCGCCACCTTGTAATTGTTGTAATGCGAGTGAATCTTGTTCTTTTTCTTCAGCCATTCTAGAATCAAATGTTTGACTAAATTTGGCATATTCATCAGCTTCGGAGTCTTCAGTATGAACAATATCAGCAGCATATTGTTTATTTAATGGGTCTTGTTCTAAATCGACCATTCTTTCAATAAAATCAATACCAGGAGAGATTGGGACGGAGTTGCCGTATTTGTTATTTGGGGTATCTCTGAATAACCCACGGATTTCCTCATTAGGATCAATCCATTGAACGCCGACCTTGGTACGGATTGGTCTAACTGTAGCAATATAAGATCTTTGACCGAGGGTAGCGGAACCACTAACAGCATGTTCAAGGGCTTCGTCTTCAGAGTTCATATAATGTTTGATATGATCGGTGGTTAATAATGCTGGTAAAATATCAGGACGAGTACGTGAAAAGTATGGGTTAGCTTGGGTATCCCAGTCGAAATGTCTAGCATAACGTAAATCGTTGACGAGTTTTTGATAATTAGGGTCAGATTTATCAGCAATTTGATTAACAGCGTCAAAGATGGGATGTTGAGCGGCTTCCTTGGATTGTTTTTTAATAGCTTCAAGATCAAGACCGCCATCAAGTGCAGCAGCGATGAGATCATTATCAGATGTGGAGTGTTCATTTTCGGAGAATTGATGTGCTTTGCGATGGAAACGGGTAACAGCACCTAATTCGTTACGTGTTTTGTTATAGAAATCACCCATAAGAGTGCCTTGACCAGCAAAACCAATATCAGATTGTTCTTCAGAAGATTCAACCCTTTCTGATTCTGATGAGCCAGGTGGGGCAAATGGATCAACCGCTTCAAGTTCACTCATTGATTCTGATAGGAGATTAGGTTCATTATAAAAGTTAGTAACACCACGTTGACGTGATAAAATACGTTGATAATGATACATTTCTGGTGTTGGGGTAAAACCACGTTTGAGTTCACGATATTCATCGAGTTCTTTTTGAGCTTTTCGAGTAACTGGATTTCTATGTGGTTCAGGATCAGCTTCGGGATCAGATTCCATAGGAATAAAATTGCCTTGAGCAGCAGCTTGACGACGCATAATGTTTTTAATTGTAGTGTTATCTTTACCAGCAGTGATTGGTTCTAAACCAATTTCCTCACTATCAGTATCAACACCAGGAAGGCCCTTAATTAAATGTGGGTGTTGTTCACGTAAATGACGAGTTAAGATGGTATTAACAATATCACGACGAGTAGTTGGGGAACCACTAATCCATTCTTCAGCTTCTTCTCTTGTCGCGAGTTCAAAAAATTCATAATGTTGGGGGGAGAATTCTTCCATTGATGCAACTACTGGTGGGACCGCCGGTAATTCTAATTCTGCTAATTCTTCTTGATCAAATGCTTCCATAAAACGGACAGTTTCATCCTCAGAATCATCAGCCTGTGCGCCTTGTTTTTGTTTTTTCTTACCGGTTTGATTATCCATAACGGCTAACATTTTGGCACGTAAGGCAAGTTGGATTGGAGTTAACGTATCAACAATATGCATTGGTAAACGTAAACGCGCATCAAATTTATTAACACTATAATCTGGGTTATCAACGCCACCATCGGAAGAATCAGTTAATTGACCATAACGTTCTTCTTTAGTATAATCACCCAACCAATCACGTGCACGTAATGTAGTTTCAGCATGACGACCTTGTTTTTTAGCATTATCAGCATGAGTTTCAATCATATGATTGAAATCTTCAGAATCATCAGAACGTAAATCTTGACGATCAACATCTTCAAGATCAGCAACTGGTGTATGTTCAATTTGACGAATAAATTTAATATCCCATGATGAACGCATATCTTTAGCAAGAGAAGTCTTTGCTTCAAAATCTTTTTTGATTTGAGTAACTTGATCAATAAAGAGTGATGAAATTTCTGGTAATTTCCCCAAGACATGATGACGGCGATAGAAAAATGGTGTACGGCGGTCTTTTTCACGGAAACGTACAGCGCGGAATTCACGATATGTCGGATGACGTAAATAACCATCACGATCACGAATCATAATACCATAAGTAGCATTTTTGGCCTCATCTAACGTAGTTAAAGCCCAATTATTACGTGATGGTGGATGTAAAGATGATGAAATAATTTCACGAGGCATTTTAGGTGGACGATGTAATTGACCATGTTTAGTCGTACCAAAAGTAATTGGACCAAAACGTGCAAAAGATGCCTGTTCTAATGCATCTAACATTTGTTCTTCTTCCATATAACGTCTATTAAGACGGTCTTCGAGTAAATCAATAGTTTTAGCAACGTGATCACCGCCGAACATATCTTGGGAACCAAAAGATTCACGGAAACCAGCATCAGTACGGGTATCTTCACGTTCACGTGATTTAGTCCATGAAACACGACCAATAAGATTTGGTGCAAAACGGGAATAGAGATATTCTTCATCCATCTGACCAAATTGAATTTCTGGTGGGTTTGGTAAGACCAAATCAGTATTATCAAAATCAGGATTAATTGGTAAATCGTCAATACCATCAACAGCTTCATGATAGTTAGAATCATCATCATGGAATGATTTTGACATGTTAACCTTATGACGGAAGTCGTAAATTTTAAGCATAGCAATACATTGCGAATAAGAAATATTCAAACGACGTGCTAACCAACGTGGGTGGAATGTAACTGGGTCTAATAAGTGTAAGTTGTAGATATTACGTTGTTGTTCAATACCAATAAGTGGTGGGATATTAGATTCAGATAATGGTAAAGTAGTGTAAGGGGAGAAACGACGTGCAGCAAAGACATTGATATGATCAAAATGAGCACGGGTAGTATGAAGATCTGGTTCTAAATTATATGAATCAAATTCTAATGAATGTTGGAAGACATCTTGATCGTCTAAGATTTCACGTACAACACCAACAACAATTTCACGATGTAAACGTGCTAATTCACGATCATGATCCATATGAGTATCCGCATCAATCATTTTATCAGCCATACGTAAGTTATTATACACTTCCGCAGAATCAAATGGTGACATCGTACCGCTCCAAAATGCTTCTAATTTACGTGCTTCATATAATTGTCTCATAATTTTAACTTGACGTGGAGATAATGGATCAGCTAACCAATGTTGCATATTTAAGAAGCGACGACCGAGATCGACATCATCAGGGCGATCACCTGGTTCAACTTCTTGAATCATACTATCACCCCAATCAGGTCCGGAATCATCACCCATATCGGTGAATAGATCAGTTGGGATATTAGTATACATATCACGATAGAAATCTGAAACGAGGTCCTTAGTATGGACATCATAGACTTCAGCATCGGTTTCAAAATTACGCATGTTATATGCTGGGTCTTCAGTTTCTGGGTCATAAGCATTTTTACGGGAATCAAATGTTTGTAAATTTTTAATACGGCCATATTTAGTTCTTAATGAAACGTTTAACATTGCGGAATCATCAAGTTGATGATCAACATTAGAACGCATGTAGCCACCAGGACCCATTTCCCATGAATCAAATTGAGTACGGTTCTTATACATAGAATGGACGCGTTGTGCATCAGCAACATCATTCATGGAGTGTTCAGCAACTGGACGAACAGCACGAATATCGCGAGCTAATTGAGAAAAGAATGATTTATGTGCAATAAGTCTTGCATGGGTATCAATATAGGTTTGATACTTTAAGAATGTTAACATTTTTTCAGTTGGCATTGACATAATACGATTAAATGTATCCAAAGTAACGGTATCTGAAGAATAACGTAAATCTTCTGGCTTGAATGCTTCAAGAGCACCAATAGCTAACGCTTCGGTATCGAACCCTGGGGTATCACCACCGGCAGAACCTTGATCAATAAGATGAGCTTCATGAACCTTTGGTTTAGGATAATAAATACGACCTTCACGTGCACAATCAAGGATAATCTTGTTAAATTCAGTTAAATCACTTTCTGGTAATGCATTACCATGTTCCATCGCAAATCTCTTCTTCATATTAACCAAAGAAAGGTCAATTTCTTCTAAAGAAACAATTGCACGTGGTTTTGCAGGATCCATATAAGACGGATCACGTTCATCACCTTCAGCAATTGCCTGCATGGTTTGAATCGCACGTAATGGATGCCCGGTCAAGTTTTGGAATGGGCGGGTTGGATCTTCAACATGTAATGCTGGTAAAACAACCTTATTTTGTGGATAAGCTGCTAAATATTCAGAAAGTAATTCTAAGGTAACTTGACGTAAAACTGGTGGGAGAGTAGTATCGCAAATATTAAAGATTTTTTCAACTTCAACAATTGATAACCCATTAAGTGATTTTTTAGTAGTGACCAATGCAGTATGGATTTTGTTAATATCATCTGCAGTTGGATTTTGAACAGTACCGAGTTGATGTGGGTCAACAGTAACAACATTAACATCTTCAAAATCGGTTTCATTCGCAGAATAATCTTCAGCCTCACGTTTATACTTATTAAATGATGTAATAGATTTAAATGGATGATATGTGTGTTTGGTTTCTTGTGGTGCACCTTTACCAGAAGTAATTTGACCATAGACTTCAGCATGAGAAACAATATCACGAATAAGATCTAAAATTGGTGATTGAACACGATCAGCATCGGTACGTTTAGTTAATGCTAATGGGTTATTCTCATCCTTTGCTAATTCTTCCTTAGAAAGGCCAGAATCGATTAATTCATGATATTTTTCCAATACACCATGACGTTGTAATTTATCTTCCTTTTCAATACCACGAATATAGTGATATAAACCTTTAACATTCATATCGCGATATAAAACTGATTCATCTTCAAGGTCAGCCCCGTGAACCATTGCGGTGACGAGTTTTGCACCAATTTCTGGATCAGCCTCTAATTTACGTAAACCAGAATACATTAAGAATGAACGTAGATATCTATTTGAGACCAATTCTGGTTCTTCTTCGGCTAATTTTGAAGCTGCAAAAAATTGATCCATACGTTCTTCTAAGAAACCTTGTTGGAGACGGGTAAGTTCAGATTCATATTCATTTGGATCTAAACCCATTGCAATAGCTTCTTGAGGTGAAATATGACGATTACGTAAAGTTTTGCGCATTTTTGATGGTAAATTTGGACGTAAAGTTTGACGAGAAATGCCGTCGTCATCAACAAGTGCTTCAACAGTACGTTGAGTGGTATTAGTAACACCGGACATATCTGGGTTTAATTCCGTGACTAATTCACCATCTTGATTAATATGTTGACGGATATAATTCCCAGAACGTTGTGCGTTTCTTAACCAAGTTGGTAATTGATCATTTAAATGATCGCGGTGACGTTTTGGTAAATATTGCAAAGTTGGACGTGCAATACCAGCAGCGGCATCTAATTTTTCTAACACTTCAACATCAGGATCGGTTGCATTATCTGGGAGGTTTAATGGGCGTGGATGTACAGCTTCACCGCCTGGTGCAATTTCAATTTCTAATGAATCAATATTAATAGCGTCTTCAACTTGAGACTTTAATTGTGGGAATTCTTCAAAGATTGGATCTTGGGTGGTTAATAACACACGTGGAATACGTGATTTTTTCGCTGGGATAAGATAAGCAGATTTTTTATCAGCATGATGAGCAAGTGGATCAAAATTGGAAAGAATTGATGGGCGATCTTCCTTATTAGCAAGTTCGGGGTGAGTTGGTGCTGCGGTAGTATGTGGAGCAATTTCTTGATTATCATAAACGTCAAGTTTTGGTAACCATTTTGCGGCATCTTGGTATTTAAAATTACGAATTGCAAGCGCAAAAACAACATGTGGTGCGCGTGATTTTGGTAAATGTTCCTCATTTTCAGTTTCAAATTCTTCATATTCAGTCCATTCAGTCATTTCACCAGCTTCAATTTTCTTCAAATCTTCTTGTTCTTGTTTTAAAGTACGACCAGCGTTATATGGGAGGATTTCTGAAGCATATTTATGTGATTTATTCGGACGCATTGGTAATAATTCACCAATAATTTGTTCTGGTGATTTTACAAATGGTTCGATAAATTCTTCAGTAGTTGGATAAATTGGCGCACCGCCTTTACCACCAAAGACTTGATAGACGATTCTATCCATAGTTTTTTGGGTAAGTAAATTAGTACCTAATTCATCAAGAACAAGATCATTAGTAGCATCAATTTCTTCAGCAAGTTTTAATGTTAATGCATTAGCTTGTAATAAAGTATTAGCACCTAAATAACGATTATATGCCTGTTCGGTAAGAACAGCTGCTTTCATGTCAGGGTCTTCTGCCATAATTTTCTTTGCATCAATTTTGGCATATTTAGTTGGGATAAAAGAAACAACTTCACCTAAAACATCAGTATCAGTCTTAGCTTTCATAGTTTTAGCTTTAGCTAATGCAGCTTGTGCACCTTTAGTAGCATGAGCCTTGAGGTTATTAGTAACAGTACCATCAACATCAAAATTGTCATCAACGTCATCAGCAACAACAAATTTCTTACCAGAGAGATCAGTTTTGAAAAAATGAGCAACGTCTTGCATGTCATGTGGGATAATAGGACCTTTGGTATCATCATTACGATGGGTAAGGATATTACCGGAGGATAATGCATTAACACGTGAAGTACGCTGAATTAACTTACTCAAACCATCTAAGAATGCTTGCGTACCATCACCCATAGTGCCATCTTCATTGAAATCAACTTCAGCATCAGCAAAGAGACCAGCCCAACGGGAATTTGGATTGCGATCGAGGGATTCACGACCACGCATCAGACGTTTTAAACGATGGCGGAGATAAGTATGTGCACCTTCAAGGGAACCATCCTTAGCTTTTGGTGCAGGAGTATCATCAGCATAGATTGAACCAGCACGATAATCATGATTTGGATCATAATGGCCATAGATTAATGGATGGTCGACTTCAATCTTTGCACGTCTTTTATCTAAACGTGAACGATGAGATGAGATTGCAGATGCAAATGCGAGGTTAGTTGCGGTATCTAAGTGTAATTGTGCTAAATTGTTATCAATGAATTGTTGTTCAGCATCGGAAGTAAATTCATATGCAGAAAAATCGGATAAAATTTGCATTTTAGCTTCGGCTTCAAAATCACTAGGGACATCACGACGGGTGTTAAAACTTGGTTTAGTATCATTATCACGAACAATATCATTTCTAGTTGAACTTCTCGCCTTGCCTAATTTTTGATATTGAGTAACACCGCATGGAACAAAATCAGCATTACCATAATATGGTAAACGTGCATGTGCTTCAACCATTTCATCATCAGATGAGATCATATGTTGATCAATAAACATTGGGGCAAATTCACCACCGATGAGTGCAGGAGGGGTAAAAAATGTTGGGTCATGGGCACGGGCAACACCCGGTGTACCTGGGAACATACCACCAGTACGAGCATTCAAACGATTCGCAGATGACCACATAATCTCTTCAACATAATTTAATTCAACCTTCCAGTTAATTTCAAGCGGTAGGCCATATTCATCATCTTCTTGACGGCGACCAGTAGCATAAAGTAAATGTTTGGTAACTAATTGACGTGCATAATGTGGGTCTAATGCAAAAATACGTTTAAATGCGGTACGTTCAGAACGCTTAGAGAGTTGTAATTCATCAGTTAAACGACGCATGAGTTGACGTTGGGTACCATAAACGGTAGCAACAATATCTTCACGACGTGCAGAGACTTGTTCACGACGTTGACGCAATTCTAATAACGTTGTTAAAAATTGAACCTTTTCATGGTGATCTAAACTACCATAAAATGGTAAAATATCAAACCCATCCCAAGAAAGATTGAAAATTTTTTGAATTTTTTTTTGCAGTTTTTGGACCAGCTAAAATATCATTATCTGGGAAAACAGGATGTTTAAGAGTAGTAGCGTTTTCAATAGCCACCTCACGGACTAAATCCATATTATCTTGGAATTGGCGTTCTTCAGCAATGAAATCTTCAATTGTACCAACATCAGCTTCATCTTGTTGATTAGGTTTTAAACCAGCAGCAGTACCTTGACGGACACGACCCTTTGGTTTCGCAGCAGCAGCAGCAGCAGCTTCGGAACGAATTTCAGCTTCAACAGCCTCAGCAATACCAGCATCAAAACCAATATCAACCTTTTCGTCCTTTTCATCACCTTCTGAAAGAGAAACAGGAGTAGGTTCAGCTGGAGTATCAGCATCAGAAGCTTCAACACCAACAACCTTAGTATCAGCATCAACATCAGCTTGATCGACACCATGACGGGTACTTTTACGAAGTGCCATTTGTTCTGCTATTTGTGCTTCTGCATCAGATGCATCAGTATCAACAGAGAATTCATCATCAGTACCAACTTCAACACCATTAATTAATTTTGGTAAACGAGTTTGACGGACAAATGCACGATATTCAGAACGTGCAGCGCTACGTTCCTCATCAGTTTCCCAATAATGTTTACCATAAATGTGTTCAAAAGTCCAACCAATTTCAAAATCATGTGGGACCCAATCACCACTAGTCATACCAGCAGCAACTGCACGACGATGACGTAAATAACCTTCAGCAAGTGCACGCAATGATTGATTCCAACGACCTTCAACTAATGCTTCATCAGATCGACGATCAAAAAAGATTGACATATTAGTACTTTCTTCAGCACCAAGCGGATCTTGCATTAATGGGGTAAGTTTAAAATCTTCATCGAATAAATGTAAACGGTTACTTTGAACTTGGGCAAGGCGATACGCGAATGAATCTGTATTAATATTCTTTGCGTTTTCTTCAGCTTCAAGATGTTTGAAGAAACCATGGGAGAAATCATTCATGAAGAATGGATTAACTTTAGAAGAATGTTTAATATTAATAAGACTTTTAGCTTCAGACCAAGATTCAAGATCAACATTATCACCATTTTGATCACTTAAAAGAATACGACGTGGGTCAACTTTTGAACGATCATTAAGGGAACGAATAAATGTTTCACTATCAGTAGATTCAACCTTTTCAGCAATTTTACCAGGGTGTTGTTGTTTAAATAATTGATGATGTTTATATAATTCTTCTTCACCTTCGGATGAATCAAAAGTATTCTTGAAACCATTAGGGAAGCGTTGAATATTATGTGAGGGGAGTTGATTACCTTCATCATCATAATAAGGTTGAGCGACATCAGCATCGGAACCAGCTTGTTCCTTGGCCTTTGCGAACTCATCCTTAATACGAATTGCTTCTTGATAACGACCCATTTCTTCTGGATAAAATGCTTCCAAATGAGCCATTGTATAATCATCGGTTAAAAACGCAGTAGCTTCACGATCTAAAATTCTATCAAGCGCTTGCTTGAAATATTCTTGTGCAATGTTTAACTCTTCATCATCTAATGCAGTTTCTTCAGATAAATCTTCTTCTTGTGGGGTTTTCCTACGTTTAACTAAATCCTTTTTAAATTGTTGAATACGTTTTTGACGAGCGGAACCAATAACGTTTTGATAATGAGATTGGACATGAGCAGCTTGGCGTGAAGCTGGGGTACCACCAATTGTAATTGGGGTGGAAATATCTGGGATATCATTTTCGGAATCCTCAGGACGTTCACCAAGTAAAGAACCTGATGGCTGACGTAAACGTTCTTCGGTCATAACCTCACGTAAATGATTTTCTTCACGGGAAGAATGTACAAAGAAAGGACGATGAGGGTTGTAAGCAACTTCAGCAAAATCAAGTAAATAAAGTGGGATACCGGAATACTTTTCCAAACCCTTACGATATTTGCGTAATTGTTTATAACTAAATGCAGGGTTATAACGAATAGCATTACGACGTCTACCTTGAGAAGCAGCTTCATCACCACGGCGAGAATGAATGGCATCATCAAGTAAACGTGGTGGGATCATTGAAAATGATGAACGTAAAACTTCTGCAGTTTTAACACCTTCTGGGATAGAATCAATATATTGAACAAAAGGATCACCAGTAATCATTTTGTTAACAGCTTTGGTCATAGTACGATGATCAAATGTTTGTAACATTTCAGGTTCATGGAACCACTCAACACGATCATCAAGGTTATCTTCATGAGTTGGATCAAGGACATCTTTTGATAAAGTCTCACGTAATGCGTCAATTTCATCACCATCAAATGGTAAATCCATAGTTGCCTTGTATTGTTTATCAGGGGTACGATGAATATGACGATATGGCATACCACGATCTGGTTCATTCCATGGATCTGGTTCATCTTCTGGGGCAAAATCTGGATCAGGTGGGTGGAAAGTTGGAATCATACGGTTTAATTGGCGAGTAATTGTTTTACGTTGCCAGAGTTCAAATGAACGACGTGCGGAACGTGAACGTAATTCTGGAACATCTTCACCAGCCGCAGCACGTGCTGCAATATTTTTCATATGGAAATCACTATGTAATGGTAAACCAAGTAAATGACGGGAATAAGTACGAATAATATGGTCAACAGATAAACCACTATCAACTGCGGAATTTTCAATCTTTTTACGATTTTCAATTTCTTCCGGAGTTAATTCCATACCATTTTCATCAAAAAGAACGGTTTGATTATCATGAATTTTTAAATTCTTTGCAGATTCAGCTTCTAAATCACGTGCCTTCCAAGCTTGTAAATAACGCTTTAATTGTTTAGATAATACTTCAGTTGGTAATGATTCCTTTTCAGCAACATCTAAAGCAGCTTCAGCATCCCCACCATTAGCTTGCAACGCATTAACATACGCGTCAATATCAATATTGATTTGATGTGGTGAATCTGATTCATTTAACATAAGACGATGGTGACGTTGAATAGTACCTAAAAGCTCTTCACTTAATGGTTGATCAACATCGCCAAGGCCTAATGATTTAATTTTTAATTCACGACCAGTAATTGGGTCAACATCGGAATCATCATATGGTTTATCGTTACGTTTATAATGCACATATTTATTCGCAACGATTTGGCTCTTTGCCTTTAAGAATTTGAGTTGATCTGGTTTTAATTTATCACCATCTGGTAACGCAGCAACAAGCGCATCAAATGAATCAAATTCTTCACGGGTATAATATTTATTATTAAATGCATCAACATCATCAGTAACCTTTTTAAGATAATGATTGCGGAAATCAAAATCGGTAATTGCTGGTGCATTTTGTCCACCGGCACCAAGTTTAACCTTACCTTCAAAAAGATCCATTAAGGTATATTTAGGAAGAGTATGAGGAGTATAAGTATTTGAAGCATGTGGAATAGCATGTGGTGCGGTAGCAGATGGTGGAGTTTGGAAACCATCTAAAGGGTTCAAAACTGGTGATAAAATTTCCCCCATAGAAACATCACCGCCTTGAATAGTATTACCATCAGCTGCAATAGAACCACGAGTAGTTGAAAATGATGCCACTTCACCTGCATCACCCAACTTCTTAATGGTAATTGTTTTTTTAGCACCTGGTGCTTTCAAAGTTAAATCGTCAACCCCTAAAGTAACTGGCGTACCCAATTCGTCAATTTGTTCAGGAGATAATTCAGTATGTGCAACAGCACCATAACCAGGTCTATCTAAGAAAGCTAAACGGTTATTAAAGTTATTTAATTGGACTTGTGCACGTGCGGTAGATAAACGGATACCAAATAAACTTGCTTCTTTTTGACGATATGCACGTTCTTCTGGATCAGCCTTACCAGAAGGGTTTAATAACATATCACGGTCAGAATCAAGGACTTTTTTCCAATCATTAAAGATTGGTGCCAATGCTTCGATTTGAGATTCACGGGTTAATTGACGTGCAGCAAAAGTTAATTGATCACCAATTTCACCATCATAAACACGACGGATCATTTTGTTATATTTTGATTCCCATTCGGTTAATTCAACACCTTTTGCTTTACATAATTTGCGGAATTTTGAATCTTCAGATTCTGGTGGCTCTTGGAGACGTTTAAGGCGCCATTTAGTATTTTCTAACGCATGATTATCAAGAGGACTCCAAGTGATATCAGCTTCACGATATTCTTCTGAATTCATATCAATTTTGTTTAAATATGCAGCATCATCAAAATCTCTCCCAATAGCTAATTCTGGCGCATAATAATCATCATCGATATCTTTTGGATCAAAACGGACCTTTTTACGCATACCAAGTTCGGGATCAGAAACGCCACCATCAGGATCAGTATGGGAATCAGTAGTATCATCTTCATCAAGACCTTCAGCAGCGCGTGCTTCACCACGGCGTTTCGCAGCAAGAATTTTTTGATTACGTTTATCAACACGTTGAATTGCACGGTCTTTAATTGGTAATGCTGGGTCGATTTGATAATTATCAACACCGGCCCAATCAACTTGGCCATCATCATGACCGATTGGATTTGGCATATCACCTTCTTGAAAATCAGTTCCGGAATCTTCGTTAATATGATTTGGATCATGTTTAACTTGGAATAGTGCTAAATCAGCAATACCAGACATTTGTTCAGGTTGGAATAAAACTGCGGTTTGATTAGCCAACTTTTGATCATTACGAAGAATTGGTTTAAGTTTTTGTCTATAATTATCAATAGCACCAACCATTTGATCAACAGTATATTCTTGAGAACGATGCGGATCTAAAGTGATTTCGGTACCATCAGTAGTATAACGAGTTGCTGGGACTTCACGTGAAGCTAAACCACCTAATTCATATTCCATAGAATCAGGAACACTAATAATTTGTTTACCATAGATGGTTTTTTGATTTGGGCGGAAACCAAATGGTGAAGATAATGGTTCAGTAGTTTGAATACCAAGTTGATTTGTTAAATCAGTTTCAACTGGTGAAATACGATGAACGGAACCAATACCATATTCTTGTGCTTGCAAAGACGCACGAGCAACCATTGCTTCAGGGTTACCGTCAGTTATTGTTTTAGAAACGGTAACAAAATTACCATCTTCATCGGTTTGAATTTGATAGGTGTTAAATGCGGCTTTTGAGACTGATGATTTATGTAAACCGTGTGGCGCAGCGCCTTCGGTATCAATAGCTGAACCTTCACGTTGAACGGAATCTAAAAGTTCTGGTTTTGAACCTTTAACTCCACGTGGTTTACCATCTTTACCAGTTGTTGTTGTTGAACCTGCTGTAAACTTTTCAGTATCATTAATAACTTTTGAAACTCGAAGTGCTTCGGAAATAAATTCATGATATTCTTGTAAACGGTCAATTTCTTCACCTTTAAATGAGATTGCTTCTGCACCAGGTTCACATACATTACCTAATTCATCCAAAAAGATTTCTTCTTGAGAATTTTCTTCTTTGAATAAAATATCCAAAGATAAAACTAATCTTTTCATAACATCTTGCGGATGATAACCTTCTTTCATTAAAGTTTGAATAGAATCAACAGCAGTTTTAGTACCATTTTTAAGATCATTTAACATTGCAAAGTTAGCTTTACGATAAGCTGGGTGTGTTTCAAGACGTAATTCAGCATCAATACTATCAGTTAAATAGACTGGGACATCCTTACCGGATGGACCCATAATACGATTTAAAACAACAGCACAAGCAATATCAAAACGGGATTGGAATGGACGAACAGCATCACCATACATGTCTAAATTTTCATTTTTACCACTAGTATCATGAATATAATGAACAGGCAATTCCATCACATCAAACATTGGTGGCATTAAACCTAACCCGGCATTGGTAATCGTACCCGGCAAGAGGAAATCTTGCGGGTCGAGTTTACCGATTTCACCAGCATTACTTAATGGGATACCAATACGATGCTGACGTTCAATCTTAGCTTGTTCAATAGCGTTGACAAGACTTTGAGAGAGTTCATTGGGGGTACCAGTTTCACCAGTAGCGGCATGATGGAGTTCTTTTGCGCCTTTGAGAAGCTCACCTTCTTCATCGATAATATCTTCACCATCTTCACCAGGACGGGTTGGGGCACCTAATAAACGTTTAAATTCACGACGCATGGTTTTATAATCGAATGATTCCGGGGTAACTGCATCACCATGGACATTTTTAAGAACAAAACGTAATTGGTTATCAATTTCAACCTTTTGCAATTCACGTTTTAAATCACCCATTGCAGCAGCTGGTGCAAATAATACTTCTTCAACATCGGATTCAATATATTTAGATTCTTCAACATCTTGTAATAAACGATGCATTTCATCTCTAGTAAAAGCACGTTGTTGAGGTAATGTATCTGGATCATCGGAATCTTCAACATCATAACCGTTTGGTTCAATTTCATTTTGCCAACGATGACGGACTTGTGCTAACCAATCTAATGAATCAATGTTATGACGTAACTTTTTGGTTGGTAAAATACGCGGTAAAAGGTTATACATAGCATTTAAAATGGTCTTATTATTCGCACCTTCTTTAATTAATGCTTTAATTTTATCATTACTAGAAAGGGTCGACATGACATATTTAGAAATTTTTGCATTTTTTGCTCTTTCAATTTTTAAAGCTTTAGATTCTTCTTGACGTAAAGTTTCACGTAAAACCGGATCAGTAATTTGTAATAATTGAGAATCAATATAACGAATCATTTGATCTTCATGACGACGTGAACCAGTATCATCCATTAAGATCATATCAGCATGTTTACGTGGGATTTGACGATAATGAAAAGGAGAGGTTTTGAATTCTTGAGTAGATTGTTTAGCAAATGCAGCGTGAAGGGTATCAGCATCTGGTAACGCCTTGACTTGTAATTGAACTTGGGCTTTTGCCATTTGTTTTGCAACGGTTCTATTTTGTGACAATGGTTGTTGTTTTTCAATTTCAATACGTTGTTTAGTCTTTGCAGCATTCTTTTTATGTTTAACAAGTGCATCAAACTCTTCCTTTGTTGGTTTTTTTGATAATTTTGGTTTCTTTGCTGGAGCTGCCTTTGGAGCGGACTTAACAGCCTTTGTTCCGTGCATATTGAGTTATAATATGGATATATTATATGACCAGTAAACGGTACAAATATTTATGGTTTGGGGGAGGGAGGGAGGAAGGGAAGGATGAATAAGGGGAGTTATTGAAAAAAAAAAAAAAACCTTTTTTTTTTGTTTATACTACTTTGTTTGGGAATTTATGCGTGATAATTGAAGTGATGAACCGAATAAATTCGGAAGTATTAGTATTTTGGTGACTTTCCTTCGTATGGTATATATTGAAGTAATATAGGACACTTTTTTACAATGCGAAATATTATGTGTTTTTTCAAATTCGTTTGTTTTGAATTTTATTTTATTTTTTTTTAATTTTAAATTTTTTGTATAGCCGTGATTTGGTGTTAACACAAAAGGACACTTTGTTGTGTAATAGTAATGAAAGGGCTCTAAAATTTGTAATTGATGGTAGAGGAAGTTTACGGGATTGAAGGGGGGGGAAAAAAACACAAATTGATGATTTTAATCAAAGTTATAAAGTTTTAACCAATACAAAAATGGGAGTGGAATGGGATAGTAATTAATGAGTGCGGTGATAATATTAATAATAATTTGTAGAATTGAATTGAGATGGAATTGATGTGGGGAATATTAATTTGTGAAAAAAGTATGAGATTTGTGTTGGGGGGGAAATAATTTACGATTTGGTTTAAACAATGATGTTGTAATGTCGTCAAATTGGAGTAATTGGGTTTAAAATCGAATAAATATGAATACATGAATATATCAATAACAATCAGGACGACTTGAGGGAAGAAATGAAAAATTATTCAAAATGTCAAAATTATTAATTTCAATATCTAAAAAGGTACCACAAGAGTATACATTTTCTACAATGGTTTAAAATCGGATCAGAACGTGATGGTGTTTGGGAATTATAACAGTACCAATAATGCAACCCCAAAACGATTTTTGAGTAAAAATATACCTTTACAAAGAATTATTATTAAATGATAGTAATTGGATACGTAATGGATTCTATACGGTTATAAGATCCAATCGTATTTATAGAGAAAATCATGGGATAAAACTGACACCAATAATGAAGAAAAATGGGATTTGATAAAAAACTTCAATTTACATTTTCTTTACCATTGGGCGTGGATTGGTGATATCAACGTTAGTTGAACAGTAATATAGATGTGAATGGGTGAAATTGTTTGCAGGATGTATAGCGTATAAGTATGCCCTGATCTTAGTATGGAAATGTGAATAATGTTGTTTGAGCAAAATACGGGTTGAAAATCAAAAAAAATAATAATTTTTTCTCATAAGAATTTTTTCCTTTTTTTTTGTTGTACAATTTTGGTCCCAAAACTCCTCAAATATCCGTAATCTCCTCCACTAAGTTAATCTCAATATGATGTCGGGTTATGTTTCGTATGCTGCAACCCTTTGCTCGCGATGGTTTGCCACAGGATGGGTTCTAGGCATCCACAAATCGTCAACTTTTGGGCCAAATTTTCGGCAACAAAGTAGCCCCTGATAATATTAAATACTTGGAATGGGGGCATAAAGAGGCATGTTAGTGGATACATCCCGGAGTTTTATCTCTTTTGTATAATCTTCGTTGTTAATGAGCCTCCTTTTCTCCTTTCCGGGGCTTTTTCCTGATGCGAGAAAAAAACAATTTTTGTGTTCCGAATTTTTGAATTTTTGAATTTTGGTTTTTCTATTTAATGTCTGGCCTTTAGATAGCCCTGTGTGGCAAAATCGTTTATGTGGTCGTTTGCTGCGAGTTTTAACAAGTTGTACTCTTATTTATACTGCTTCAACATAAAACGTGGTCAATTTTGTGGATGAATCAAAAAACCCAAATCTAAAAAAAAAAAAAAAAAC
>Ga0256901_1000690_pt1 | contig 18392 bp, 18 predicted proteins | sample MC6MC0689MT_FD_190200 | JGI IMG/M metagenome (GOLD analysis project Ga0256901, IMG submission 190200) | Metatranscriptome of enriched soil aggregate microbial communities from Iowa State University, Ames, United States - MC6-MC0689-MT... | ecosystem: Environmental > Terrestrial > Soil >... | reverse complement strand
TTGTGACAGAACAGCCATGGCAATGGCTGCGTCCTTCACATTGCGCGTCATCGGGCCTGCAACACGTCCCATAAATGGTGGTTCGATCGGGATGCGTCCAAGGCTGGGCTTATGTCCGATCAGACCACACCAGGCGGCGGGCAGGCGAACCGAGCCACCGATATCTGTTCCAAGATGAATGGGACCGTAGCCAGCGGCTCCGGCGGCTGCGGCCCCTGCACTTGACCCGCCCGGGTTTTTTTCCAGGTTCCACGGATTGCGGGCAAGTTTGTGAAAGCTTGAGGTGCCTGATGATGCCATCCCGAAATCAGGCATTGTCGTTCGTCCGAGAAACACTGCTCCGGCCTCACGCAGACGGGCCGCCGGAGGCGAATCCGCGCTCTTGGGGGTCATGTCACCGGAAGCTGTGCCAAGCGGCATCGGCACGCCTTTTGTCGCGATGTTTTCCTTGAGCGTTACAGGAACGCCGTCCAGCGACACGCCTCTGACACGGACTGGCTCTCCGGCCTGCCAGCGTGCCTCTGAAGCGCGTGCGGATTCCAGAGCGCCTTCTGCATCGACAAACCACATCGCACTGAGCTGCGGTTCGTGACGCTCAATATGTTCCAGAACGTCCTTCGTGACATCGACCGGGGAAAAAGTGCCTGCCTGATAGCCGTCGACCATTTCCTGAGCAGTGAGAGCATTGAGTTTCGTCATGATTGAGATCGGTCCATGATAAGTGAATATAAAAATCTGGTTTGGCAGGGTGCAGGTTCAGGCAGTGCTGAGTTCGCGGAAATGGGCGAAATCCCATTGCCGCCCTGGTGCCGCATCAATGAGGCTGCGTGTGTAGGCATGCTGAGGGTTGGACAGGACCTGGGAAGCGGTATCGTATTCCACGATCCGGCCTTGCTGCATCACCAGAACATCGTCACAGATTTGCGCTGCAACACGCAGATCATGGGTGATGAACAGGATGGCAATGCCGAGCTTTTCCTGTAACGCGTCAAGCAGTTGCAGCACCTGCGCCTGCACTGAAACATCGAGTGCGGATACGGCTTCATCGGCCACCAGCACATCGGGTTCCATGGCAATCGCGCGGGCAATGGCAATGCGCTGTCGCTGCCCGCCGGAAAACTGATGCGGGTAGCGATCAATCGCGTCTTCAGGCAGACCAACCAGTTGCATCAGCTCCGATGCGCGCGCCAGAGCTTTCCGCTTGTCTGTTCCCATATTCATGGGGCCTTCAGTCAGGCTTCGGCCGATCGTCCAGCGCGGATTGAGCGACCGGAAAGGGTCCTGAAAAATGATCTGAATCAGCTTGCGAAAAGGCCTGAGCTTTCTCAGCGGCAGTTGCGCAATGTCATGGTCTGTCACCAGAATCTGACCCGCAGTCGGATCAATCAGCCGCATAACACAGCGTGCAACAGTGGATTTTCCAGAGCCGCTTTCGCCAACAATACCAAGGGTGCGTCCCGGCCTGATGGTGAAATTCACATCACTGGCGGCAAAGCTTTGTTCACTCTTTCCAAAGACCTTATGGGTGCCGTAAGACTTTTGCAGATCTTTGACTTCAAGCGCTGGTGAGCCTGCAATATCAGGACGTGCAGGACGCGGTGTGAGGCTTGGGACCGATTGCAGCAGCTTTTTGGTATAATCCTGCTGCGGTGTACGCAGCAGCGTTTCCACAGAGGCGTGTTCAACCATTTGCCCATGCTTCATGACATGAACCGTATCAGCGATTTCCGCCACAACGCCCATATCGTGTGTGATGAAAAGCACCGCAGTCCCGTGCTTTTCCTGCAATTCTGCAATCAGGCTGAGGATCTGCTTTTGCGTGGTGACATCAAGGGCCGTGGTTGGTTCATCAGCGATCAGCAGTTGCGGCTCAAGCACCAGCGCCATAGCGATCATGATACGCTGACGCTGGCCGCCGGAAAGCTGATGCGGATAGGAGTGGTAAATGCGCTCAATATCAGGCAGGTGAACCTGCTCCATGATATTGAGAACACGGGCCTTGCGCCCGGCTGACGATAATTTCAGGTGCGTGCGCAACACCTCCTCAATCTGTTCACCCACACGCAGTACAGGATTGAGCGCTGTCATAGGCTCCTGAAAGATCATCGATATTTTTCGCGCCCGGATGGCGCGCATATCCTGCGGCCCCAGTTCGAGCAGGTTCCTGCCTTCCAGTTCGATCCTGCCGCCAGCGGGTTCGAGAGCACCCTTTGGCAAAAGTCCCATGATCGAAAGGGATGTAACGGATTTACCGGAGCCGCTTTCACCAACAAGGCAGACCGTTTCGCCTTTTCTGATTTTCAGAGAAATGCCGTCGAGTACCGGCTTTGCTTTGGTGTTTCCGGCAAGTCTTACCGTCAGACCGGAGATCTCGATGACTGTCGGTGCAGTCTCAAAGTTACGGTTTCTGAATAGCATGATCAGCCCTCGCGTTTCTTCAGACGTGGATCAAGCAGATCGCGTGCGGTGTCGCCCAGAAGGTTGATCGACAGGATGCACAGGGAAAGCAGCAGGCCGGGCCAGAAAATCAGTGACGGCTTAAGCTGGAAGTACAGCCTGCCCTCCGCCATGATGTTACCCCAGGTCGGAATTTCGGTTGAAATACCAGCGCCTAAGAAAGACAGAATGGCTTCTGTCAGAATTGCCGATGCGCAAACATAGGTTGCCTGAACAGTCAGTGGAGCCAGCGTGTTTGGCATCAGATGCTGCCAGATGATTTTGGGCATTGAAGATCCCAGCGAAAGGGCGGCTTCAATATAAGGCTCCTCGCGGGCAGAAAGTACAATTGAGCGTACAAGGCGCACCACACGCGGGATTTCAGGGATGGTGATCGCCACCAGTACCGATCCGATGCCTGGTCCGTTGAGCGCGATCAGTGCGATGGCCAGAAGGATCGATGGAATAGCCATCAGACTATCCATGACGCGCATGATAATCGCATCCGCCGTTCGCGAGAAGCCGGCAATCAGTCCAATGAGCAGCCCCAGAAGAATGCTGACAATGGCCGCGCCAATACCAATGAGCAGCGATACGCGCCCACCCATAAGTACGCGCGAGAGAAGATCGCGACCATAAGCATCGGTTCCGAGAGCATAAGCGTCGGACGGTGGCTTCAGGCGCTGCAATGCATCCATGGTCATCGGATCATGCGGAACAATCCATGGCGAAATCAGTGTCATGACCACAAGAATGATCAGGACTGCGGCAGCAATGACAGGGCCAGTTCCCAGCCGTGCAGCCTGCGAAAATGACAGGACACTGAGCAGCCATTGCAGGCGCGCTGCTGGTTTTATGGTGGCGCACATCAGTAGCGGATCCTTGGGTCAAAGAGAGTGTAGGACAGGTCAATGAGAAGATTGACGCACACATACAAAGCACTGGTGAGCAGTATCATCCCCTGAATGACCGGATAGTCGCGTGCGAGAACGGCATCGACCGTGAGGCGTCCGATACCCGGAATATTGAAAACACTCTCCGTCACCACAACGCCACCGATGAGCAGAGCAAAGCCGGTGCCGATCACAGTCAGAACAGGCACGGCTGCATTGCGCAATGCATGGTGAAACAGCACGACTTTCTCCCGCACCCCTTTCGCGCGGGCGGTGCGGATGAAGTCCTCGCCCAGCACTTCAAGCATGGAGGCGCGGGTCATGCGGGCAATCAGCGCCACATAGATGACAGCCAGTGTGAAACAGGGGAGAGCCGCGCGGGAGAGGAACCTGCCAAAGTTTTCCGTCGGTGCGGTATAGCCCTGAACCGGGAACCAGCGCAGTTCAATCGCGAAGAGCTGGATGAACAGATAGCCAATGACGAAAACGGGTATGGAAAAGCCGAGAACCGAGAGCGTCATGACGCAATAATCGATCCATGTGCGATGGCGCCATGCGGCGAGAATACCAAGCGGAACTGCGATTGCGACGGAGAGCACGATGGTCAGTAATGCAATGTTGAGCGTAGGCCAGATGCGCTGCCCGATCATTGTTGTGACCGGTGTACCGGACATCAGCGACGTTCCCAGATCACCCTGAACAAGGTGTCCGAGCCATGTAAAGAACTGCACATGCAGAGGCTGATTGAGACCAAGAGATTCACGAATGCGATCGAGTTGTTCAGTCGTTGCTGAATCACCGGCAATGATTGCAGCCGGGTCGCCGGGTGTCAGACGCAGAAGAAGAAAAACAAAGATCGCAACGATTGCCATCACCGGGATGACGGCAAGAATGCGACGCAGGATGAAACCAGACATGGGTTGTCCTTGTCGAAATTCAGGCAACAAAGGCACACTCGAACGGAGCAAGTACCCGGATCGACCTTAAACTCAGTTATGTTGGGCAGTTTTGCTGGCAGCCATTGAGGTGCTGGCCGCCGATCAATGGCGGCGCCGGCAAATATGTCAGCGCCGCCAGACATTCAGATCAGCTAAGGCTATTCAACCTTTTTCAGGTTCCAGAATACCTGAACCGGCGACATCACCATATCTTCAAGCGCTTTGCTGCGGGCATGCGGCGAATAGAACTGTCCCAGCGGCAAATAGCTGACCGTATCCATGGCATGGATCTGGATTTTTTTCGCAATTTCCTTGCGTTCTTCAGGCGTGACCGCATCGGTGAATTGTGCACGAAGGGCTTCAATTTCCTCATCTTTCGGCCAGCCGAACCATGCCTGATCCCCGCGACCGTTCAGCATCGGGCTGATCAGCGGATTATCAACTTCCGGCACAATCCAGTTTGTAAAGAACAGGTTCCAGCCGCCTTCGTTTGGCTTGCCCTGATTGGCACGTCGTGTCACGACCGACTGCCAGTCCATCGGCTGCAAATCCACATTGAAACCTGCTGCACGTAATGCCTGTGCTGCCACGATTGGCTGTGATGAGATCACGCGCACGTCGGTAGGCTGAAGGATAACAACGGGTGTGCCGTCATATCCGGCTTCAGCAAGAAGCTTCTTCGCGCCTTCAGTGTCGCCGCCATTGACCAGCGTTTCGCCGCCCGTTTCATCACCAAGAGGTGTTCCGCAACCGAATATAGCGCCGCAGACTTTGAAATAGTCCGGGTTACCGACGATATTGGCAAGAAAATCCTTCTGGCTGAGTGCTTTAAGAGCAGCCTGACGGATCTTCTTATTATCGAATGGCGGATGTTTGAAGTTCATCCGGCCGATTGCCTGATAGCCGAGATCATCACGCAATTCGATTGCAATGTCATCGCTCGATTCAAGGATTGGCAGCAAATCGACCGGCACCTGATCGATGAAGTCAACTTCTCCGGACATGATGGCGTTTACCGCTGTCTGCGAATCCGCCATGGTGATCCAGTTGACCTTGTCCACATTCACTTTCTTGCCACCAGCCATCCAGCTTGGCGGTTCGTCACGCGGAACATAGTCCCCGAACTTCACATAGGTTGCGCTGACGCCCGGCTGGAACTCTTCAGTCACAAATCTGAACGGCCCGGAGCCGATGTATTCTTTGATAGCTGTATCAGCCGGTGTTGCCGCAACGCGTGCAGGCATAATGAATGGCGGCAGTGCAGACTGCTTGGCAATCGTATCAAGAAGTGGTGTGAAAGGCCTGGTCAGGGTCCATACAATGGTTTTGTCGTCTTTTGCCTCAAGGCTTTCTGTCAGCTGAAAGATGGTCTGGCCACCTGAATCGCGCTGTCCCCAGCGCTTCAGCGATGCGACGGCATCAGCAGCTGTGACCGGCGCGCCATCATGGAATTTAAGCCCGTCACGCAGGGTAAACGTGTAAACCTTTTTGTCATCGGAGATTGTCCAGCTAGCCATCTGTGGCTGTGGCTGGAACTTGTCATCAACGGCAACCAGAACATCGTAAATCATATAGGCATGATTGCGCGTAATATGGGCCGTTGTGATCACTGGATCGAGGACACGCAGACCTTCCATGACCGCTGTGACGGTCTGGGCCTGAGCTGGCAGGCAAAATGCGGCCGAACTGGCAAGCAGAGCAACAGCCATTCCAGCGCATGTCGAACGTAATCGTCTGAAGCCATTGCTATAGCGCGATGCAAGTCCTGCCAGTGGCTGCGAATTCATAGTCTGATACATAGCTTGTCCCATTTGCTGATGATGGCCCCTGATTTTTACTGGCAGCATTGAAGCTGCCCTGTGGCCTTTGTTCCTGGCCTTGTTTTGTGCGTCTGAATTCCAGTCTTCGCCGCGCAATGTCGTCCTCCTCCTCCCACCAGCCAACGCGTTTGCCGGGTTGACTTAGGTATCGACTAGCGATACGGTAGTATTGTTATTGACGATAGCTGGCATTCTGCTAATGTGTCAAGGGGATTCATCGGAGGGGGCAATGCGCGATATAGACAGAGTAGAATATGGCGTCCGGCCAGTGTCGGATGCGGATGAACAATCCCCTCTGTTCGTCTCGGCGATTGCGCGTGCTATGCAAGTGCTGTCAGCATTCCATGGGGCAAGTAAGCCACTGACGCTTAATGAGATCGCGGAAATATGCGGCATGGGGAAGAGCACCGTGCAGCGTATCGTTCACACCTTGCGCCAGCAGGGATATGTCGAGCGCGACCCCAATGACCGTGGTTACGTGCCAGGAATCCGTATTCTCGATCATACGCTTGATTATCTGCGCCTGAACTCTGTGATTGTTCGCGCGCTTCCGTCGCTGCTGGAACTGCGTCGCGATGCAAGCGAGCGTGTTGATCTGAGTGTCCGCGATGACCTTCGTCTGGTTTATGCTCTTCGGCTGCAGAGCAAGCGCGAAGCTTTTTTCGCTACCCTTATCGGCAACAGTGTGCCGCTTTACTGTACGTCGGGAGGGCGCGCGATCATGGCACAGCTGCATGATGATGAAGTTGACGAGATTATTCAGCGGTCCAGGCGGCGTCAGTTCACACCGCGCACGATTACAGATCCAAAGGCGATTTGGGAAAAAGTATCTGAAGCGCGCGAAAACGGCTATGCGCTGGCCTCAGAAGAGGTTTTGCAGGGAGAAGTCGCGATTGGAGCCGCCATCCGTGGCCCTGATGGACGCCCGGTGGCAGCCATTCATGTTGGCGGGTCGCTCAGTGAATGGAGCAATGAGAGCTTTGCCGCCCATTTTGCGCCACTGGTGCTGTCCGCAGCGGGAAGTATAAACCGCTTTTAAGGAATTGTTGAAATTTACATATTGTTACAGGCCTTGACCGCACGGAACCGATTTCTGGTCCCGCAAACCCCGGTTCCGATCAGTTTCTGACTCTGCGCCATCATCCGATAAGCTTACAAATGGCATAATGCACCTGGTGTAGCTTTTCCACCAGGGGGAAATTTCGATGTCGTTAAAAACTGGCTCGACCGCGTGTATATGCAACCTTGTGCAGGAGGCTGATATGCCTGACCCGCATCTGTTTTCGCAACCGCGTGGGGCCAGGCTTTTCTGCAATAATAAGAGCCAGGCTGCTGGCATCCCTGCTGAATTCGAGATGCCCGGACACAGGGCAACGGTTCATCGTGAAGGAGATCGGCTGATCATCGAACCGGTTCGTCGTAAGAATTTGACTGAACTATTAGCCGCGCTCGAGCCACTCCGCGAAGAAGATCAGTTCCCAGACGTTGACGAAACCAGTTGTGTCCCATCGTCAATGAAGCTCGCATCAATCTTGTTGCCAGCCTTAACAATTGCGGCAACCGCAGATCCGACAATACCATCAGTGCTGAGAACCGCCAAACTGTCTTGCCGCAATACAAAGCCCAGGTTGCACCTTTGCTGTTGCCGGCCATTGGCTAACAGAAAAGCACTGTCACAAAGGTCGCTCACTGCCGGTGGTCTGACGGAGCCCGGGTTTCAGTGCCAGGTGCGGCTGATGATGGCACTGGTCTGGCAAACGGCTTTCTTTTTGGCTTTGGCAAGAGGCCTTCACGCTGGGCTCTTTTCTTAGCCTCTTTTCTGGCACGACCAATAGCGGCGTCTTTTTCGCGAATCCGTTTTTCAGAAGGCTTTTCGTAAGCGCGACGCGCCTTCATCTCGCGAAAAACACCTTCCCGCTGCAATTTTTTCTTCAGAACACGTAAGGCCTGGTCAATGTTATTATCCCGGACGAGAACTTGCATAGAGGCTCCTCAATTATAGCATTATACGGAGTAATCGCGGGCTGTTCCGGACAGGCACAGGCGATCGGTTTTTGTAAGCACGACAGATTTCTCTTCGCCACGATCGCTCAGACTGCCAGATTAACTGGCGATATCTGTGACGGGTTCTGCCTGTCCGTCAGCAACAGTGGCGTTTCACGTTTGAATCCGACGTGACGGCAGTGACCGTCTCAAAGCGGACGCAGAAAATACAATGGCAAACACTGGCTGGACGTCAGTCTCAGCCCAAAATATCCTATTGCGAACGTGCGCGGGTTCTGGAGCAGCCGCCTGCGGTTCTTCTGAGCACATTTGAGAGTTTTGACCAGTCGTCCGACAGAGTACGCCGCACCGTGGGCGCGTCAGAAAAACGGGGTGGTTTGCCCGGCAGGATAACAGGTGCTTTGCCGGGACTGACCGCCTTAGTGCGGTATTGTTTCGGGGTTTCGATAATGGCGCTCCTTTTAATTTATTATTTGTTCTGATGCGCATGAAAACAAAAAAAGGCCGGGCGTGCACCCGACCCTTTAAAAGCAAACCTCATTCAGCAATGCGAGGGCATTCCTGGTCAGAGGCCAGCCGAAAACCGACTATGCAGCCTGCAGATTGCAAGCCGACATTTTACCCGATTTCGCGTCGCGTTCCAGATCGTAAGCAATCTTCTGACCCTCGACGATTTCGCGCATTCCGGCGCGCTCGACAGCAGAGATATGAACGAAGGCATCTGCGCCGCCGTTATCAGGCTGAATGAAGCCGAAGCCTTTTGTGGAATTGAACCATTTAACTGTGCCAGTGGTCATAACGAACCCCTTCAATACAATACAGATAAGCCACAAACAAAGGTGACTCAAAGTGATAACGATTTTCTTAAAGGGGGTTCGTTCAGGGCACGATGCCAGACGTGCAATAAGCAAAACTCTATCAACAAATATCGATGTAATATGTCTATTGTTTTTTTCGCTATCTGTCAAATTATATTAAGAATTATTCTGAGAACGTCGCAGCCTGATTATAGAATCTCAGATTTCGACGATATTATTTCGATAAAACTTAATTTGAGCGAGCTGGTATTGTTGCGGTTCCTGTTGCCGGAACAACGCTCAGCTTGTTATGACACAGCCGGTGATACCGTTCTGCCTGTCACAGGCGCCGGATCGGGACGATGTTCATGCATCACGCCCGACAGGAAATTTTGCAGGATGTGAACCGACTTGTGAAACAGCGGCCCGGGCAGAGGCCGCATGTTTGTTGTCACATAATCGGCCCGTGCCATCATCTGTTTAAGGATGGCGGTGCTGTTGTGGCCATTGGTGCAATGGATTGCGGAAGACATAAAGGCTCCTTTCAGACGACGGAACCGGATACCGACAATGGTATACCCGTCACAAATCCCCTAAAGGACTGGATGCCGACAGGTGAGGGTGGGCTTATCTCTTCCGGATAGCAAGGAAACAATTAAGGCCATCCGGAGGCAGCAGAGACATCGTGAGCAGAACAGCAGATATTTGAAACGCTGCCGCTCCGTCGCAACAGGCCGCACAGGCACAGATATAAATGCATTTCAGCTTTTTTTATCGGCCTTGTTCCCGTGCCTTAATGTCCGCCCGATCAGCTGCAAGTCTGGCATCGTTCCGTCAATCCACCATCAGCGTTCCGAAATGACAGTGACAGCGGAGACCTGAAAGGTGGCCGGTCCGGGATTTGGATGGGGGGCCTTATTTCCAGCAACTGAATGATCAGGAGAAATTGTGCATGCTGCACCATGTTGAGCTTTATGTTTCCAGAATCGATGTATCGCGTGCATTCTGGACCGGCATCCTCACCCGGACAGGCTGGAAACAATCGGCGCGCTGGCAAGATGGCTTTACGCTTGTCAGTGGCGACGGTGCTTATCTGACATTTGTACAGGTCGCGAGCCGGTATCAGTCGCACCGCTACCATCGATGCGCTGTTGGACTGAACCACCTCGCATTCAGCGTGAGATCCAGAGAAGAGGTCGATGCGCTGAAGCAATATTGTATCGAAAATAATATTCCGGATCTCTATGCCGACAGATATCCGTTCGCCAACGGAGGCAAAGACTATTATGCGCTGTTCATCGAAGATCCGGATCGCATCAAGGTTGAATTTGTCGTGTCCGGTTGAGAACCGGGCGCCGCAGGCATGCTCAGCCCTCGCTGAAGATGATGTGACGGACCACCGGCTGCGGCAGCGCGCGTGTATTACGCCAACCCGGACATAGTAATTTATTGCCTATCCACCAGTATATTATTAAAATATTACGTGCGTTACAGCGAATATTGCTTTTTTGAAGGCCGAAATTTAGAACATAATATTGTCTATATTTCCCGTGAGAGTCGGCTTCATTAATGAATATGAAAGAATTTTAGAATGAAATACTTCAAGACAACCGCGATTGTAACGCTTATTTCCTGTGCGGCTGTGTTTGCAATTGCTGCAGCCAGTGCTGCGGATACGCCGCCGAACGGCACCCGCAATCCGCTCAGCGTCCATGTGCTTGATTTGCAGACAGGTGTTCCGGCTGAAGGCATCCCAGTCAGCCTGGAGAAAGAAGTCGATCATGAGTGGGTCGAGATTTCAACCGGCACCACCAATGCCAATGGTCGCATTTCGGCACTTTATCCTGACAACGAACCGGCGATTACGGCCGGGGATTATCGCGTGACGTTTAAGACAGCTGAATATTTTTCAACCCATCATGAGGACAGCATTTTCAGCGAAATCCCGGTCAATATCCATCTTGAGAAGGATGCTGACGAGCTGCATATTCCTCTGCTGCTGAGCCTGTACGGTTATTCGACCTATAAAGGCTCGTAACACCTGCTCACAGTTACCGCGCCGGCAACATATGAGTGAGCAGTGCCCAGGTTGCGCACGCGCGGATCTGGACACTGCCTTCCGCGATCATTGCGGATAACACGCGCCGGGATTGCTTTCCGGCGCGCGGGTGCGGTTGCGGGGGTTCAGTCCGGACCGCAGCCTTTCTCTTCGTGCGCGTTCAGCACTTCTTCGGAAAAATATCCTGAAAATCCGGATCGTAATAAATGTCTTCCGACGCTTTTTTTATGCCGTCAAAGCTGTTTGTTATGAAATCAAGATGGTAGCTGAGCGGCATCGGCACCAAATTCTGGTTGGGCTTCGGTCTGTAGAGAGAATACAGAAGCATAAGGTCGAGCAGACACAAATTCTGCTGACGGTGAATAATGCCGCGCACGAGAGCATCCGGCTCCGGTTGCGGGAAGGTGTCAAGCGGATCTCTGAATGCCGACGGAAATCTTTGCAGAGGCGATGTGTCCGGGAGTACGGTAAGCATCTGGAAAAGGGTTTTTTCCATCAGTTCATTTCTGGCGGCACCGGCAAACATGTTCATCGTTTCACCCAGGCTGGGCAATGTAATATAGATATATCGTGCATTCACGTCGCTCGTTGCGAAGGCGAACGGATTTTCTCGTGATACCGCGCGAGGGGAATTACTTCGGCTGCGGTGCCCGACAAAATTGAGCTCCTCCTGCACGCGGTCGCTGAATTGCCGGCTCTGACTTCGGAAGCTGAGGTAGATCAGCGTGTCCTCAGGGCACGTCTGAACGGATTTCCGAAAGAAGTTTCGGATGTTTAAACCCGTAAGTCTGTTGAGCGCGTAGGTGAACGAGCCGAGTTTATTGAGATCTGCGGGAGAAGGATCTCCAAAGATACAAAGGATTCTGTTCGCGGGCCACCGGAAGATGAGATTTTGCGCGTCACCCGCCCTGGCGCCGACCGATCTTTTAAAGACGGAGATAAGCTGTGTCCCATCCTGTTCATTCTCTGTGACCGCTGCCTGCGAACCGACACAGACTATCAGGAAAACCAGAACAGACACCAAACGTGTCCGGGTCGCATGTGTCAATTTGCTGTCACTCCCTGTTCAGTCTCACGGCTGCAGCCTGAGGCTGTCTGTATAAAATATGTTCCTGTCCCTGTAGCCGCTCGCGTGCCTGTCTGCTTGTCGGCGAAGCCGATCAGCTGATCTGAGGCCTCAGTCATCTGCGCGCCCCTCACACATTTGTCTTCATGCATCGCCATCCGCGGGCGGTATCGTCCGGGGCAGGTCGTCAGGCGGTGCCTGTGTGGCGACCGGTTAAGTCCCCTGACGGCCGACCATTCAAAGCCAGCAAGCGCGGATGCGTTGCTGCTCTCTCCTGATTGCCGGGCGTGCCTGCAGGACGTGGCTGTAGCTTCGGGTCAGACAGCTACCAGAACGACGGCTTATTCTGTGCGAGATTCAACCAGGATTGTCATTCTCCGGATCCGAAACCACCACCAGAAGTAACTTGATTATAGGGGAAGAAAAAACCCAATTTATAGGTAGTTGCTTTTTTGTATTATCTGACAGTCTCCTTAAGTATCCAGGACCATTGCCGGGAAACTGATGCTGCCGCAGAAAGGTTTTCAGTTGCGATAAAGCTGGAACGCTGGGCCTGATCACTGCCTGATGCGAAGACACGGATGCGCAGATTGTTCACAGAGGATTGCGTTGCAGCACCTGCGAACTTTTTTTGCGGACGGATGACCAGGTGACGGGCGACGTAAGGCGGGCTGGATGCGTGCTGAGACCGCTGGTGACCCTCATCCCCTGGGCCGACAGATCATTGCGGGACGGGTGTTGGGATGCAGACGCGTTGTGGAGAGTTGCAAGAAACGCAGCAATCGTTATCTGTTGACGAGACCATTGTCGCAAAAGGATTTTCTGCATGCAATTTATTGCCGAGCATTTCGCATTTTTGTCGAGCCCCGGTGGCTGGGCAGCGCTGATCACCCTTGTGACGATGGAAGTCGTCCTTGGTATCGACAATCTGATTTTCATATCGATTCTGACGAACAAGCTGCCGGCCCATCTGCAGACAAAAGCAAGGCGCATCGGCATTGGGGCTGCGCTGCTTCTGCGGCTGGGGCTGTTGTTTACGATTTCCATCATTGTGCAGCTGACCGATCCGGTATTTGAGGCATTCGGGCATGGCTTTTCGTGGCGCGATATTATCCTGATTGCGGGCGGACTGTTCCTCGTGTGGAAGGCGACCAAAGAAATCCATCACACCGTTGACCCGCATGATGGCAAGGAGAGTATTGGCGGGAAGGTCGCCGAGCTCACCATGGGCGCGGCGATCGTACAGATTCTCATTCTGGATCTGGTGTTTTCGGTCGATTCAATCATCACGGCTGTTGGCATGACAGATGAAATTTCGATCATGGTGATCGCAGTTGTGGCAGCCGTTACCGTGATGTTGCTTGCGGCCGATCCGCTGTCGCGGTTCATTGCGGCAAATCCGACGATCGTCATGCTGGCGCTTGGATTTCTGCTGATGATCGGCATGACCCTGATCGCCGACGGCTTCGGATTCCATGTGCCCAAGGGCTATATTTATGCAGCTATGGGCTTTTCGGCGCTGGTTGAGGCGCTCAATATGCTGGCGCGACGCCGATCGCGAAAGGTTTAAACGCGCCTGAAAGCGGGTCGGCGGGAAATTTCATAACCCGCCAGACCTGTTTTTTATTGTCCTTCACTGCGGACGCATGGCGGAACACGGACATTTTTGTTCTCCCAGGCAGGTTGCGCATCAGAGACCGGTCATCAGACTGTCCGGGACAGGTCGTCGTCTGCGCCCGACCACCGTAAAGGCAACGCGTTGCGACGCAGGACGATCTTTTCCGGAATGACGCGCCACAGACGCTCAGCGCCTTCAAAGGCGAGGATTTCAGGAGAGTCCAGCATCACAACAGCGCGTCCTGCAATCTGCACCACATCGCCGGTCTGCTGATTGAAAAACAACAAGCCAGCGCGGGGATTGATTAAAAAATTGCCGAGCGTGTTGAAAAACAGATTTCCATTGAAATCGGGGATCGTCAGGCTGCCATCTGCTTCGAGGCGCACGAAGCCCGGCTGGCCGCCACGGTGAGAGACATCAACCTGTCGCCCGGCGTCTGCACGATCAGCATAAGAGGCGACGAAAAATGTGTCGGCCTGCGCAATCATCTGCTGACTGTCGTCGTCCAGCCGGTCGGAAACTTCTGCTGCGGCGACGAACGGTTCCAGAGGATCGCGTACGAAGGTGAAGTTCCGGCGCTGAATGTAGCGCGGGCAATTTCCAAAGCTTTGTTCGACAGCGACGGAAAATTGCTGCTCTGCATTGCGGATAAGGGTGCCATTGAGCCGGTTACGACGGCGGGTCATGAGATCGATACCCAGCAGGCCGACGGGCTCGCCGCGCATCATCCCGTTCTGCGCGGGATCACCAGGATCGCGGATGACACTGATGTTGAGTGTCAGTGGATCCGGCGCTTCCATGAAGCCGGGTTGACCGCAGCGTATCGTCGCCCAGGGAGTACCCTGCCCGTCCACGGCACCCATGACGATAAACGGCAGCAACGGATAGAACGCGCGATGCTGGTCGAGCAGGCAATGCCGTATAAATTTGCGCCCCAGCACATCCATTTTTTCAACAGCACCGGCATGTTTCTGCAGTGTGAGCTCTCCTTCATGCCAGGGTGAGCACGATGCTGCATCATCATCGGGCGGTGTTCGGGTATCGGGCATCGGTATCTCCACAGGCGTTCGGGGAAGCGGCCGGTGTGACCCGCCGCATCCGGGCGGTCAGGTTGCGAGACCGGCGGCGGTTTCAGGCATAGGGACGAAGCCGGGCAGCGCCTCAATGCGTGTGAGCCAGGGGCGGATGTTGCGATGTGGTGCGAGATCCACGTTTCCCTCTGGTGCACTGACAAGATAACTGTAGAGCGCAATATCGGCGATGGTGGGCGTATCACCCGTGATGAAGGGATGCGGGTCGAGTTCAGCATTGATCAGGCCGAGAATATGGTGGGCCCGGCTGATGACTTCATCTGCACGATAGTCTGCACCGAACACGGTGATCAGACGTGCTGCTGCAGGACCATAGGCAATTTCACCTGCAGCAACAGACAGCCATTTCTGGATTTTTGCGACGGACCGGGGTTCCTCGGGCAGCCAGTCCCTGCGACCAAACCTGGTGGCGAGGTAAACGAGGATCGCGTTTGAGTCACTGATGATCGTGCCATTATCATCGAGGACTGGTACCTGGCCGAAGGGATTAAGCTTGAGGAACTCCGCCGATTTATGAGCGCCCTTTGCGAGGTCAACGTCGATAATCTCCGTCTTCACATCAAGCAGCGAGAGGAAGAGACGCGCCCGGTGGGCATGTCCCGAGAGCGGCAAAGAGTAAAGTTTCACGGTTGTCTCCTGTACGGTGCGGAACGAATGATCCGTTGGCTTCGGACAGGCTAGAGGCTTCCATATTTTTGTGGTAGTGCTTAAAATTCATAGGTATCCTCTCATTTTATGAAAGCATCAGATGGACCGGCTTCATGCCATGGCTGTATTCGTTTCGGTTGTGGAGACCGGCAGCCTCTCAGCGGCTTCCCGAGCGCTGCACGCGCCTTTGCCGACAGTCAGCCGCAAAATATCCGAGCTGGAGGCCCATCTGGGCGTCCGGTTATTGACGCGAACCAGCCGCAAAATTCTGCTGACTGAGGCAGGAGAACACTATGTCAGCGCGGCGCGGGAGATCCTGGGGCGCGTGGAGGAGGCTGAGCGGCGGGCGCTGGGTGAATATGTTGCGCCGCGGGGCGATCTGACGGTGACGGCTCCGATCGTGTTCGGCCGCCTGCATATGCTGCCTGTGGTCGCTGAATTCCTGAAGATGTTCCCGGACATCAACATCCGGCTGATAATGAGCGACCGGCCGGTCAGCCTTGCCGATGAGCATGTGGATGTCGCCCTGCGCATCGCGCAGCTTTCGGACAGCAATCTGATTGCGACCCGGCTGGGCTCGGTTCCGACTGTTGTTTATGCCAGTCCTGATTATCTCGGCCGGAGAGGCGCCCCGCTGCATCCCCGGGACCTTGAGAACCATAGCTGTGTCGCGTTTGAAGGGATGCATTCCGGTCGGTTCTGGTCATTCAGGGATAGCGGTCAGGCGATCGCGGTTCCGATCCGGCCGCGGCTTTACGTCAATACCGCGGAAACAGCCGTTGATGCCGCGGCCGGTGGTCTGGGCATAACCCGTGTCATGTCTTACCAGGCGAAAAAGGCGGTCGACGCCGGTTTGCTGGTGCCGCTTCTTAAGGCGTTTGAAATGGAAGCCGCACCCGTCCATCTGGTTTATCTCTCGCAGGGCGTCATGCCGCTGAAGCTCAGAACCTTTCTGGACTTTGCCACGCCCAGGCTGAAAGCGGTCCTGCATTGAAGAAGAACCGGCAGCGGCGCGGGCGAAGGTGGCCGCTCATCATCGTCCTCAGCTCTGTACGATCGCTGGCTCTGTTTCACAGCGGATCAAAGGGGTTAAGACGACTGAGCCGCGATAATGCATGATGATGAAGCGTTGCCGGCCGCTGAAGCTCACCAGCCTTTCGTGGGCAGTGTTGCATCCGGATCGCCGTCGACATCATCGACGGGCTGAGGCTTCAGGGCGTCCTTTATCGCAAGTTCCAGATGATGGATGTCCTCATCCGACAGCTCTTCAAACAGCGAACGCTTGCGTTTGGAGAGCGAGCCCTTATTCTGCAGGACGAAATTGACGAACATCGATGCGCGTCTGTCCGGCATATCGATGACATCTCTGACTGCGCTATACGCCTTGTCGTAAACAACAACGAAGTCGAGTTCTTCTCTGAAATCGATCCGGATCGTCTCAGCGATCTTTCCATAGAGATATTCAGTGAGTTCTGTGGCATCAAAGTAGCGATAGAGAGCGGCGGTCTCACTGTTCACGACTACCTGTTGCGCGTTATTCATCTCCCAGTCGATTAAATGCATCGCTGGCAGGGAGAATGTCTCCAGAGCAGCATCATAGGATTTCTGGTCACGGACAATTGCGGCCGAGATCGGGAACAGAATGTCAGGCGGTGTAAACCCCTCCCTTGCCAGGACATGATGGATCAGGAAACGGTGGATGCGTCCGTTTCCGTCCCCGAACGGATGCAGAAACACGAAGCCGAAGGCAATCGCTGCTGCTGCGGCCACCGCGTCGTCGCAATCCTGCAGTCGCTCAGACATCGATGCCCATCCCGCCATCAGGGACTGAAGGTCCTGAGGACGCGGACAAACGAAGTGAACTTTCTCACGATACCCGATCGTTTCCCCGACAAAGTTCTGAAAATCCCGAAATCCTCCCGAAGCATATCTGGGATCGACGATCTGGTTCTGCAACTCGATCAGATCCTGGTCACTTGATGGATTGAAGGATGCCGTTTGCCGAAGCGCGTGTACGAAGCGCTCCGCCTTCTGACCTGTCACACGCTCGTGCTCAATCTCAAACGAAGACTGCGTCTCCCTGGCATAAAGGTCGTTCATCACCCGCGTCACGACCGCCGGATCATAATGCTCGACAAGCGCCCTCACCTGTTTGTCGATTGCGTCGGCCTGACGGGCTCTGATGATCGCCGTGGACCGGACCGTGACGCAGAAGTCAGGGACACCGGTCATGTTGTTTGTGACGCGATGGCGTATCGAGTTAATACCCGCCGATCCGACGTTGCGTTTGGGGTCGAGCGCTTTGGTATATTGCACAACCGGGCAATCCGGCAGATCGAGTGTCTGTCCGGTAAAGAACTCATACAGAAACCAGGCGCGACGGGAAAAAACTCCGATGGGTTCAGCGCGAACCATTGCCTCAATAGTGGCGGGGTCAATCGCCCGCATTATGGCCGCCATGACTGCACTGTCGACCGGCTCATTTTTTAACGCAAAGAGGAGATGGTCCGCGATGGTATTCCAGGGTGCGCAGCGAGTGCTGTATTTGATGACTGTGCGACCATGTTCGATCGTCGTGCGTCTTGCCCCCGGCCCACAATACGAGGTTACAGCCGGAAGTGGCACATGCAGATGCAGATGCGCTATGAGCCAGAGTTGACCAATTGGGACGTTTGCCATCGCAAGCCTCAAAAAGCGTTCAGCAACCGGACTGCAAAATTGTTCAGGAAGCAGGCTGACTCTGAAAATTCCTTCAGGAAACTCAATTTTCTTTCAGCAACGGACACTTTTCTAAAAAATCGTTCAAAAGCAGCGGTCACGGATGTTTCGACCGGCGGTGGTTTTTGCCGCTGATCCGTGCCGTGCGAAACACATCAAAGGACGGACGCCCGGATTCAGGTTTTCCCGGCCTCCCTTTCAGGCGATCCCGACGTCCCGGACCACCGGTCTTCTGGCTTCGCAGCGTATCCGACCCATGACCCGCGCCGGTGGAAACCTCAGTATAACGGGCGGAAAACTACCG
>Ga0256901_1000688_pt1 | contig 18467 bp, 18 predicted proteins | sample MC6MC0689MT_FD_190200 | JGI IMG/M metagenome (GOLD analysis project Ga0256901, IMG submission 190200) | Metatranscriptome of enriched soil aggregate microbial communities from Iowa State University, Ames, United States - MC6-MC0689-MT... | ecosystem: Environmental > Terrestrial > Soil >... | reverse complement strand
GTAAGAGGATTCTCGCGAAATCATAAATTCGTTTTCTCTAACGAGGCACAGCAAACGTCCGGGATTATTTGCGGACAGGAGCTGTGTCTTTTTTTGTGTATGTATTTATTCTACAAGTTTTCTTGAATATCTCAATTATCGACATTTTACTGACATCTTCGACTCGTACACTCAGGACATAGAAGAAAGGACAACAATTCGTGCAAGGAGGAGACGGCAAATGAGTTGGACTCAGCAATCGTTCGCGGCGGCGGTTCGGCAAGTGGTACATAAAGCGACCAGCGATACGGCATTCAGGGAACAAGTGTTGAAAGACATACACACCGCAGTGAAGGAAGTATCCGGCCGGGAGGTTCCGCAGGACTTCAAAATCAATGTCGTAGATGGCACGGGGTATCACTTGACCGTTGTTCTGCCCGCGTTCAACCCATCGGGGGAGCTATCCGATCAGGAACTGGAAGAAGTTGCGGGAGGCGTTGTCATCGGCGGAGTAGATTACGGCAAAGGCTCGGCAACCAGTCCCAAATTCGATTGGCCGCGTACGCCGGAAAATGAAAGTATGCTAAATGGCCAACAGAGCGGCGGTACGATCAAGCCCAAGCCCACGATATGAAGGGAGGTGATATTCTATGAACCATTCGCACAAGCCGGGCGAAGAAGCAAGCGAACCAGCGGTTAGGCAAGAATCCAATGAAGAAATATCCGAGCATGAGCTGGAGTCTGTAGCCGGTGGCGTCATGTTTGACGGCGATGGCAATAAGAAAGGCAAGCGCGATCCTGGCAAGTTCTATCCTGCAAGCGTTCCGTCATTGTCAAGCGACAATACCTGACGATCATCCTCCCGGTTGCGACAACGGGGTTTGATAAATAAACCAAAAATTTTAGGAGGAATCTTCAATGAGCGAACAAGAAAAAGGTCAATTGTCTGAATCGGAACTGGAAAGCGTAGCCGGCGGCGGTCTGATCAAGGGGATTACCAAGGGAATTAAAAAAGGCGCAAACGATTTGGTCGATAAAGGCAAAAAAGGCGCAAACAATGCAATCGATAAAGGAACCGGCGCCGCTAACGATGCCATTGACACTGTTTATTAAGTTTTAGGTGAAAGACCGGGGCTGTCCCATAAGCGCTTCAAGTAACTTTGAAAGATAATCGATGAACAAGGTGCTAGGGGTATATACCTCCTTCCGATGCTATGCGCTCCTGAAATTTTTGAATAGGTAAACTCGTGAAAAGGTAATTTCAGTAGCGTATGAGGCAGTTTCCAGGAGATATATACCCCTTCTTTGTCTATCAATCCTCTCAAGCAACTCTGCTAACGGGACAGCACGGCAAACACAATTGTGCACACCAATTCAGAATGTAGGTGTACCGCTTCATGAAATGGTTGAAATCTATATGGACTATACTGGGGAGCATTGTCGCAGGCGTGCTGCTTGGGCTCTATCGCCCCGAGCTGGCTTTGAAGCTTGTTCCGTATGGCGAATTGTATCTATCGTTCTTGAAGATGTGTGTGATTCCGATCATGGTTACAGCAATCGTCTCGAGCGTCGGACGATTGTTTATGTCTTCGGGTCCAAATAACATATTAATTCGAATGATCCTGATTTCAACTGCTAGTATGTTAATCGTCAGCGCTTTAGGACTCATTACGGGCCTATTGGCAAATCCGGGAACGGATATCCCTCCAAGCAGCAAGGCGGTATTGGGAACGGTACTGCTGGATACAGAGTCTGCTTCAGCGACTGCCCCTGAATCCGTCAACACGGGTAGCAGCTTGATGGAATTCGTCTTTAAGCTGATACCTGAAAATATATTTATTGCCTTGGGTCAAGGCAATAATCTGCAAATTTTGTTTTTCTCCGTTGTGACCGGAATCGCGCTTGGAACGATCTCCGCCCGTGGCGGCGATCAGTTTCTATCGATGACCGATCTCTTGTTTAAAGTGTTCCAGAGAGTGATCTCCTGGTCCATGTACCTACTGCCTTTCGGGCTCTTATGCATCATGGCAGGACAAGTTGCCAGCACGGGTATGGGGTTAATGCTCGCGATGTTCAAATTTATTGGGCTCATTCATGCGATGTCGGTCATTCTGATGATCGTGAGCGGTTGCGTTATCGCCTTCAAGCTGAAAATATCGTTTATTCAATCCCTGTCCGGATTGAAGGATTCTCTGATCATTGCTTTCGGAACGCAATACAGCATCGCTACGATGCCCTCGGTTCTTGATGCCCTGCGCGAGCGCTTCAAACTGGATGCCGACTCCGTAAATCTGGTCGTCCCGCTGAGCGTTGTGGTATGCCGTTATAGTATGGTGATGATTTACTCGCTAGGTCTGGTCTTTATCGCACAATTGTATGGGGTTCAACTGGGCTGGCAGGATCTTCTCGTTATGTTAATTGGAGCGGTTCTGGCTTCTGTTGCCGGAGCGGGCGTTCCGGGAATCGTATCGATATCCATGATCGGGATGATTGCGACCCCTTTGCATCTTCCTCATAGTGCCGGCGTTATTCTGCTGATGGCGATCATTCCGGTGATCAATCCCATCATTACAACGGCTAATATTCATTTGAACAGTGCGGCGGCTGTGCTCATAATCGACAAAAGCCGAGAAGAAGACAAATCTGTTGAACAGCGCAGAATTGGAGAGAGGTCAGAAGGCGGAATCGCGTTTGGCAGCAGTTCGGCTACTGGGTGAGCCAAAGCAAGAACATGGATGTTCGCTGTAAAATTAGGGGGTTATCGTGTGATCGTCGGAATAGGTATGGATCTTGTCGATACTTCGCAGATTGAGCAAATGCTTCACAAGGAAAGCCGGCCGTTTATACAAAGCCTGCTGACAAGCAGGGAGATGGATATTGTCGAAAAGGTCGGGGATGAGCGGCGTCGCGCGGAATGGATTGCCGGGAGGTATGCTGCGAAAGAGGCGTTATTGAAGGCGCTTGGATTGCAAAGAGGGGAGGGGATCGGAATGCAGGATATCGAGGTGCTACCGGAATCGTCGGGTCGCCCGCACTGTCATTTATCCGCCCATGTGATCCAACGTATCGGGTTTCCTGTCGTCTGCAACCTTACGATCACCCACACGGCATCTACCGCAGGAGCGATGGTTGTGGTAGAACGGGTGGCGTCGGCGATGCTAGTGTAAATCCGCTTGCGTAGCCGGCCATGACGCGCCGATCAGTAGTGATATTGCGGAAGAAAGGCGATGTGAATGCATATTCAGCCAATGAAAGTGATAGGGAGGTTTACCGCGATACTAATGCTTATCCTTCTTTGGCTATTGACAGCCTGCGGGGAGGAAAGTCCGGTTTCCGAACCCGATGCGGCAATGGCAAACGTTGCTGCGGTTCCTACCGATCCGCCGCATAAAATAAAGGTGTCGGAAGAGGAGCTAGCCCGCTATTCCCCTGAGATGAAGCAAATTTATGATCGTGGGGTATTGCGCGTGGCGATCTATTCCCAGGATCGCATACCGTTCTTCTATGTGAATGATGCCGGCGGGCTTACAGGCAGCGACGTGGAGTTGGCTACGGACATGGCAGCGCAATTCGGTGTTGGGGTGGAATTTATACGAACTGCGCAATCCTTCGATCAAGTGGTCGATCAAGTCGCCTCAGGGCAAGCGGACATCGCCGTCTCCAAGCTCAGTGCAACGTTATCGCGCGCGAAGAAAACGCTATTCTCTCAACCGTATCTCACACTTCGTCAGGGATTGCTTGTTAACCGGTTACAGATCGCGCGATTGGGCCAATCGGACGCCCCCTTGCTGGAAACGATCAAGAACGCGCCTATTCAGATCGGAGTCGTTGCAGGCACCTCCTATGTTCGGTTCGCCAGCGAGTTGTTTCCGGCTGCCGAGCTGAAATCGTTTCAAAACACGCAGACTATGTTGGATGCGGTTTTAAGAGGCGACATTACCGCGATATTTTATGATGAATTGCAGCTGAAGGACATGGTCGAAAGCCAGCCGACGCATTCCATTGAACTGCAACTAATGATCCTGAACGATCAGATCGATCCGATTTCCGTCGCTGTGCCGCCGAATCATGTGCAGATGCTGAATTGGATTAATCTCTATTTGGAAACCAATCCTGCGAAAATAGCCAAGCTTCTGATTAAATACGATATTACGGGAGATTAAACTCTCTCTTAGAGCGCCATCGGATAGGAGGAAAGAATCACCGTAAACGTGGTCTTCCCAGGAGTTCCGTCCGTCAAAACCAAATCTCCGCCGAGAGATCGTGCGATTAATCTGCTGAATGGCAGTCCGATGCCCAGTCCATGTGCGTGCGGTTTGTTATCGCGTCCGCGATAAAAAGGCTCGAATACATCCACATACTCCTCTTGGGATATCCCACGGCCTGTGTCCCGTACATGAATGCGAATCTCGTTGGATTCATGCTGAAGCAGCACGCTGATCGTTCCTTCAGTTATTACGGCATCCTTCGCGTTATTGAATAGGTTGACCAGGATCTGCTCAATCCGCATAGGGTCCGTCCAGGTTTTCCAGTCTTTCCTGTCGTTTGCCGTATGTTGGACAACCTTCAGCTTATCGTCTTGCTGGTTGGTGCTCCATCTGTCGATAATATCTGCTACCAGCGTATCCAAATCGCAATTCTCTCGTGCGATAGAGACCTCGCTCGTGATGTAACGGTTAAATTCAAGCAAATGTTCAACCATACTCTGCAATCGACGGCTTTCTTCAAGAGATGCTTCCAGGTACTCGTATTTCTCTTCAGAGCTGACCTCGCGGTTTTTCACTGCTTGAATCTTACGATGGATAGAGACGACAGGTGACTTCAGCTCCTTCGTGATCCCCGTCAACAGCTGCGATCGCAATGCGTCCAGATGGGACAATCGATTGGCCATTTCGTTAAACGAATGCGTTAATTCATAGATTTCCGCCTCTTTGTATGCCTTGTTGAGGTGAATATCATAGCTTCCCGCCACCACTTGTTTGGCCGCTTCGGCCACCTCGCGGATCGGTGAGATTAATCTCCGGGTCATGGTATACACGGTTCCCCAGCCTATCAGAAAAAAGACGCTTAGTAAAATAAACCTCGGGGAATTCACAAACAGCTCTTTGAGCTTAGTTTGTTTTTTCTCGAAGTACAATAAATAACCGGTGACAGTGGACTTCTGAAGTATCGGGTGTATAGCTATCATGTAAGGTACATCGTTATCAGCAGGTTTAAATTTAAGAACATGCGCAGAGCCCGTCATGATCTGAGGCAGCACTGCATCGAATTGCGTCGTTCCTTCAGGCGGATTCGAAGGTTCCTGTTGCTTGATGCGGCCATTGTTGTCCAAGATAAACAGGATGGGCCTGCCACTCAGACCATGCCGTTTCACCAAAGTCTCCAAGGTATTATGCAGCGTTGGGCTCTTATGCAGGATTCCACCGTTATCCGCTGCCATAGATGCAACATCGCGCGCCATAGCTTCCAGTCCGCGAGTTTGTTTCTGATTCGCGGTTGTCCGCATGATGTAAAGCGAGGTTATCATCATCACGGCGAGGCATAAGGAAATGATCAGGAAATAGCGGATGGACCAGTATTTCACCATATTCGGATGACGAACTTTATTGGACACAGCGACAATACCCCAATCTCCTTGTTGTGATGAAATCTAGCAACGGCAATTGCTTCACTACTATTCGACATAACGATGTCGTAATCCTATTCAGGAAAATGGCAGCATGAACGTAAAAGTGGTGCTCCCGGGGATACTTCCGGACAAGATCAAATCTCCTCCGAGCGAATGCGCGATCATCCTGCTGAATGTCAATCCAATACCTAACCCCCGAACGCGCATTTTTTTGCCGTCTCCACGGTAGAAGGGCTCGAATATCTCGGTGTGCTCTTTTACAGGGATTCCGCTGCCGGTATCGTGCACTTGAATATAAGATGCCCCAAGCGCTGGAACTAGACGGACGGATACCTTTCCTTTGGAAGCCATCGCATCCCTGGCGTTGTTCAATAAATTAATCATAATTTGTTCGACCCGATTAGGATCCGTTTGCATTCTCCAGCCATCCGCGCGATCGGGAGTCTCCACGACAATCTCGATTTCGGACGAACCTTGGCCGAGACGCCATCTCTCCACGATATCCGCAATCAGCTTGTCCAAATCGCACCATTCCTTGGCAATCGTCACGGTGCTGTCTACGAAACTGTTGAAATCCAGCAGATCCTCAATCATTTTCTGCAGGCGGGAGCTTTCTTTGAGACAAATCTCGAGGAATGCATCGGCTTCCTCCCCGGTTACGACTCGCCCTTTCACCGCTTGGATCAGGCCGCTTATAGAAGTGATCGGCGTCTTCAGTTCATGCGTGACGCCAGCTAATAACTGCGAGCGGAGTTCTTCCAACCGGTTCAGTTGATCCGCCATTTCCTTGAACGACTTCATAAGTTCCCGAATTTCTTCTTCCTTATAGTCCTGGCTGAACTGAACGTTATAATATCCCGCGACTATCTGGTCTGCAGCATCCGCAGCTTGTCGAATCGGTTTAACCAAGCGCCGCGTCATCAAATAAATGACTCCCCAACCAAGTAAAATAAATAAAAAAATAAGGGCGATAAGAGCTTTGAATTCCAGCAGCCCCTTCAGTACATCCGCTTTCTGCGTTAAGCACAGGGCATAGCCCGTCGTCAGGGACGGATCGAGCATAGGAAACACAGCAGCCTGATACACGGTATCGTCTTGACTCGAATGTGCCGTGAACAGGTGGGGTTTGTCTCTCATAACATCCTGCAACATAGATGGAGCCGGAGGGGTTTCCGGTGGCAGGACAGGGGGGAATTGGGAGATGATTCGGCCCTGTAGATCAAAAATGATTACGATCGTTCTATTGTCCAATCCATATTGATCCACTCGCTCATCCAGCCAGCGATTTGTCGATGGATTGTTCGGAATGTTGCCTCCGTTGGCGGCCGCTGCCGTAGCGATGTCCCGCACTAGGCTGCTCATCCGCTGCTTCTGGCTGGATAAGGCATTGGCTTGAATAAAACAAAGGACAGAGACCGCTACGACTAAGAAAACGGTGACCAGGAGCAGGAAATATCGAATCGACCAGTAATAGAGAAGACTTCTTCGGCGAATCCTATCGGGCACAGTACGGATACCTCCATTGTTAGCGGACGTGGAATTTTGATGGAGTTTTCACGCGGAACTGATACCCGATCCGCCTGAAAGTGACAATCTCTCCTTCATCCTCCGTGCACCCGATCAGTGATTGGCGAATACGTTTGATAGCCAGATCGACAGCGCGGTCGCTACCTTCGTAATCGACGCCCCATACGCATTGAATAAGGTGTTCCCGTTCAAAGGTCTGATTCGGATGGCTTGTCAGAAACAACAGCAAATCCAGATCCCGAGGGGTTAAATGCACGCGATTTCCTTGAAACCATACCTCGCGCGAAGTATAGTCGATTTTCATTCGCCCGATGATCACCGCGTTCTCCGTCACGACTTGAGGGAGACGTCTTAATACGGCTTGAATACGGGCGACGACTTCATCTCCGACAAAGGGTTTGCTGATATAATCGTCTGCGCCTCCGTGGAGACCTTCCAATCGGCTCTTGATGTCGCCAAGCGCAGTCAGCATGATTACCGGGCACGCGCTTTGTTTGCGAATGCGTTGCAGAATCGACCAGCCGTCCATATCAGGAAGCATGACATCCAGCAATACAAGCGACGGTTCCCACTGTTCGAACAAGGCGATCGCACGCTCGCCTTCGAAGGCTTGTTCCGCCTCGAAGCCCGCATTGATCAGAAATGCCTTTAGCACCATGGAGATCGCGGGATCGTCTTCGACAATCAATATCTTTTTCACATTCGTACGCCCTCTTTCTGACCTATTAACGATTCAGTCCTGACGGGGGAGCATGAACGTGAATGACGTTCCATTCTCCGCGCTGCTCTCGACATGCACTTTACCGTTCAAGCTTTCCAAGGCTGATACAACGGCAAATAATCCAATCCCTCGACCAGACAACTCGTTGACGGCTTTCCCGGTAGTGAAACCTTCTCGGAAAATCATCATGAGCTGTGTGGCGGGCGGCCAGGCATCGAACTCTTCTTGTGTACAGAAACCTCTAGTCACAGCTTGCGTCCCGATCTGCGGCAGGTTCATCTCTTTGCCATCATTCGACAAACGGATTCGGATTTCCTGTTCGTCATTGGACAATTCGCAGAGAAGGGTTCCCGAACGATCTTTCCCAATGCCTGTCCGATATTCGGGCGTTTCGATGCCATGGTCAATCATATTGCGAAACACATGAATCAACGTACGCGTGAAATCGATGTATCGCTCCGGATCGACCAGCAACTCGCCTCCACGGATCTCAATGGGATGGATTTCCTTTCCTGTACGATGCGCTAGCTTCATCGAATAATCGGGATACATACTGAGCAGCTCCTTGAAGGGACGATACTGCAGCTTCTTTAATTCCGAGACGATCCTTTGCGCTGACGAGCCTGGCAGAAGCGTGTAGACCTGTTGTTCAAGATGACGCAGTCTGGAAATCTCGATCGTTACGGTTTCTTGTCCGGCATCGAACCCGTCGCCTAGAATGCCTCTTAAAATGCGCAAATCCTCCTCCAGCCACTCTAGCAGATCGAAGCCATCCAGCCATTCCGCTAGCGATGTCGAGGAGAAAGCATGCGGTGTACGAAGGGCAGCCTGCGTCTTCCACTCGACAAGCTCCGTTTCAAGCTCGTGCAGACGCTCCATCGTGTGCGTAAAATCGATCTGCGCGAAGTTCCCTTTGAAGGTATGAACGATTCGCGATAGCTCCGCCCATTTTTCTTCTGAGGACGTGGGCAGACTCATCAGCTCGTATCTTCCTTTTCGAGCGAATGCGCGGTACTCCTCAACCATTTCCTTAAAGTCGCGATAGTGCTTCACCACCCAAACGACTCGATTCAATACATGTCGTTCTTTAGCCATCTGGCTCTCCAGCCGCCGCCGTTCGGTGATATCCGTTAGAATAACCATAACTTTCCCGACGGTCGAATCCTCAGGGGGTATCCATTTATACTGCAATGAAACTCGTCTGTCGAACACTTCCGCTTCCCCTGGAAGAAGCGATAAACAGACTTCGCGCTGCAGATCGTCGACTCCATGAAATACGGAGTCGAGTAACTCTTCATGGAGATCCCGTTCCGTTTCATCTACAGGATACAGCAGTTCAGTATAGCGGGAATCGGCGATCTCCTTGCCGAACAAGCGACGACATTCGATGCTATACTCCTCCTGTACAATCAACCGCTTGTCGAAGGTAAGAAAGCCTTGTCCCGCATAATCAAGCAAATTCTGTATCGACCGGGTTCGCTCCTTCACTTCCGCTTCCAACGACTGATTCCAATTCGTCAGCTTGAGATTGTTGCTCTGCGTCGTGCGATAAACCGCGGCATAACCCTTGAATAAGATGACAGCGAAGAAGATCGTACTAAACAATAAGGTGTAGTCCAGACAAAGCCGCATGAATTGAATAAATTCCAAAGGCGTATACCCGAAGAGCTCGGTATTCGGATCGTTCTCCATATATACGCGGAGCGGGTAACCAATCATATTGATCAATAAGAACAAAGAGAAGCCGGAGATGAACCATACGGCCTCGCTGTTGATCCTGCTTCTAAGCGACATTGCGATCACGAACAAGCAGAAGGCGCACAGCAGTGAAAACCCTAGTTCCTTCACGATCAGAATTTCATGGCTGTACATTCCTATGATCCCGGGAACCGTCAAATTGGCTGCGGACATAAGCAGCCCTGCAACCGGCATAACGATTCCTATTGTTCGAACAGCTCTTGCGAAGACAGGTTGTAGGATGCTATTAAAATAAAGCGCGAACAAGTACAGCATGCAGCCGCGTAAAGGATCCTGCAAATAGATTTCGATTGGGGAGAAATCGGTAAAGATCATAAGAAAATGAGAGGACAGCAAGATATTGAAGCTGACCATGAGCGAAAACAGCGCAAAATAAAGCAGGGGCGGATGGTCGCGATGGATAAAATACATCAACAGCGCCGCAAAGCCTATCATAAAGAATACGATTGCGCCAAACCCGTTTAAAGCGTCGCTCTTGATCAGCGCAAGCTTCAAGTCCGCTTGTACCCCGTATTTTACCGGCCCTATTTTCCCATGTATGTAATTGTCCCGATTGGAATGAACGCGCAGCAGCAGCGGGAGGTCCGGCGAAGCCTCTGCGAGAGAAACGAAAACGGGCTTGTTCGCCCGCAGCGGATTTGTTCCTTCTTGCATACCGCCTTGCCTGTAAAGCAGCTTGGTACCCGAGTAAACTTCGAATTCGTAGCTGGCATTCATAAACAGAATGTAGGGGTCGCGCACCATCTGGCGATCGGCTCCGGTTGGAATCCTTCCCGTGAACCAGGCGAATTCCGTGCGAACCGCGAGATCCTCCTTACTGATCGGCATATGGGACCAGGTGTTCGACACTCCCGGCTTGGTCCATTCGAGTGTACCGTTAGCTCCCACAGGGGAGTCTCCCATGCGGTAAGTCCCCCATTGGATGGCAGAACCTTGTTTAACAGGAGGCGGCATTCGATTCGGATGATCGGAAGCCGGGGCCGGGGCTGGGGCCAGGGCCAGGGCTGCTTGGGCAGAAGCCGTTAACCCGGCCGCACTGCAAACAAGCAGTAAGAGGACGGGCCATATCGTCATTAATCGCAGCTTCATACTACCACTCAATCTCCGCATAAGTGCGATATATTCCGTTCTGCAGCTGCGCTTTTAATTGAGCAAAGTAACCGATATCGCTTGTCACAATGGCCGCCGTTCCGTTGCGTTGACGCACGGCTGAGACAAAATCGATCAGCAAACGCTGCCCTTCCTCGTGACGAATAGGCTCCCATACCTCGATTACATATTTCATTTTGCGAAAATAAAGCAATCCCTGCAGGCATGAACAGAGCAGGCGAACGTTCGAATCGACGATATGTCGCTGGAGGGTGAGTACAGAGCGTCCGTCCTTGCGTACAAGCTCGAAGGGAATATTCGGCATGTGTGGAATCTCTAGTCTCAGCGGCTCTTTTTTCTTCGGAAATCTCTCTAAAGGTTCTTCTTTCCAAGCTGGCGCGAGTTGAACGGGGGTTTGGCTCGAAGCGATAGGAAGGCTGCTTCCGTTCCGCGGATTGCTGAGCACCGCATTCACGACCTCGCACACCTTCTCATCTGTAAAGGGCTTGATGATATAGTGCTTGGCCCCCAGTTTAATCGCGTCATATACTCTGCTGCGCTGTTCAACCGAGCTGATCATGACGATCGTCGCCTCCGAATTCAGCGCGCGAATATGCCGAACCGCTTCAATACCGTCGATTCCGGGAAGCTGAATATCCATCGTGACCAGATCGATATTGTCCGTATACGTCCTGACGGCTTCGCGACCGTCTTCCGCTTCTTTCACGATCCGATGTCCCATCGACTCCAAGATTTCCCGCAGACTGCGTCGAAAAATCGGCGAATCGTCTACTATCATGATATTTGCCATGAGCATCCTCCCTGTGAACTCTCGCAACCCCACAGCGGGCAACCGATGTTCTCGTCGCCTGCAGTATACAAGTCGAATATGTCAAGAAAGTGTCGGAGTTTGGAAAGTGTGCGCGATCATTGCGGCAAATTTGACAAGTCGAGTCTTTTTCAACCATAATAAGGGAAAGTGATGGGGAAGCACCCCGCAAAGAGAAACACGATATTCGTGTTGCTTTGCGGGGTGTTTTCGTATGAGGAGGTATAGGGATGAGCGATCACAAGAGGGAAAAGACAGTTAAAGTGAAGGAAACGCACGGCACTTATTTTATCGATGAGAGGTACGAGATTATCGGAGGGGTGCGGTACGATTTTCTGACCTCTCCCAAGTATGCTCACCAAGACGTGCTTGGACGTCTGCTTGTGGCGTTCCATTCCGCCTGCTCGGAGGATGGCATCATTTTGCTTGCTCCAATGGACGTTCATTTTGACGAGGAGAATATCCTGCAGCCGGACATTCTATACATTCGTGGCGAAAATAAGGGAATTATCCGGGACGGCTACGTCTACGGGGCTCCCGATCTCGTCGTGGAGATTTTGTCGGGCAGTACGGCGCGGAGAGATAAAACGATCAAGAAATCGACCTATGAGCGCTTCGGGGTCGGGGAGTACTGGCTGGTTGACCCCGTCTACCGGCTCGTGGAACAATTCGCAATCGTCGAAGGACGGTATCATTTGCTAGCAACCTTGTCTGAGGAGGACAAACTTGTCTCCGCTACCGTGCCCTGCCTGACGGTTGATTTGTCGGCTGTTTTTGTGGAAAAAGCGTAAACGGCGCTGCTTAGAGTCGGAAACGATTCCGGGAAAGGCCCCGCGAAAGGCCGCGGGGTTTCTCGTATTCAACGAAGATGTCCCTAGTCTGCCCCTCTTTTTGTCCGAAACTCGTTAGGCGTCATGCCGTAAGTTTTTTGAAAAACTTTGGAGAAATATTTGGCGTCGATATATCCGGATTTTTCGCACACCTCGTAAATCTTTAATTTCGGGTCCTTCAGCAGCTCGCAGGCTTTCTCCATCCTTGTCTGCGTCAGATAGGAGGTGAATGACATTCCGCTTTCGTTTTTGAAAATTTGTCCGAAGTAGTGCGGAGTCAGGTTGACGTGCTCGGCCGCATCGGAAAGCGAGAGCGGCTGGTCCAGACGGTCGCGGACGAATTGCTTGGCATTTTTAACGATCGATTCGTGATAGGTAAGAGGGACCTCTTCCTCTTGCTCGGCTAAGTCGACTACATCAGGGGCGTCTCGGAGGATACCGTCGACGATCTCCAGCAGCTCGTCCGTATCGATCGGCTTTAAGACGTACCCTTTCGCTTGATACTTCAACGCTTTTTTTGCGCATGCAAAGTCCTCGTAGCCGCTAATAATAATGACCTTCGTATTCGAATACTCCTCGTAAATATGTTGAAGCAGCTGCAAGCCGTCCATATCGGGCATCCGAATGTCGGTGATGACCAGATCGACGGGCTGCTCCTGCAGAAATCGAATGGCGCTAAATCCGTTGTCGGCCGTACCGGCAACCGTAATGTTTCGTTCGGCCCACTCTTCCATTGTGCTTAGACTGTCGGCAATCATCCATTCGTCGTCGACAATGAGCAGCTTGGTCTTGGTCGCATTCACGGCTTCTCCCTCCTTGGCAGTTTGAATGTCACGACTGTTCCTGCGCCGTATTCGCTTTCCATCCGGATGCCGTATGGATCCCCGAAGTTGAGTTGCAAGCGGGACTGAACGTTGTACAACCCGATGCTGCCGCCTTGTTTGGCCAAGCGCATCGCGTGATGGGCCAGATTGTCCTGCAACGTCTTTAGAGCGCTTTCGGGCATTCCGATCCCCTGGTCGCTAATGCGGATATAGACGTCGAAACCTTCCGTCCATCCCTTGATCTCGATAAAGCTATTCGGCTTCTCTGCGCAGACACCGTGAATGAGCGCATTTTCGATAACGGGCTGAAGAATCCACTTGATCGTGTACCAACGATACATTTGCGGATCTATGTCGATCCGGTAGCCGAACTCGTGTTTGGCGCGATGCTTGTGTATTTCCAGGTAGTGTTTGACGTAATCGAACTCTTTGGCGAACGTAACCATATCGTCGAATGTGCCGATGCTCATACGGAGAAGCTTCCCCAGAAGAACGATCATGCGGCTGATTTCCCGCTGTTTATTAGTGCGGGCTAGGGAATTGATCGATTCCAGCGTATTGTACAAGAAATGAGGATTAATCTGGGATTGAAGCGCGGCGACTTCGGCCCGCCGCTTCTGGTTCTGTTCCTCGTAGACGATCCCGATGAGATCCTGTATGCGCCGCACCATCGTGTTGAAGCCTTTGCCGAGAGCGCCGATCTCGTCCCGGCTCTCGTAAGGGTAATGAACGTCGAAATCTCCTCTCCCCACTTTTCCCATCAGCCTGCGAAGATGAAGAATCGGTTTGGAGATTCTGCTCGAAATAACGAGAGAAGCAATCTGGCAAACGAGAATGCTGATCATTATGATCGATAGCGTTACGTTGCGGGTTTTTAAAATCGGCTTGTACAGCTCGGACTTCAGGAAATAGGCCGTAAAATTCCATCCGGTCAGAGGGTCGTGGCGATGAATAAGAAAATAGTTTTCCTGGAGATAATCATAATCGGCTTTCGTGTAGGTTCCGGCAGAATAAGGATATAGCAATTGGTCCTCACGGTCCGTGATCAGGACTCCCGAGGCGTTATCGTTGTAAATGTTTCCGAGCAGAAATATATTTTTGAGCAGGCTGCGCAAAACGCCGATGTTAAAGTCGATGATAACGGTTCCAGAATCTTGAGTGCCGATAGATCCGATTTGACGTACGATCGAAAACACTTCCTGATGCGGTTTGTCCGAGCTATACGGCCTGTCGTGCATGATCGAAATGGCGACTTTCTCCGTGCTTTCGCCGTCTTCCGCTCGGGAATGAAGCCAGCGCTCGTTGTACAGCTCTTGAATATGCTCGGACGCTTCGTAACCGAACGAATGAATGATTCCATGCCCGTTCAGAATCGTAACTCCTACGTTTTCCGGGCGGATTTCATTGGCGGACGCGATGGCCCGATTGAGCTCGGCGGAGTCCGAAAATTCTCGCCGCAGCTTGAGAAAATCGGACACGGACGGGTTGGAGGCCATCACATCTACCATTCTTTGAATGTCAGAGAGAAAGAGTGAAAGCGATTCCAACTTCTGGTCCAATAAATTCAGCGTTTCCCGTTCAAGCTTGACGCTCAGTTCTTCTTTGGCATTCGTATACGTAAACCAGTGGGTCAGAAGAAGCGGGATGATCGAAATGACGAAAAAGGATAGCAGCAGCTTGGCAAAAACGGTGTTGAGAAATTTCATCGCAACAGCTCCCTTGACTGACTGGCGAGTAATTACAAGTTAACAATACGAGCGGCTCAAAATCAATCGCTAATGTGCATTTCTACGATTTTTACACCATTTCCCACGATTTTTCCGACTACATCATCTTTTTGATTCGTGAGATAGTAAGGGTGCGGTCGCTGGCAGCAGACAAAGAGAAGGGGGATTCGCGTGAGACGACTCGGCTTGCGTTCAGTATTGGCTTTCGCCATCTGCGCTTTCGCGTTGACGGCATGCGGAGGCGGCACCACTGGGCAAGAAACGGCCCCGGAGGATGACACGGAGGCGGGGCAGGCGCTCAAGGTCATTCACTATGTAAGCGGTAACCTTGGCGACAAAAGCTTCTTCGATTCCGCCGAACGCGGGTTAAGCAAGAGCGGGATGGTATACGGATTCGAAACCTCGACGCTCGTCGGGGGCAAAGATTCGGCGGCCTGGGAGCCGGATTTGGACAAATTGTCCTCGTCCGGGAATTACGACATTATCGTCGTGGGAACGTATCCCTTGACGGAGACGGTCCAGAGGCTGGCTCATCGTTATCCTCAGCAGCGCTTTATTTTCTACGATGGGTCCGTTGCGGATTCGCCTAACGTGTATTCGATGCTTTATTCGCAGAGCGAGGGTTCGTTTCTTGCGGGGGCGTTCGCAGCCATGGTCACTACAGACCCGTCGTTCGCAGGCGCGAATCCCGACAAAGTGATTGGATTTATCGGAGGCCTGAACGACGATCTAATCAACGATTTCAAATCCGGCTACGAACAAGGGGCGGCCTATATCGATCCTGGGGTCAAGGTGGTCGCAGATTACGTCGGCAATTTCGCGGACGAGAACAGAGCGAAGGAATTGGCCAACGGGCAGTATCGCGACGGTGGAGCGGATATCATCTATAACGTTGCCGGAGGCGCCGGGCTGGGCATTCTCGCGGCCGGCAGCGAGGAAGGAAAGTATACGATCGGGGTGGACAGCAATCAAAACCCGCTCTACCCGGGAAGTGTGCTTACTTCGATGCTGAAAAACGTGGACGAATCGGTATTCCGGGCGCTCAGTCTCGTTCGCGGCGGCAAGCTTGCCTACGGGAAAACGGAAATACTGGGCGTCAAGGAAGGCGCGGTCGGCATCGCACGCGACCAGCATTACGAGAAATACGTGCCGGAGGCCATCCGGGAGAAAATGAAAGACATCGAAGTGGGAATCGCTTCAAACAAAATCGAAGTCCAATCGTCGCTGACCAAGGTCCAGCCTTGACGCGCGGCGATTGCTCAGCCAGAGGAGTGTTCATGTGCTTAAAGAGATTTTGCTCAGCTTGCTTGCGGGATTGATCGTCGGACTCGTATTCAAAATGATCAAGCTGCCGTTGCCGGCGCCCCCGGTATTGTCCGGAGTGCTCGGCATAGTCGGAGTGTTCTTGGGCGGTCTGGCCTACGAATGGATCAGCCAGTCGCTAAGGTCGGTCGGCAAATGAGGAGCGAGAGCTTTCGGTTTCCGCGAATTTTCTTGCTCGTGATGGACTCCGTCGGCATTGGGGAGGCGCCGGACGCCGCGGCCTTCGGCGACAGCGGGGCGGATACGCTTGGCCATATCGCGGAAAGCATGGGCGGCATTCGCTTGCCGAATCTGGAGAAGCTCGGCCTGGGCTGCATCAAGCCGATCCCGGGAGTCGAGCCGCAAGCCTCGCCGCTTGCGCATTACGGGAAAATGCAGGAGCGCTCGCGCGGAAAGGATACGATGACCGGTCATTGGGAGCTTATGGGACTGCAGATCGATTCCCCTTTTCTTGTCTTTCCCAATGGGTTTCCCGATTCTCTGCTGCAGGAGCTGGAGAGAAAAACGGGACGCAAGGCGATCGGAAATAAAAGCGCTTCCGGAACGGAGATTATTGAAGAACTGGGACTTGAGCATGTGGAAACCGGTCGGATTATCGTCTATACCTCAGCCGATTCCGTTCTTCAGATAGCGGCTCACGAAGACGTCGTACCGCTATACGAGCTGTATCGGATATGCGAAACGGCCCGAGAGCTGACGCGAAGCGGCGAGCACGCGGTCGGAAGGGTGATCGCCAGGCCGTTCACTGGCGGACCGGAGAGCTGGACGCGAACGGCCAACCGCCACGATTACGCGCTTAAGCCGTTTGGCCGCACGGTCATGAACGAATTGAAGGATAGCGGGCTTGACTGTATCGCAGTGGGCAAGATCAGCGATATTTTCGACGGGGAGGGCGTAACAAAGTCGATTAGAACCGTCTCCAACGCGGACGGGATGGATAAGCTGATCGACTGCATGCGCACGGATTTCACGGGACTATGCTTTGTGAATTTGGTAGATTTCGATGCCAATTACGGTCATCGCCGCGATCCGCTAGGATACGGGAAGGCGTTGATAGAGTTTGACGAAAGAGTCGGAGAAGCGATTGGAAATCTGCGGCCCGACGATCTGCTGATCGTAACGGCGGACCACGGCAACGATCCGACTTATATGGGCACGGATCATACCCGGGAATACGTGCCGCTGTTGTGCTGCCATTGTGGCATCGCGCAAGGCGAATCCCTCGGCGTGAGGAGCTCGTTCGCCGATGTCGGCCGAACGATCGCCGATAATTTCCGGGTGACGCCGCCTCCGTATGGAAAAAGTTTTCTTCCGCAAATCATTTCATAGAAGCGAGTGAAACAAATGAATAGCCAGTATCGAGAACGAGCGGGACAGGCGGCGGACTTTTTGCGCAGTCACATCCCAAATAGTACTAAAATAGGAATAATATTGGGGTCTGGGTTGGGAGACCTGGCGAATCGTCTGGAGCATCCGACTCGAATCAAGTACGGCAGCATTCCCGATTTTCCGACGTCGACGGTTGAAGGGCATGCCGGTCAGATCGTGAGCGGCTCGCTGCAGGGAGTTCCGGTATTCGTCATGCAGGGACGTTTCCACTACTACGAGGGCTATGCCTTGCAGGACGTCACTTTCCCTGTGCGCGTCATGAGTGAGCTCGGCATTTCCGATCTGATCGTCACCAACGCAGCGGGGGGCATACGGGAAGAGTTCGAGCCGGGAGATTTGATGGCGATTACCGACCACCTCAACTTGATTGGGAACAATCCCCTGATCGGACCCAACGTGCCGGAATGGGGGCCGCGTTTTCCGGATATGTCGAATGCGTATAGCGGGGAATTGCTGGAGATCGCCAGAAACTCGGCCCGTACGCTGGGAATTCGGCTGCAGGAAGGGGTGTACGCCAGCTTGTCCGGCCCGACCTATGAGACGCCTGCGGAGATCCGTATGCTCAGAAAGCTTGGCGCGGATGCGGTAGGCATGTCCACCGTGCCGGAGGTGCTGGTTGCCCGCCACATGGGAATGCGCGTGCTCGGGTTGTCCTGCATCACCAACATGGCGGCCGGAATCACGAATAACCCGCTGACGCACGATGAGGTCGTTCAGACCTCGGAGAAGGCCAAAGCCCGGTTTACGGCGCTGATCGAATCGGTGTTGGACAACATGCTATCCGGGTGAAAAACGGACTTCGCAGTGTGAACCCGTGGAGGAGGTGAGGCTGCGAGTCCGGG
>Ga0256901_1000686_pt1 | contig 18471 bp, 19 predicted proteins | sample MC6MC0689MT_FD_190200 | JGI IMG/M metagenome (GOLD analysis project Ga0256901, IMG submission 190200) | Metatranscriptome of enriched soil aggregate microbial communities from Iowa State University, Ames, United States - MC6-MC0689-MT... | ecosystem: Environmental > Terrestrial > Soil >... | reverse complement strand
TGTTTGCTCAAAATTTCAACGAAAATTTGGATTTTCAATTTCTTTATCTATTTTTAAGCCTCGAAATGTAAATGTTTGCCTCAAGGCAAGAGTAAGCTTTTTATAAAATTAAAATCATACGCAACCTAATGAAGACTTTTTTACTTACAGCCATGGGCGTTTTCGCCATTTTCTCAACGATAACCCTTACTTCTTGTAAAGAAGACAAATGCAAAACTACGATCTGTGCCTATAGTGGTGTGTGTAATGATGACGGTTCTTGTACTTGCCAAACAGGCTACGAGGGCGAGCGTTGTGAAACTATTACAAGAAGCAAATTTGTAGGAACTTATACCGTTACAGAAGATGGTACATCTAGCAATCCTGCACAATACGCAGTGGGTGTAGAAAATGGCAATGCTATTGACGAAGTTAAAATTCGCAATTTCTACAATTTATTCAATGTAGAAATTTTTGCAAAAGTAAAAGGTGACACTATTTATATAGCTACACAATCTGTAACTGTAGGTGAAGACACTAAAACTATTGAAGGTAAAGGCTACCTTGTACCTGAAGAATACTACAACCTTCATGGAAAATTAATTCTTTCTTACAGAGTTACTTCCTCTGATGGCAGTGTTAATGACTTTGGTTTAGGCGGTGGCAATAATTCATCTATCTGGACTAAGTAATTACGCAATAAATTTATTAAGTTTGTAAAGCCCTTTTCTTAAAGGGCTTTATTTTTTGCCCGAAAATAAGCGCATGAAAAAACGATATATCGCCGACCTCTATATACATAACAGATGGTACCTACTCATTACCATCGGCATATTTATATTTCTATTTTCTTTCTTCTTGCCCTTTCTGCTTAATGTAGCTTTCATTTACTTAATCGTATTGCTATCGCTTACCCTGCTAGATTATTATTTATTATTTGCAGGAAACAAGGGCGTACAAGCGCAACGCATCGTAAACGACCGCATGAACCTGGGCGATGAAAATACCATTAGCCTTTCGATGCTGAACACTTTTTCGTTCAATGCTAATGTTACTTTAATAGATGAACTGCCCATTCAATTTCAAGATCGGAACTTTAAAAAATACTTTGTAATAGGCGCTGGTAAACGGGCTAAAGAAAGCTACAATTTGCGACCAGTTTACAGAGGGGAATATGCTTTTGGACGCATACTATCTTTTGTGCGCACGCCTTTAGGATTGTTGCAGCGTAAGTGCGTATCAGAAGTAGCGCAAGTGGTGAAGGTATATCCATCGGTAAAATATCTGCGCAAGTACCAATTGTTGGCATTGAGCGACAGCAACCAATATGCAGGCACAAAGAAAATACGCAGGCTGGGCCATAGCATGGAGTTTGAGCAAATAAAGGAATATGTACAAGGCGATGATATACGCAGCATTAATTGGAAAGCCACTGCCAGGAGAAACAGTCTAATGGTAAACAATTATATCGACGCGCGCAGCCAGCAGATATATTGCCTGATAGATAAAGGTCGCACCATGAAAATGCCATTTGATGGTATGAGTCTGCAAGATTACGCTATAAATGCAGCGCTCATTTTTCTCAATATAGCTTTGCTAAAGCAAGATAGAGCCGGACTCATCACCTACTCATCAAAGGTAAACGATATAATAGCGGCCGAACGCAGCAGCACGCAACTCACCAAAATACAAGAAACCCTTTATCGTCAAGCCACAGCGTTTGAAGATAGTGATTACGAGGCATTGGCCGCTACGGTGTATCGTAAATTATCGCATAGAAGTTTCTTGATGCTGTTCACCAATTTTGAAACCATGGCAGCATTGGAGCGACAACTACCCTATTTGCGCAAACTTGCTTCCCGTCATTTGCTATGTGTCGTGTTTTTCCAAAACACTTTATTAAAACAGATTCATGAGTCGCAGCCCGATACTATGGAGGGCATTTACATAAAAACGATTGCCACCCGTTTCGATTTTGAGAAAAAGCAAATTGTAAAAGAGCTGCGCCGCCATGGCATACTATCGGTGCTAACAACGCCTGAAGGACTTACCGTAGACGTTGTGAACAAATACCTGGAACTAAAGGCCAAACAAATGGTGTAACATATTTATCCCAAAACTTTACTTGCAATTACTCACTTCATTATTCCATTTTAATATGGAAATAAAACAAACAATTACGCATTATTATTAAAAAAACGCTGTCATTGCAATGCATTTTTCAGCGCAATGAACCTCGCTCTTATTATCGAACTAGCCGCTGAAAAATCAGAAGCAATGTCTGCACCATGTAGAGATTGCTTCTGAAAATTTTGGCTTCTAAGTCTTTGCTTATTTACTAACGTTCCTATGCCAAAATTTTGCATCGCAATGACGCGCTTATTATGGCAGGAATAATTCAGTTTTGCATCACGATGACGCAGATGGAGCAGCAATTGTTATAAAAAACAGAGTCATTGCGATGCATTTTTCAGCGTAATGAACTTTAATCTTATTAGCGAGCTAGCCGCTGAAAAATCAGAAGCAATCTCTGAATTTCGCTCTACACATGATGGTAAGGCGAATTATTTAAAATGCTGAATGAGCGATACACTTGCTCGGCCACCATTAATCTTACCATTTGATGTGGAAACACCAAAGCCGATAAAGACCAGGTTTGTTTCGCCAGCTTCTTTATATTTTCTGTTACGCCAAAAGCGCCACCAATAAGTATTACCAGTGTTTTTACGCCTTGGTTCATGCATTGCTGCATTTGCTGCGACCATTGTATAGAGTTGAGCATTTTGCCACGCTCATCCAACAAAACTAAATAATGATTGGACTGCAATTTCTTGACGATCATTTCTTCTTCCAGCAATTTCGTACGGGCAACATCTGTCGTAAGCGCCTTTTTGGGCAATTGCAATACCACCAATTCTATTGGATTCCAAGGCTTTGTTTTTTGGAAATAATATTTAATCCCCTCTTCAATAAAGCTATCATTAGGCTTACCCAGCGACCATATTTCTATATTCATTCAAAAAATATTTGACTGCAAAGAAATATTTTTTGCTGGAATAAAAAAATTTTCTACATTTGCACTCCATTCAACAGGATGGCTCTGTAGCTCAATTGAATAGAGCATCTCACTACGGATGAGAAGGTTTCAGGTTTGAATCCTGACAGGGTCACAAATAGCAGTCCATTCGGGCTGCTATTCTTGTTTTTAACCTATTCCCTTCCATTACCCTGCCTTGTCTTGACGGTCATTGCCTTATTTTTGTGGCAAATGCGCGGCGTTAGCCGTGACAAAAAATGAGTTAATCTCATAATCTTTACGTCCTATTAGGTAAGCCAAATTCAAAAGAAACTCGGTAAAGCCTATCTTCGTTATCTATCTGCCAGCATATCCATATATGATATTACGGCTCATATAATTTGAATATCATTTCTATATATTGTCATCCACAAAAGATGTCAAAAAAATTTGTAGAGCGCATACTTAACATTATTTTTAAAAAAATTGACACGATTAGAAAATATTGTCTATTTTTGTAGCATAATTACAAAGAAATAAATTTGAAAACTATTATAAAAGATATTGTAAATATTCAAACTGGACTTTTTGCTAAGCCTGGTATTATCGGTAAATTCATCTATTTACAATCCAAACATTTTGATGAATACGGCCAATTAAGCGCATCATTGCACCCAGATCTGTTGGCTGAGGGAATTTCTGAAAAGCATCTGCTGAAAGACGGTGATGTGCTGTTTGCTGCAAAAGGAACTAAAAATTTTGCTACGGTATTTGAAAACCACAATGAACCTTCAGTCGCTTCCACATCCTTTTTTGTTCTAAGACAAAATGACGAGGTTCTGCTGCCGCAATATTTGGCTTGGTTTCTAAACAACCAAACTACGCAAACCTTTTTAAAAGGAAAAGCCATAGGAACTTCTATCCCGTCTATTTCAAAACAGGTTTTAGAAAATCTGGAAATAGCAGTTCCGAGCATTGAAACGCAACGGGTGATTCTGCAGATCACTAATCTCCGTAACAAAGAAAAATCTTTGAAGCAAAACATTGAAATGCTTCGTGAGAAACAGGTTCAACAACAAATAATCAACGCAATAAAATAAATATAATGGCTAAAATAACTCAAAAAGATATCAACGATGCCGTTTGGAAAGCTTGCGACACCTTTAGAGGTAGCATTGACCCAAGCGTTTACAAAGACTATGTGTTGACCATGTTGTTCTTGAAATACCTCAGCGATGTGCATGACGATAAAATGGAAGGCTATTTAGCCAAATACAACGGTGATGTGGAGCGTGCCAAACGTGCTATGCAACACGAACGTTTTGTTGTGCCGGAACATAGCCATTTTAAGTTTCTGTACGACTCTCGTAATGAAGCCAACATTGGTGAACTTATCAATATTGCATTAACGGACCTGGAAGAAGCTAACCGTGAAAAACTATATAGCGAAGATGGTGCTGGTATTTTCCAGAATATTGATTTTAATACAAGCAAGCTGGGCGAACCCAAAGACAAAAACACACGCCTGAAAAATTTGCTGCTTGATTTTAATAAGGACGCATTGGACTTAAGACCTTCACATTTAGCCGGAAATGATATAATAGGTGGTGCATACGAATACCTCATTGCAAATTTTGCCAGCGATGCGGGTAAAAAAGCTGGTGAGTTTTACACGCCAAGCGAAGTATCTACACTTTTGGCAAAACTCACCAAGTCCAAACCTGGCTCAAGAATTTGCGACCCTACCTGTGGTTCAGGCTCATTGCTGATTAAAGCCGGCGAGGAAGTTGGTTCCGATAATTTTTCGCTTTACGGTCAGGAAGCCAACGGCAGCACCTGGGCATTGGCGGTGATGAACATGTTTCTACATGGTTTTGACAATGCTACTATCCGCTGGGGCGATACCATTCGCAACCCCAAACTAAAAGAAGGCGATACACTGATGAAGTTTGATACCGTAGTAGCAAATCCCCCTTTCTCTTTAGACAAATGGGGAAAGGTTGAAGACAAGGATGGCGAAAAAACCACTGTGAGCTACGACCCTGAGAGTGATAAATACAATCGTTTTTGGAGAGGTGTACCACCCAAGAGCAAAGGCGACTGGGCGTTTATCAGCCACATGATTGAAACGCTGAACGAACACGGCAAAGCGGGTGTGGTAGTGCCGCATGGCGTTTTATTCCGTGGCAGCAGCGAAGGCCGCATACGCCAACGCACCATTGAAGAAAACCTGCTGGAAGCGGTAATTGGCTTACCCGCTAACCTGTTTTTCGGTACAGGTATTCCGGCTGCTATTTTGATTTTTAATAAGCAAAAAACAAGCAACAACTTTTTGTTTATAGATGCCAGCAAAGGCTATGATAGTGCCAAAAATCAAAATAAACTTAATGAAGAACGCCACATTAAACCGATAGTAGATACCTACAACAATTTTACTGCAGGCAAACTACGGCCAGGCGTGGTGGAAGATAAATTTAGCTATGTAGCTACTGCAGCAGAAATACAGGAAAACGATTTTAACCTGAACATCCCCCGCTATGTGGACACCTTTGAAGAAGAAGCCGAAGTGGATATTGCTGCTGTACAAAAAGAGATTGAGCAATTAGAAGGCGAACTGGTGAAAGTGCAGACAGAGATTGATGTTTATTTGAAACAGCTAATAAACTAACTATGACCGAAAGCAACATCATTATTTATCAAACCGAAGATGGTCATACCAAAATAGAAACCCGGCTTGAAGATGAAACCGTCTGGCTAACCCAAGCCCAATTGTGTGAATTATTTCAAAAATCAAAAGCCACTGTTAGTGAGCATATTAAGAACATTTTTGAAGAAGCAGAATTGGATGAGCCGGCAGTTGTTCGGAAATTCCGAACAACTGCCTCTGATGGCAAGGCTTATGACACCAATTTTTACAACTTAGATGTCATTATCTCGATAGGCTACAGGGTCAGAAGCCATCAAGGTACCAAATTCCGCCAGTGGGCAACAGCCAGACTTAGGGAGTACATTGTGAAGGGCTTCGTGATGAATGATGAACTGCTTAAACAAGCTGGCGGTGGCAACTATTTTGATGAATTGCTTGCCAGAATACGGGATATACGCAGCAGCGAAAAAGTATTTTGGCGAAAAGTACTCGACATTTATGCCACCAGCATTGATTACGACCCGAAACACGAAATATCACTCCTCTTTTTTCAAACTGTACAAAACAAAATGCACTGGGCTGCTCATGGGCATACAGCTGCCGAAGTGATTTATCAGCGCATTGATGCCGCAAAACCCCATTTAGGGCTAACCCACTTTAAGGGGATCAAACCCACAAAACAAGAAATTGAAATAGCCAAAAACTACCTAACGGAAGAGGAACTGAACATACTGAACCGTATGGTAACTGCCTATCTGGAATTGGCAGAATTACAGGCACTCAACCGCAAACCCATGTATATGAAAGACTGGTTAGAAAGGTTGGATGATTTTGTGCGTATGACAGGAAACAACATACTAAGCCATGCAGGCACCATAAGCCACCAGCAAATGCTAAAGAAGGCAAAAACAGAATACGAAAAATATAAAACCCTTACCGCCTCCGACCTAAGCGAAGCTGAAAAACATTTTGTAAACCATTTGGAAAAGGAAACTGAAAAATTGCCTAAACCCAAAAAGAAAAAATAATGGCAGCAACAAAAAATACAAAAGCGTTTTACAATACTGAAATTCCTAGTGATTGGACTACACCAGAATTTAGTGATGTTTTTAATTTTTTAAAAACGTTTTCATTTTCTCGTGAACAGCTCACAAGTGAACCCACTAATGATGGAATTAGAAATATTCATTATGGTGACATTCATGCCACATACGAGAATGAAATTCTCAATTTAGATATTGAAAAGACAGTACCATACTTGTTGGATGGGCTGATTGACCCCAAAAGTTTTGATGATGAAAGTTTCCCCGCATTGAAAGAAGGCGATTTAATTATTGCAGATGCATCAGAAGACTATGAAGGTGTTTGCGATTGTGTAGAATTGAAAAATATTAATAGGACTAAGGTTGTATCTGGCTTGCATACGTTTGCTGCAAGAACTTCCGAAGCAAAAATTGCTCTAGGTTTTAGGACTTACGCTTTGCATCATGAACAAGTCATTAGAGAATTAAGACGAATTGCAACAGGAACATCGGTATACGGTGTTTCAAAAACTAATCTATCAAAAGTTAAAATCCCACTCCCCCCACTCCCTGAGCAAAAATCCATAGCCCAGGTGCTGAGTACGGCAGATGTCGCAATCCACACCACCGAAAAACTCATTGCACAAAAAGTACTCCGCAAAAAATGGCTCATGCAGCAATTGCTTACGGGGAAGAAAAGGTTGAAGGGGTTTGAGAATACGAAATGGAAAATTCAACCATTGGAAAACTTCATTAAACCAATTGTGAGAGAGGTTCCAAAGCCAAGTACACCTTATTTAGGAATTGGTTTAAGAAGTCACGGAAAAGGGACTTTCTTAAAACATAATGAGCAGCCTGAGAAAAATAGTATGGATAATTTCTATGTTGTTCGTCCTAGAGATTTAATCGTCAATATCACTTTTGCTTGGGAACAAGCTATTGCCATTGTTCGTCCCGAAGATGATGGAGCATTAGCATCACACCGTTTTCCTACATATACATTCATTGAAGATAAAGGACATCCTGACTTCTTTAGGTTTTATATTCTGCAACCAAGAATGAAGTTCATGCTCCAAATGATTTCTCCTGGTGGTGCAGGTAGAAACCGAGTAATGAGCAAATCAGATTTTATAAAACTTGAATTTCTCTTACCTGCTTATAAAGAACAAACCGCCATTGCCCAAGTGCTGCAAGCAGCAGATAAAGAAATCAGCCTACTCAAAGCCAAAGCAGAGAAGTTGAGGGAGCAAAAAAAGGGGTTGATGCAGGTGTTGTTGACGGGGAAGGTAAGAGTTAAAATAAAATAAAACTAACGTTATGGACTTTGAAGTGTATTGTGACGAAAGTGGTTTAGAGGCTTTAACCAGAAAGGATGCACACCTCTTTACAGGTATAGGTGGGATTTGGATTCCGTCCCAATACCGCACTGCTTTAAAAGAAGGTATTGGCGCTATAAAGGATAAATACAGCATAAAAGGAGAACTGAAATGGCAAAAATTTTCTCCTGCATATTATGATTTATACAAAGAAATAATTGATTTCTTTTTTGCTTCCGATTTTATTAGGTTTAGGGTTGTGCTGATTGAGGCTGCAAAAGTCGATCACATAAAATTTAATAATGAGGATGCAGAATTAGGTTTTTATAAATTTTATTATCAATTACTGCATCATTGGATTTTTGATTTCAATGAATATAATATCTTCTTAGACCTTAAGGTTAATCGCAACAAAGGGCGGTTGCAAGAATTGCTAAAAGTTTTAGACAATGCTAATCTTACTTCGGGTATAAAACAAGTGCAAGGCCTTCCCTCTGAGCAATCACTTGGTATCCAATTAGCCGATGTTTTAACTGGATTGGTCGTTGCCAAATTCAATAGAGAAATTACGAGTACAGCAAAGTTGGCTTTAATTCACTACGTCGAAGAAAATTACCTAAATAAGCAGATTGCCGCAACGCCCAAATGGGAAGAAAAACTAAATGTTTTTTGCATTAACTTGAAAGGTGGGTGGTAATGGCATACAAAAAAATAAAACCTTACCTTCTCACTGAAGAGGAAATGCGGAAAATGTGGGATGAAGAATATTGCCAGTCAGAAATTGAAACATTTGATGGCGTAATGGTAAAGTTCTACGCTGATATGTTTGACCATATTTTTTATGAAAGTTATAGTAGAATAGAAAAAGATAAATCAATACTGTCGCTCAATAGACTTGAGAAAATGCTTTGGATAAAGGATGTTTTACGAGATGGTAGTGCAATTCTTAAAAAAGGGTGGAACGCAAAAGAAAAAGAATATTATGAGGATAGAAGAGTTGCTATTGTAAAAGGGAATTACGTAGTTGTTATTCGTTTCACAGGTAAACTAAAGGCTAAACTAGTAACTGCTTATGAAAAAGAGGATATCGTAAACATTTTAACTAGTCCCGACTTTGAAAAGAGTATTGAATTTTTTGGAGAATAGAAATAAAAAAAACGTTGATTCGGGTTCAACGTTTAAGACCTTTGTAGATTCCCCACCGATGGTAAAGAACAATACAAAGGTATGGATATAATTTGAAAAAGTAAACTAATTCATACACCCTTACACGAAAATTGATTTCATCATGACGGATTTAGAGGTAAGCCGCCTGACCGCCACCAAGTATTTAGACGAACTAGACCAGATTGGAATAGTGCAAAAGGTAAAGTTGGGCAGGGATAATTATTACATCAACACTGACTTGTATAATCTATTGTCGAACGTGAATCAGATAAAACATGTATAGGAAAATAGCTTTTTCTATACATGTTCCGAAAACATGTATAGGGTAAATTATCTGAGTAGATGAGCTACAAAATTAAAAGATGGCAAAATATCAGTGAAAAAGCAGGTTTATGTAAAGAAAACCGGCAAAAACTACACATGACCAGGCAACGTGTATAGAAAACTGCAATTTCTATACATGACACAAGCGAAATTTGAAAAGTAATGGACACACCAAATTTAAGGAAGAACGAAATAAGATAACAGATTTATGACAATATCAGAATTAAAACAGCTAGAAGAAAGTGGGGACATGGCTGATATTTTTTTATCTATTAATATTGAGTACGGTTTTTTTCCGGTATTGGCGCCGTGAAGCAAGTGATTGCATTACGGAAGCCTAATTACTTTATAGGGATTAAGGTAGCACAAAAAACAGGTCAAAAAGCAGCATACTCCAAAAACAAAGCTTTTGATAAAAGTTATTACCTCGATCTAATAGAAAAGGCAATTAACGAACATGTGAGTTTGGAGAGAAAAGATATAGATGAACTACTGTGGAATAAACTGCCGGAGTGGATGAGTGAGAAGCAGAAAAAAAGCAAGATTGGAAACTTACTCTCCGAACTGAGAATAAAGGAAATAATCGTCAATAAAGGAACATCTAAAAACTCTCAATGGTCCAGAAAAATTTAAGAGAAAATTTAAGAGAAGATTTAAGAGAAGATTTAAGAGAAGATTGAGATAAGCAAAGTGATAATGAAATTGAAAAACAATGAATTAGAAAAAAAGGGGTTCTAATAAATCGAGTGAATTTAGAAACTAAATTAGAAGAATTATTAGAAATAATATCAGACAAAATGAATAAGCAGCTGATTATCTATATGCCGTTAATGATTCTCTGTATCGGGCATCCGGATCTCTAAAAATGAAAAAATAATGGAAACACCAAGTTTTAAAGAAAACCATATAAGCCAGATTCCGGGATTACAAATGTTGGTGAATTTGGGATATATTTATCTGAGTAAGTCAGAAACAGACAGGCAAAGAGCTGGCAAAACATCGAACGTGTTGTTGGAAGATATATTGAGGAAACAGCTGAAGGAAATCAACAGCATAAAGCTAAGTGCTACCAAAACGAGCATTTTCACAGACGAGAATATTGAAAAGGGCATATTGGCATTGAAAAACCTGCCTATGAATGAAGGTTATATTGCAGCCAGTGAAAAAGCATACAATTTGCTCACATTGGGCGAGTCGTTAGAGCAAAGTGTAGATGGTGACAAAAAAAGTTTTACCCTGCAATACATAGATTGGAAAGACATTGGCAATAATGTCTTTCATGTAACAGAAGAATTCAGCGTAGTTAGGAGTACCAGCAAAGAGCATTATCGCCCAGATTTAGTGTTGTTTGTAAATGGTATACCGCTTTGCATCATCGAGTGCAAACGACCTGATATGAAAGAGCCACTGAAACAGGCAATCAGCCAGCATTTACGAAATCAACAAGAAGATGGAATCAGAAGTTTGTATGTCTATTCCCAACTAACTTTGAGCATTGCCAATCAAGAGGCTGCCTATGCTACAAATGCCACACCCGAAAAATTTTGGGCTAAATGGCACGAGAAGTTTGACAGCGATGAAGAAGAACAAAACTACAAAAAGCGACTACAGGAACTCAAAAATAAGCCACTCCAGATTTCTATAAAAGAGCAATTGTTTTCGGAGCGTTTCAAATACGTTCGACAATACTTTGATGCATTAGAACAGGAAGAAATTCTACCAACCGAACAGGATAATTATTTGTATGGCTTGTGCAGGCCTGAACGATTATTGGACATTATTTTCAATTTCGTACTATACGATAATGGTGAAAAGAAAGTGGCCCGTTATCAGCAGTTTTTTGCCATTAAAAAATCTATACAACGAATCAAGAATATTGAGCAAGGGAAAAGAAAAGGTGGCGTTATCTGGCACACACAAGGAAGCGGAAAATCATTAACAATGGTAATGCTAGCCCAAGCTATTGCTATGGAGCCAAGTATTCGAAATCCTAAAATAGTATTGGTTACTGATCGTACCGACCTTGACAGACAGATTTCAGAAACATTCCGCAAATGTGGCAGATTTGTAGACAATGCTACAACCGGGCAACGTTTGGTGGAATTGTTAGAAAACAAAAGCGATGCTGTTGTAACTACCATCATCAACAAATTTGTAGCAGCTGTAAAAAAAATCGGCACACCTTTAGAAAGCCATGATATTTTTGTTTTGGTAGATGAGGGTCATAGAACACAACATGGCACCTTCAACATTGACATGCAAAAGACGTTGCCCAACGCATGTTTCATTGCATTTACGGGCACCCCATTATTTAAAAAAGATAAAAGTACATCTGAAAAATTTGGTGGTATTATTGGTGATCCTTATACAGTATTAGACGCGGTTAAAGATAAAGCAGTTGTTCCGTTACTTTATGAAGGAAGGTTGGCATTGCAAAATGTAAATGCAAGTCCAATTGATACGTTTTTCGGGATGGTTTCAGAACCTTTAACCGACTACCAAAAAGCAGACATCAAGAAAAAGTTTGCACGAAACGACCACTTAAATTCTGCCGAACAAAAAATGCGAATGATTGCATGGGACATCAGCTATCATTTTAGAGACAACTGGCAAGGCAAAACACCTTTTAAAGGGCAATTAGTTTGCGATAAGAAAGTAAATGCCATCAAGTACAAAGAGTATTTAGATGAGATTGGTATTGTGAGTAGTGAAGTATTGATCTCATCTACCGACGAAAGGGAAGGTGAGGAAAGCGCCTACGAAAAGTCGCCGGAAAAGGTCAATCAGTTTTGGAAACGCATGATGAATGAACATGGCAATTCGAAAAGCTATGAAAAAAATATTATCAGCAGGTTTAAAAATCAGAAGGACCCCGAGATTATTATTGTTGTTGACAAGTTGCTTACAGGTTTTGATGAACCTAAAAACACTGTGTTATATCTTACAAGAAACTTACAGAGTCACAAGCTTCTGCAAGCTATTGCAAGGGTAAACCGCATTTATCCTGATAAGGAATTCGGTTATATAATCGACTATTACGGTGTAATTGAAAATCTGGATGATGCTTTAAAGATGTATTCTTCCTTTGAAGATTTTGATGAAGAAGATTTGGAAGGGACACTGACTGATATATCTGAAGAAATTAAAAAACTACCGCAAAAGCACTCAGATCTTTGGGATATTTTCAAGACCATTATCAACAAACGAGATGCCGAAGCTTACCAACAATTATTGAAAGATGAAGCGGTACGGGTTTTGTTTTACGATAAATTGGCTGCATTTGCCAAAAGTTTGAAACTGGCATTATCTTCCATTCAATTCCACAAGAAAGCGGAAGAGATGGTTATCAATCGCTACAAAGAAGACTTGACTATGTTTTTAAAACTGCGTTTGGCAGTTGTAGAAAGATATAGTGATGAAATTGACTACAAACAATACGAAGGTCAAATTCAAAAACTGATTGATACACACATTACCACCGAGAAAATTGAAACCATCACAGAACTAGTAAACATTTTTGATAAAGATAAATTTCAACAGGAAGTTGACAATGCAATAGGTGACAATGCAAAAGCGGACAGAATTGAAAGCAGAACAGCTAAACATATCTCAGAAAAGATGGACGAGGACCCTGCTTTCTATAAGAAATTTTCGCAAATGTTGAAAGACGTAATAGCGGAATATGAGGCAGGAAGAATCAGTAGTGCCGAGCGACTAAAACGAAGTCAGGATATAATGAATAATGTCTTAACTCATACAGATAGTGATATTCCTGAGGAATTAAAATATAAAGATGTTGCCAAAGCCTTTTATGGCCTGACAGTTGGAGCTCTTTCTGAAAATATTCAAGACATCATAGTACGTAAAGTAGTCGCAACTCAAACGGCTTTACAAATTGACGAATTGATTCAGGATGCTGTTCTAGACAATGGCAAACCCATAATTGACTGGCAATATAAAACGAACATTACAGGAAAACTGCTGATTGAAATTGGTGACTATCTAATAGATGAAGTGCGGGACAAATACAATGTAAACTTGTCGTTCAAAGACATGGACAAGATTGCCGAAGACTGTATTGAAGTTGCTAAAAAGCGGTACAAATAATGACTGAATTTATAGTATTTGGGAGCAGGACAATAGATTTTCGTTTGGATTATTCAGACAGAAAATCGCTTGGCATTACTGTTACACCAGAAATGGAAGTTTTAGTGAAGGCTCCAATTGGCACCACCATTGACAATGTAAAAGATAAAATAAGAAAAAAGGCACCCTGGATAATTAAACAACAGAGTTTCTTTCTTTCCTTTCACCCCAAAACGCCACAACGTAGATACGTAAGTGGAGAAACGCATTTGTATTTAGGCAGACAATACCGGTTAAACATTCAAATAGGCAAAGAAGAGTCGGTAAAATTGAAGGGAAAATTCCTTCAAATAATAACGACGGAAAAGTCTAGAGTCAAAAACCTGCTTAAGGAATGGTATTTACAAAATGCTCATAAAAAGTTTGATTCGATTGCCGCGCCACTGATTGATAGATTTAAAACACATAAAGTAGAGCCTAGTTCTATTGTTTTACGAAATATGCCAACTCGATGGGGCAGTTGTACACCAAAAGGGAAAATTATTCTAAATCCTGAATTGATAAAAGCACCTAAAGGTTGTATTGAATATGTAATCATTCACGAACTCTGTCATTTAATTCACCTCAACCACACTCAGAAATTTATAGAGTTACAGACTAAAGAAATGAAAGACTGGGAAAAGTGGAAAATGAAGTTGGAGCAATTATTAGCGTGAGATGCTGTATCACAGAGCATATATACATTTACAGACCGAATAGGTAAGTTATTATACCCAAATTCTGCTAGAGAAAGCAATTGGCATTATCCTTAAAAAACAATAAGACCCTACAAATCGTAAGGCCTTATTTTTAGTGTTTAATTTATCACCTCCATCACCGTCCTAAATGCTACCATTTTATCGGCAAACTTATCTAAGCCTTTCTTTCGCATTTGTGGCGCATGTTCTTTAATATAACTTTCATAATTTTCTACACTGTCGCTATGGTATTGCACTACAAATGAAATACCGTCTGATTCATCCTGCTCCATCAGCCTGCAGAGCCTGTAGTCGCTGAACAAACCTGTGTTCATCATATCGTTGAGGTGTTCTTCTTTCATCCATGCCAGCCATTTGTCGGCTGTACCATGTTCTACTTTTATGGTTACATTGTATATTATCATTGTAAGATTTGTTTTAAAATTTGTTCCACTCTTGTTTTAGTATTTTACCAAAAGTATTAATATTCTGCTTTTGTTTTGGAGTACAATCGCTACAATTCAATTTTATTTTTTGAACATAATCATCAATTACTGTTTCGCCATCATTGCCATCCGCGCTTATGCTAAATTCCAGCATTACAATTTTCGCCCAGGTCTCCAAGTCTTTATTGGTAAAGCAGTCTTTGTTGTCAAAATAGGTTATAAACTCCTTTGTATTATAGTCAACATATTCTTTGCCAGCAAGTCCTAAACCTTCAGAAAAGTAGCCATCTGACCGCTCAAATGTTTTAGTTACTATTTTAAAATAAAATGCTCTTGAAGTTTTGTCTTTTGCGTTTAAGCTATCGAGCAAGGCAAGTGCCGCTGTGTCGTTTTTTAAATTCCAGTCATTATCAAGATAAATATTTTTTGCAAGCACAGATGTATTCTTATCTGCAATAAATTTATTAAAGTTACAGTTATGAAATTCTTTGTGAGCTTGACCACTGGCGCCATTTATATCACCATTGTCAGTAGCTAAATGTTTAGCGCCGATATCTTTCTTCGTAGCAATGTTATCTTGACTTGACTTATCGTCACAAGCAACAAGCCCCATTACTAATGCAATTATTATTGCTTGCTTCATTGTATGTTTTCCCTCTGTAAGATGATTACTAGCCAATTCATCGCTTACTTATTTTAGCATCAAGACTAAACTTGCCAGGACCTAATAACAGTATAGCTACATAGCCAATCAAAAAGGCAGGCACCAATTCATGCTCGCCAAAGAACTGCCATTTATGAACGTTCAAAATTACTAAAACGGTAACGATTAATGGTATAGTGGCCAGTCTTGTAAACAAGCCCAGTATCAGCAATATGGAACAGAAAAACTCGGCAAAGGTTGCCAAACCTAAAGATACCGTTGAACCTAATCCCATAAAATCCATAAACTTTTCTTTCTTCTCGGCAAAGTGCGAAAGCTTTGCCCAGCCATGGTTTGGTATCATTAATATACCCAAACCTACACGCAAAATTAAGGTGGCCAGGTTGAATGCTAAGGGAGAGTAGCTATGGTAAAATAACTTTTTCATTTTTAATTAATTTAATCGGCCTATTAAAAATTTTGGCGGTTGAAAATCTTTATTTTGCAATAGTATTCATTTTAGTCAAAATACCATAATAACCTCGCTCAAAAAATGATTAAAGCATCGACGCTGGCTTTACGAGTCTTGACTATTTAATTTGCTGCTATTAAGATAAACCAAGATAAAATACGATTCAATATATAGTATTTAAGAGCTAATTTATCCTCTCACTCAATAAGTATTTTCATTTTATGCCTGAACAATAATAAAATGAAACAATGATTAGTACTTCGGTAGACTTGCTAAAATTTCACAACCACATTGCAGCGTCGCACCAAACAAATTCAAGACAATAACAATAAGACAATTTAATTACCTTTGCTCTCTTCAAAAAAATAATAAAGCAATTCCAGTAATGTTTGATAATCTTAGTGAACGGCTCGACTCCGCCTTTAAATTGCTTAAAGGTGAAGGTCGCATATCAGAAATTAACGTAGCTACCACCGTAAAAGAAATACGTCGTGCCCTTGTGGATGCCGATGTGAACTATAAAATTGCCAAAGAATTTACCGATAGGGTAAAAGATAAAGCATTAGGCGAAAAGGTACTTACAGCAGTATCTCCAGGGCAGTTGATGGTGAAAATTGTAAAGGATGAGCTAGCCGAGCTTATGGGTGGCGAAGAAGTGGAATTGGACCTTAGCGACAAACCAACCATCATTTTGATAGCAGGTTTGCAAGGTTCGGGTAAAACTACCTTCTCGGGCAAACTAGCTAATTACCTTAATACCAAAAAAAGCAAAAAACCATTATTAGTTGCTGGTGACGTTTATCGTCCGGCGGCTATCAATCAGTTGCAAGTATTAGGCGAGCAAATAAAAGTGCCTGTTTATACCGAACCTGACAATAAAGATGTAGTACAAATTGCCTTAAACGCTATAGCCCATGCCAAGAGAGAAGGCAACGGTATAGTGATAATAGATACGGCTGGTCGTTTGGCAGTAGATGAGGCTATGATGAACGAGGTGGCTGCCATTAAAGCCGCCGTAAATCCTAAAGAAATACTTTTTGTAGTAGATTCCATGACGGGACAAGATGCTGTAAATACAGCTAAGGCCTTTAACGACCGTCTTGACTTTACGGGTGTGGTACTAACTAAGTTAGACGGTGATACCCGCGGTGGTGCTGCACTGTCTATTAAATACACGGTAGAGAAACCCATCAAGTTTGTGAGTATGGGCGAAAAGCTCGATACGCTTGATGTGTTCTATCCTGAACGTATGGCCCAACGTATATTGGGTATGGGCGATATCGTATCGCTTGTAGAGCGTGCGCAAGACCAGTTTGACGAAGAGGAAGCCAAGAAAATCGAGAAAAAGATTCGTGCCAACAAATTTGATTTCGATGATTTCAAAACACAGTTGGGGCAGATAAAAAAGATGGGTAATATCAAAGACCTTTTAGGTATGATACCGGGTATTGGCAAAGCCATCAAAGACATTGATATCAGTGACGATGCCTTCAAAGGCATTGAAGCCATGATAGATTCTATGACACCTCTGGAGCGTCGCAACCCTGATGTTATCAATCCTGCGCGCCGCAAACGTATAGCCCAAGGTGCTGGTAAAGATGTTGCGGAAATGAATGCCTTCATGAAGCAATTTGAACAAATGCGCGGCATGATGAAGCAGATGAACAAATTTAAAGGAATGGGTATGGGTATGCCAGGCATGGGTATGCCTGGAGGCTTTCCGGGGATGGGTAAAAAGTAAAATTGAGTATGATATTATATAGCAAAAGACGCGATGATCGCGTCTTTTATTGTATAAGCAATATCTCTATACCGTTCCATTTCTACAAAAAATTATTAACCATCACATAATAAATTAGCTCTGCCGATGTTTTGGTGTCGGTTTTCTTACGAAGGTTGCGTTTATGATTTTCTACGGTGCTGTAGGAGATGGATAATTCGTCGGCAATTTCGGGAGAAGTGAGCCCGCGCACCATCATGCGCAACAGTTGCTGTTCGCGCTTAGTGATGTGCGGCAAACTTATGTTTACCAATTTCAAATCGTCTTTGGCTGCAATGTGGTAGTATTCATTTTTATTGTCAATCCTGTCGGTGAGCGTCATCAAAACCGGTCGATGTTCGAAGTTGAAGTGCGACAAATCTGTTACCATCATCAGGCCGCAAGTGGTTTTATTTTCCTGGTTTACGTACAGTCCGGGCATTTGTATCAACACCCAGCGATATGCTTTATGGGCATTCAACATTCGTGCATACACATTTATTCGAACGTCTGATTGTCTTGCTGCTGGCATGTTTACAATCTTTTCCATCGCCAGTTGCAAGGCCGACAGCACATAAAAACTATCTTCGGGATGCAGGTTTTCTACCAGAAATAATGCGGGTTTATTTTCCCATTCCAATTTGCTGAAGGGGGTTAAATCCCCAATATTTTCGCTGGCAACGGTTATCAACAATCGTGCATTATCGCCGATGAACCAATAATAAGGACCAATGGCAAAATTGCGCGCTTCGCTAATTTGCGGGGCAAAAAAAGTTTCATAGTCCACCAAGCCCAAATCCATATCCGACTTGGCTATCTGCACAAATTCCTCGGTGGTTAGTGGGGCAATATGTTTC